>Ga0310691_10007236_pt1 | contig 11630 bp, 1 predicted proteins | sample 176DNAGHGlowgp2_FD_203887 | JGI IMG/M metagenome (GOLD analysis project Ga0310691, IMG submission 203887) | Sheep rumen microbial communities from Palmerston North, Manawatu-Wanganui, New Zealand - 1766 DNA GHGlow gp2 (v2) (version 2) | ecosystem: Host-associated > Mammals > Digestive system >... | reverse complement strand
CGTGTTGAACCCAGCGGGGACGACAAGGTTTTCGACCGTCATCTCGGCCGAGCCCGCCTGCGCGTCGACGCCGTAGAGTCCGGCGGCGAGCGCAAGGGAGACGGTCGTGTTCTCCGTCGTGGCGGAATCCAGCAGCGGAACGACCTCGACGTCCACATGGGTCGAGCCGGCGGGGATCGTCGCCGTGCCGGAAAGCGCCGCGTAGGTCTGCCCGGCCGTGGCGGTGCCGCCGACCGTGTAGGAGACGACGAGGTCGTGCGCCGTGTCGGCGCGCGAGATGCGGAACACGCCCGGGACAAGGCCGTTCTCGGCGGCGTCGGAGACTTTTTCGACCGTCAGCTCGCCGTTGTAGAAGGCGCCGCCCTCCTTGGCGACCTCGGTGCCGTTGGCGTTTTTGCCGTAGGCCGCGAAGGCGTAGGTCGTGTCCGGCGTGAGGTTGGCGGGGGTATCCGTGAACGTGCCGGGGGCGGCGGCGGTGGCGAGGAGGTTCGTGACGGACTCCGCGCCCGCGTCGTAGATCGTGCCCACGTCGCCGCTGTTCTCACTCAGGACGACCGTGACCGTGTAGGTGCCGTCCGCGTTGCGGACGACGGTCGGCGTCTGGAACTTCTGCGCCGTCGGGTCCACGTCCTCGACCGCGCCGGCGTCGAAGAACGCGGGGTCCGACTGGGCCAGCCAGTCCAGCGCGACGCCGTCTGCCGTGGCCGTCCCGTCCATGAGGCGGCATTCGTCGAACGCGCCCTGGAGGTAGGTCTCGCTGCCGTCGGAGTCGCAGCCGAAGGAGAGCGCGAGCCCGTTGTCCGTGGCGGCGTTGATGGCGCCGGTCTTGACCTGTGCGCCGTTCTGGTACACCGTGAGCGTCGCCCCGTCGTAGACCAGGACGAGGTGCGACCACGCCGTGTTGAGCGCGGGGTTGAACGTGCCGGAATAGGAGGGGTTGTTGGAGCCGCGTGCGCCGAAGTTGGCCATGCTGCCGCTGCTCATCTCCATTTCCCAGCCGTTGGAGTCCGTGTAGTTGGCCTTGCGGGAGAACACGCGGGGATAGTCCTTGCAGGCCGTCATCTTCACCCAGCCCGACATCGTGAACGTATTGCCGAGGCCGAAACGGTCGTAGTTCGGGACGGAGAGGTAGCCCTTGGCCGCGGCGGTGGCGGTCTGGCGGCCGTTGCCGACGGCGCCCGCGACGGCGACGGAGTTCGCCGCGTTGCCCATGACGGAGGCCGTGAGGCCGTGGCCCGTGGCATCCGCGACGGAGCCGGACGCCTCGTCCATGTGCCACACGCCGACATAGTCCGACCAGACGGCGGTCGGGTCATTGTCGATGTTGGCGGCGCCGCCGAAGAAGGCCGTGAGTTCGGTCGAGGCGGTGAGCGACGGCACCTTGACCCAGACGAGCGTCTCGCCCGCGGGCTCGAAGGTGTCGACCTCGAACGGCAGGGAGGTTCCGTTCTCGTCGGTGAAGAGCAGGTCCGAGCCGTCGGCGGTCCGGAACTCCGCCGACGCCGCCGCGGGGAGGCGCACCAGCACCGGGAAGTCAGCGAAGGCCGATTCGCCGATCTTCGCGAGGACCGTCTCCGACGGCGCGAGCGTCACCTTCTTCGCGAAGTCGACGCCCGCGGCGACATGGTGGTTGACGATCGTGAGCGTCGCGCTTCCCGCGTTCGCGTCGATGCCGTAGAGGCCGGCGGCGAGCGTGAGGACGACCGTCGCGTCCGCATCCGTCTGCGCGTCGAGGATCGGCGTGACCGCGACGTCCACGAAGGACGAGCCCGCGGGGATCGTCGCCGTGCCGGAGAGCGCCGCGTAGGCCCGCCCCGCGACGGCGGTGCCGCCGACCGTGTAGGCGACCGCGAGGTCGTGCGCCGTGTCGGCGCGGGAGATGCGGAAGACGCCGGGGGCGAGGCTCGTCTCGTCCGCGTCGGAAATCTTCGCGACCGCGAGATCGCCGGTGTGGAAGGCGGTCGGGCAGGTTTCAGAGATGGTCGAACCGCCCGTCGAGAACGCGAGAACGGAGCAGCGGTAGGTCGTGTCCTCCATGAGGCCGGAGATCGCGGCCGAATAGGTCATCGGCAGCGCGACGTCGGCGGTCGCCATCGCGCCGGTGACGCCGTCCGCGTCGTAGAAGACGGACGCCGGGACGTTCGTCGAGATTTCCGCCGAGACCGAGAAGACCCCGGCGGTGAGGGTGACGACGGGCACGCCCACGAACGGCGCGGCGGAGTCCACGTTCTCGATCGGCCCGGCGCCGAAGAACGCCGCGTCGGCCACCGTCGCGTATTCGAGCGCGATCCAGTCGCCCGACGCGACGCCGTCGAAGACGCGCAGCTCGTCCATGTCGCCCTTGAAGGAGTCGCTGCTCGCCTTGTTCGCGTAGGAGCCGAACGTCCAGGGTCCCGACGTGTTCTCGAGATTGCCCAGGCCGGAGGTCTTCCGGTTGTCCTGCGCGCCGTTGAAGAAGGAGGTCAGCGACACGCCCTTCTCGTAGGCGAATGCGACGTGGGCCCAGACGCCCTCCGCGAGCTTGGCGCTTCCGCTGGACCACTGGTGGCTGCCGGGCGCGGCGATGGCGATGTACTTGTCCTGCTCGTTGAGCCAGAGGAAGCCGGCCCCTTCGTTCCATCCCAAACGGCTCGCGCCAAGGACGTGCGTGCCGGTATTGTTGCCGCTGCCGCTGACGCGCTTGAACCAGGCGGAGACGGAGAACCTGCCGGTGTTGGCAAGCGCCGACGCGACGTCCTCGGCATTGACGCCGATCGCGTTGAACTCGCTCTTGCGCACGCCGCCCCCGATCCTGCCGGCGTCGGCGTTCGCGGCGACGGACGACGATCCGGCCGAGACCGCCGGGCCGCCCGCGACCGCGTTCGCGAGCGAGTCGCCGCCGTGGACGACGACGGCGTAGCGCGACCAGACGTCGGCCGGAACGTTGTCCTCGTTGGCGGTGCCGCCGAAGTAGGCCGTCAGTTCGGTCGAGGCGGAGAGCGACGGCACCTTGACCCAGACGAGCGTTTCGCCCGAGGGATCGAAGGTATCGACCTCGAACGACAGCTCGGCGTCGTTCTCGTCCGTGAAGAACAGGTCCGTCCCGTCGGCCGAATGAAGCGTCGCGGACGCCTCCGCGGGCAGTCGCACCAGCACGGGGAAGTCCGAGAAGGTCGATTCGCCGATTGTCGCGAGGACCGTCGCCGAGGGAGTGAAGGTCATCTTCTTCCGGAAGTCGGTCGGCTGGGCGACGCGGTGGTTGACGATCGTCAGCTCCGCGCCGCCCGCGCCGGCGTCGATGCCGTAGAGTCCGGCGGCGAGCGTGAGCACGACCGTCGCGTTCGCGTCCGTCTGCCGGTCGCGGAGCGGCTGGACCGGGACGTCCACGGACGACGAGCCCGCGGGGATCGTCGCCGTGCCGGAGAGCGCTTCGTATGTCTGTCCCGCTGTGGCGGTGCCGCTGATCGTGTAGGCGACCGCCAGGTCGTGCGCCGTGTCGGCGCGGGTGATGCGGAACGCGCCGGGGACGAGCCCGCTCTCGTAGGCGTCGGACACCTTCGAGACCGAGAGGTCGCCGGTGTGGAACGCCGTCGGGCAGGCCGTCTCCGTAACGCTTCCGCCCGTCGAGGTCGCCGCGACGAGGCAGGCATAGGTCGTGTTCGCCGTGAAATTGGCGAGCGTGGCGGCATAGGTCATCGGAAGCTCGGTGTCGGCCGTCGCCATCGCGTTCGTGACACCGTCCGCGTCGCAGACGACCGAGGCGGGAACGCGCGCGGAGATCTCCGCCGTGACCATGAAGGCGCCCGTGGCGGGGTCCCGCGAAAGGACCGGGGCCGCGACGACGGGGGCGGTGGCGTCCATGTCGCCCACGGCGCCGTAGGACAGCGCGACGGCACCGGATTCCTGCCGGTATTCTGCGGCGACCCAGGCGGCCGAAGCGGCGCCGTTCATCAGGCGGACCTCGTCCTGGTCGGCATTGAGGGAGCTGTGGTTCGTCGACGTCGGGAAGCCGCCGATGCCGAACCCGTTGGACTTGCTGACGGCCGGCCCTGGATTCGCCGACTTGGAGGCGACGAGCGCGCCGTCGAGATAGAGGCGGATCGTCGTGTTGTCGTAGACGACCGCGTATTTCGTCCACGTGTTCGCCGTGAACTTGCCGCTTGTGGCGAACACGGCCCGGTTGTTGTCATTGTCGGCGCTGCCGTTGGAATAGATGCCGACGGTGTTGGCGTTGTCGGAGGCGCGGAACTGCAGGCCCCAGGTCGGGTCCGCGTCGGACGTCTTGCGCGCGAAGAGATAGCCCCAGTTCATCGCGAGCGTCCTGGGGCGCACCCAGCCGGACACGGTGAAGGTCGGGACGAGCGCGTCGAGGACGGCGCTCGAGGGAACGGTCGTCATCGCGCCGTTCTTGCCGCCCAGCTCGAGGCCGCGCGCGGCACCGAGCTTTCCGTCGGAGCGGGCCTTCGACGACGCGTGCGACGTGCCGTCCTGCCCGTTGGCGGTCGAGTCCGCGATCGTCGTGGCGCCGTCGCCGGCCTCGTTGAGGTGCCACACGCCGGCGTAGCCGATCCACATGCCCGCCGGCGGGGCGACGGTCTCCGCCGTCCCGTAGTACACGGTGAGCGTCGTTCCCGCGGCGACGGACGGCACCCGCACCCAGAGGCGGGACTCGCCGGCCGTGTCCCAGTTCTCGAGCTCGTACGGCAGGGCGTTTCCGTTCGCGTCCGCGACGAGGATGTCCGCGCCGGCCTGCCGGAAGTCGGTGTAGTCGAAGCCAGCGATGCCGGTGCCGAGCCGGAGGAGCAGCGGGAACGAGGCGAGCGTCTCGCCCGCGTCGACCAGTCCGGCAGGGACGGTGACGGTGAACGTCTTGGCGAAGTCCGCCGGAACGGCGGCGCGCGCGGACAGGGCCGCGATGGCGAGGAGGAGCGGGAGAATTCGTTTCATGGTCCTGATGGTCGGGATGGTCCTGATGGTCGGGATGGTCCTGATGGTCGGGCAGAAGCCTTGTCCGAGTCCAAAGAGTAGCACGCCCGCACGTGGAAGCGCAATCGATTTTGTGCCAAATTTTCGCATATTCCGTGCCACGGAGAAAAGCGTAGGCATCGGAAGATCGATGGAAAGGGTGGATTTTCCGGCCGGAATCTGCTAGAGTGACGCCTATCCCGGCGGCCTCGCCGCCTTCCCCCACCCTCCCGCCGACCGGTTCCGGATCCCGTTCGGCGGAAATCTGCGAAACGATCCGATCATCCGAAAGGATCGAAGAACATGGCCTACGTGAAATGGAGCCTCGGAACGCTCGAGGCGTTCTGCACCGACGTCTTCAAGGCGTTCGGGTTCGGCGAGGAGGACGGAAGACGGATCACCGACGTGCTGCTGACGGCCGACCTCTACGGCATCGAGAGCCATGGCATGCAGCGCATGGTCCGCTACCACAAGGGCATCGCGAAGGGGACGATCCATGTCGACGCCCGGCCGGAGATCGTCTTCGAAACGCCGGTCAGCGCCGTCGTCGACGGCCATTCCGGGATGGGGCAGCTCGTCGGCGCGTTCGCCATGGAGAAGGCGATCGAGAAGGCGCTGGCGTCCGGCATCGGCATCGTGACCGTGCGCGAATCCAACCACTACGGCATTTCCGGGTACTACGCGAAGATGGCGGCGGAACGGGGCCTCATGGGCTTTTCCTGCACGAACTCCGAAGCCATCATGGTGCCGACGTTCTCGCGCAAGGCGATGATCGGGTCGAACCCGATCGCCGTGGCCGTCCCGGCGGATCCGCATCCCTTCTTCTTCGACGCCTCGACGTCGGTCGTGACGCGCGGGAAGCTCGAGATGTACAACAAAACGGGAAAGCCCCTGCCCGCCGGCTGGGCGCTCGACGAGAACGGCGCGCCGTGCGACGACGCCCCGCGCGTCCTCGCCAACATCGTCGGCAAGAAGGGCGGCGGCATCATGCCTCTCGGCGGCTCCGAAGAGGCCCTCGGCAGCCACAAGGGATACGGCTGGGGCATGGTCGCCGAACTCTTCAGTTCCATCCTCTCGCTCGGCGTGACGAGCGACCGGTGCTGCACGTTCCCCGACAAGACGGGGATCTGCCACGGATTCGCGGCGATCGATCCCGCCATCTTCGGCGATCCGCGGGCCATCCGGGAGCATTTCTCGGACTACCTGCGCCGTCTGCGCGAGGCCCCGAAGGCCGAAGGGCGCGACCGCATCTACACGCACGGCGAGAAGGAGGTCGAGGCGGCCGCCGACCGGCGCGCCAACGGCGTTCCCGTCAACGACGGGACCATGGTCGAACTGCTCGACCTGTGCAACTACCTGAAGCTCGATTTCGCATCGTACTTCCCCGGCTACGCCCCTCCCGCGTTCACCGGGTTCGCCGGGAACTACTGAAGACGGACCCCGGACGCCGGGAGGAGCCCTCCGCGCGCCGCCGCCCCGCGCACGCGGGACGGCGCACCGCCTTCGGGCGAGCGGCGACGCCGCGAGAACGAACCGATGCGGGGGCGGGCGGAATTCCGCCCGCCCCCGCGAAGTTCCGTCATTTCACGATGAGCACCGTCGCCGCGCCAAGGACGCGGAGCGTGCCGCCGGCTCCGTCGGCGGTGTCGGCGAGGTAGTCGCCGAGCGTGCCGTCTCCGATGGCGAGCGTCGACGCGGCGGTGTAGGTGCCGGGCGGGACGTTCACGCCGCCGACATGGGCGGTCGTCACCGCGAAGACGCGGCCGTTCAGGTCGAGGGCGGTGCCGGCCTCCATCGCGAGTTCGCGCATCCGCAGGTCGTCGAAGAGCTTGACGCGCCCTGCGGCCTCAAGGCGCAGCGACGCCTTGCGGAAATCGTCCTCCTCGCCGCCGGCCGCAGTCGAGGGCAGCGGAGTGAAGGCGACGTCGTTGGCGGTGTCGCCGGTGTTGCGGACGACGACCGCGCCCGCGCCGTCGGCCTGCGCGCCGGCCTGCAGGTAGACGGTGCCCGCGGAGGAGGAGTACGTCGCCGTGACCTTGCTCGAGTAGTAGCCCTTCGCGTTGATCTTCGCGAGCCAGTCGTCGGAGAAGCCCGCATCGCGGCCGGTCAGCTTCACGGCAATGCGCCCGCCGCCCGATCCCATGCTCGATTCGGCGCCCGAGTAGTTCTGCGACCTGCCGTTCGCCTCGATCCGTCCGGCCCCCTCGAGCCGGGCCGCGGTGATGTCGAACGACCCGGCCGCGCCGGCGCGGTTGCTGTCCACGTTCGGCGTGGCGGTCGCGACGCCGTCGAGCGTCAGCGTTCCGCCGACCGCGAGACGCACCGCGCCGCCGCCGACGTTGACGCGGCCGTTGTCGACGCCGAACGCGCCGGGGTGGCGCGGGTGGAAGACGGAGTCGTAGACGCGGTTCGTCGTCATCCCCGCGGCCTGTCCGCCGTGGACGCCGATGGCCGTCCCGCCGACGGTCGCCGCGCCGGTCGCGATGTAGCCGCCGCGGACGGCGCGCAGGTAGGAGTCGGACGCCACGTGCACGTCGCCCGACACGGAAAGCCCGCAGGTGCGGACATGGTTCGTCGTGTCGGAATAGAGCAGCAGCGTGCCGACGCCCGCGCCGTTCGTGACGACGAGGTTGCCGTCGAGCGCGAAGTCCGTCGGCTCGAAGAGCCACTTGCCGGAAATCGTGTGCGTCGCCGCGCTCGGCAGCAGGAGCGTTCCGCCGTCCACGATCAGGCCCGTTTCGTCGAGCGTGTTGCCGGTCGAGGAGACGGACGCGAGGCCGCCGCGCAGGTCGAGCGTCGTTCCGGTCGGAACCTCGAGGATGGCGTTCGCGCCGAAGACGATTTCGTCGAGGACCCATGTCTGACCCGCCGGGATGCGCGTGAGCTGGTTGGGCTTCGGGCGATATGCGTACATCCCGTACTTGTTCGTCCGGTCGCGGAGATACAGGACGCCGTTGGGCTTGAGCGGCGAGCGAACGAGAATCGTGCCGACGCTGCCGACCTTTGCGTAGGACGATACGCCGCCAAGCGCCGTAAGGTTCGCGTCCGGGAAGGCGGAGAGTTCGCCGCCCGTCAGCAGGACGGAGACGCGGCCGCCGGCACCGGTGTCCTGGTTGGAACCGGAGGAGGCATTCGTGCAGTCCGCGGAGATCTTGCCCGATCCGGACAGCGTCGCGGTCTTCAGGTAGACGGCGCCGCCCGAGCCGGAATAGCCGTTCCACTGGCCCCAGGCGGAGACGCTGTCGGCGCGGATCGCACCGTCGAGCGTCGTGCCGCCCGCGACCTCGATCCAGATCGCGCCGCCTGCCGGGGCGTTGTAGGTGCCGTCCGCCGCGGGGCTGGAACCGACGCCGTAGGGTTCGGTCAGGCTGCCCCAGGAAGCATAGCCGTTGTAGCTGCCGCCGTAGGCCCCGGAGCCGGTTCCGGTATGTGGTCCGTAGGCGCCCTTGCCGGTGGCGTGGATCTGCGCGCCGGACGCGACTGTCAGGTTTCCGCCCACGTCGATGCGCAGGCGGTAGTAATCTTCCTTGTTCGTGGCGTTGTGCGCCCTGTGCGTGACCGTGCCGGAAGCGATCGCCATGTCTCCTGTGATCGTGAGGACGGTGAACGCGCCCTTCTCCGGAAAGACGGTGTCGACAGTGACCGTGCCCGTGTAGCCGTTCGTCTGCGTCCAGGAGGCGACCGTCGGCGTCGCGGCGGCGTCCCACTCGCAGTTCGCCGTCGAGAAGCGGCCGTCGAAGAGAACCTGCTCGGTGGCAAGCGGCGCATGGCCCGCGGACCAGTTGGAATCGACGGAAGCGAGCCCGTCCGCCGTCGCGACCCACGTGTTGAACCCGGTCGGAACGGCAAGGTTGACGACCGTCAGCTCCGCCGAGCCGGCCTGCGCGTCGATGCCATAGAGACCGGCCGCGAGCGCAAGCGCAACGGTCTTGTCCTCCGTTGTCGCCGCGTCGAGCAGCGGCACGACCTCGACGTCCACCGAAGAAGAACCTGCGGGAATCGTCGCCGTCCCGGAGAGCGCCGCGTAGGTCTGTCCGGCCGCGGCGGTGCCGCCGATCGTGTAGGCGACCGTGAGATCGTGCGCCGTGTCGGCGCGCGAAATGCGGAACACGCCGGTGACGAGCCCGTTTTCGTTTGCGTCGGAAATCTTCTCGATCGAAATGTCGCCGTTGTAGAAGACACCGCCCTTCGCGACGACCTCGGTGCCGTTCGCATTCTTCCCGTAGGCCGCAAACTTGTACGTCGTATCCGCGGCGAGGTTGGCGGGCGTGTCCGTGAAGGTTCCCGGGGAAGCGGCGGACTGGAGGATGTTCGTGACGGTCGTGGCGCCCGCGTCGTAGAGGACGCCCACATCGCCGTTGTTCTCGCGCAGGACGGCCGTGACCGTGTACGTGCCGTTGGCGTTGCGCGCGACGGTCGGCGTCTCGAAAACTTGCGCCGTGTCGTCGACGCTCTCGATCGCGCCTAGGTCGAAGAACGCCGCGTCGGCCATCGTCGCGTATTCGAGCGCCGTCTCGGCCGCGCTCGCCGCGCCCTTGCGCAGACGCGCTTCGTCAACATAGCCAACAAAATACGCCTCGCTGCCGTCCGAGTCGCACCCGATTGAAAGCGGCTTCCCGTTGTCCGTCGCCGCCGTGATCGTACCGGTGCCGATTTGCGCACCGTTGAGGTAGGCCTTGAGCGTCGTGCCGCTATACACGAATGTGAAACGCATCCAGCCGGACGAGACAAGATCGGAGAAGGTCCCCGAAATGGATGTAGCGGACGCACCGCGGGCTGAAAGCTTGTTGCTTGCGTTCGCCATCTCGACCTCCCACCCGTTCCCGGCATCATGCGTCTCCTTCCGCGAGACGAGTCGGTCGTAGCCCTTCCTCGCCGTGGCGTCGTAAAAACAGGAGAATGTGAAGTTGCCGCCGAGGCCAAGGGAATTGTAGTTCGGGATCGTCAGGTAGTCCTTCACATCGGACGTCGCGGTCTGGCGCGCCGTGCCGACGGCCCCGGACGCCTGGGCGACGGAAACGGCGGTCGCCTTCGCGGGCGACGCGCCGAGGCCGTTGCCCGTCGCGTCCGCGACGGTGCCGGATGCCTCGTTCATGTGCCACACGCCGACATAGTCCGTCCAGACGGCGGTCGGGTCGTTGTCGACGTTGGAGACGCCGCCGAACCAGACCGTGAGTTCGGTCGCGGCGGAGAGCTCCGGCACCTTGACCCAGACGAGCGTCTCGCCTGCGGGAACGAAGGTATCGACCTCGAACGGCAGGGAGGTCCCGTTCTCGTCGGTGACGACCAGATCCGAGCCGTCGGCGGTCCGGAACTCCGCCGACGCCTCCGCGGGGAGGCGCACCAGCACCGGGAAGTCCGCGAAGGTCGATTGCCCGATCGTCGCGAGGACCGTCGCGGACGGCGCGAGCGTCATCTTCTTCGCGAAGTCGAAGCCCTCGGCGACATGGTGGTTGACGATCGTGAGCGTCGCGCTCCCCGTGACGGCGTCGATGCCGTAGAGGCCGGCGGCGAGCGTGAGGACGACCGTCGTGTCCGCATCCGTCTGCGTGTCGAGGATCGGAGTGACCGCGACGTCCACGAAGGACGAGCCCGCGGGGATCGTTGCCGTGCCGGAGAGCGCCGCGTAGGCCCGTCCGGCGACGGCGGTGCCGGCGACCGTGTAGGCGACGGAAAGGTCGTAGGCCGAGTCGGCGCGGGAGATGCGGAAGACGCCGGGGGCGAGAGTCGTCTCGTCCGCGTCGGAAATCTTCGCGACCGCAAGATCGCCGTTGTAGAAGGCGGTCGGGCAGATCGCCCCGATGGTCGATCCGCCCGTCGAGACGGCATTCACGAAGCAACGGTACGTCGTGTCCTCCGCGAGGCCGGAGATCGCGGCCGAATAGGTCATCGGCGGCTCGGCGCCGGCGGTCGCCATCGCGCCGGTGACGCCGTCCGCGTCGTAGAAGACGGACGCCGGGACGTTCTCCGAAATGTCCGCCGCGACCGAGAAGACCCCGGCGGCGCAGGTGACGACGGGCACGCCCACGACTGGCGCGGTGACGTCCACGTCCTCGATCGCGCCCGCGTCGAAGAACGCCGCGTCGGCCATCGTCGCGTATTCGAGCGCGACCTCCTCCGCGCTCGCGGCGCCCCGGCGCAGTCGCGCCTCGTCCACGCAGCCGACGAAATATGCTTCGCTGCCGTCCGAATCGCATCCGATCGAGAGCGGGTAGCCGTTGTCCGTCGCCGCCGTGATCGTTCCCGTGCCGATCTGCGCGCCGTCGAGGTAGGCCGTGAGCGTGGTGCCGCTGTAGACGAACGCGAAGCGCATCCATCCGGACGAGACGAGGTCGGAGAACGACCCCGAGATGGACGTGGCGGACGCGCCGCGGGCGGAAAGCTTGTTGCTTGCGTTCGCCATCTCGACCTCCCAGCCGCCGCCGTCGTTGTATTCCCGCTTCCGGGAGACGAGCCGGTCGTAGCCCTTCCGCGCCGTGGCGTCGTAGAAGCAGGAGAAGGTGAAGTTGGCGCCGACGTTCTGGGAGTTGTAGTTCGGGATCGAGAGGTAGTCCTTCACGTCGGACGTGGAGGTCCGGCGCGCCGTGCCGACGGCCCCGGACGCCTGGGCGACGGAAACGGCGGTCGCCTTCGCGGGCGACGCGCCGAGGCCGTTGCCCGTCGCGTCCGCGACGGTGCCGGACGCC
>Ga0310691_10007235_pt1 | contig 11630 bp, 8 predicted proteins | sample 176DNAGHGlowgp2_FD_203887 | JGI IMG/M metagenome (GOLD analysis project Ga0310691, IMG submission 203887) | Sheep rumen microbial communities from Palmerston North, Manawatu-Wanganui, New Zealand - 1766 DNA GHGlow gp2 (v2) (version 2) | ecosystem: Host-associated > Mammals > Digestive system >... | reverse complement strand
GGTTAGGGGAGATTTGAAGTCATTCTGAGGCTTTACCTGAAAAATCCAAGGAGGCTTGAGACCAAGTAGATTCTTCGTCGTTTCACTCCTCTGAATGACCGACCAACACACAAGAGATTCCAATTCAGGAACCAGAAGTTAAAGATAATAAAGACCTTCAAAATAGAGCCAAAATTTTCAGATCTTTCTAATTTCTGTGCCCCTTTACGAAAGGGGCTGTCACGAAGTGACTGGGGATTTTTACGCATCACGCTCGTCATTCTGAGCATAGCGAAGAATCTATAAATATATCTTTTTGTTCCCCCTTTTCAAAGGGGGATACGGCGTAGCCGAGGGGGATTTTTATAAATCATACAATTAAAAAACCCTCCACCACTTCATGGTCCCCCTCCTTTACCAAGGAGGTTTTCCCCTCTTGATAAAGAGGGACTAGGGGAGATTTGTTTGCAAAACTCCCCCAATTCCCTATACTTCCAACGTTTATATTATGAGCATCATGTCCACTTACCTTTGACAGAATTTTCTCACTGATTCGACTATTAGACACCGAATTGCTGACAAAGCTAAAGTTTTTTATGACAGAAATAATTGTGAAACTTTAATAGAAATCTGACCTGGAAAATGATCGATAACTAAACTAATTCTGAACATTTCTCCAGATTTTGTCCTTTTTGAAAAAGATGAAACTTTGAAGGAAATATTGGAAGAAGTGATTACAAAGAAGGAGAGATGAACAGCAAAAATTATCCGATGAGACGTTTTGGAATGAGATTTAGAGCAGTTTGAATGAAAGAAAAATCAGACTTTTGTCGTGGGTAACTTGCCATATTACATCACTTCTCCTATTCTCAGAATGTTTTTCTGAGACGGAAAAGGTGAGTTTGCAGGCTGACTTTTTATGGTACAAGATGAAGTTTGACAGAAACTCCGCTTCGATGCCGGCAAAAAATCATATTTATATCGAATTTTAAATTATGCTTATGAAGTACAATATCTCAAGACTGTCCCAGCAAAAGCTTTTTCTCCTGCACCTAAAGTGAAGAGCTGTTTAATCTGACTTGTAAAGAAAAACGAGATTCCAAATATTCCATTTGATGAACTAATCAAATTTTTAGATTTATTTTCTCCGTATAGCAGAAAGACTTTGTGAAAAATTTCCAAAATGATTAGCAAAAAATGAGGTAGTTTCGTCATCCCAGAAAATTTAAGCAACAAAAGGTTGGAGGAGCTTGATTGGATACAGCTCGAAGAAATTTTCATCGCTTAAAATTTCGTGTAAAAAAACTTGCATTTTAAAAAAAATCGTCTATAATAGCACCATAGCCAAAATAGTGCTATTTTTATTTCCTAACCAATATGACCATGTTTAAATGAAAAGTTTATGTTTACAGAAACAACAACGGAAAAGAGGAAGAATTTGAAAAAGAATTCGATAATCCTCAAGAATTTAATAACTTTAGAAAGACCTATCATCAACCTGAATTTACAGGTCCTTTCATGTGACTTTGAGATCGGGCACATTTGCAAAATTATTTCAATAATTTAATAGATAGAAGATTCTGACTAGAATCTATGCCAGAACCTGAGGAAGAAAAAGCTCTTCCAAATGGAGTAGATCTCAGTGTTTATGAAGATGAACTCCAAAAAATGGAATATGAAGAAGCTCATAAAAATGAAAAGCTTCAATGACTAAAAAATAGCCTAGATAAATTAAAAGAATTTAAAAAGAAATTCGAAGATAAATGAAGAGATGATATGGTAAAAAAGATTAAGAAAGATATCGATGCCACTCAAAAGGAAATAGATTCTTTAGAAAAATAGAATTATTGAATTATATAAAAGTCCCGCATTTGTGGGACTTTTTTTATATTGTCATTCTGAACATAGCGAAGAATCTATGAAAACATTAAACTAAATGGATTCTTCGGCTAATAAATTAGCCTCTGGATGACAATGACTACACAATTCGTCATTCTGAGGAGCTTGCGACGAAGAATCCATAGGTATTTCTTTTTCTCTACACTTTCTGTTCCCCCTTTCAAAGGGGGACACGGCGTAGCCGAGAGGGATTTTTCTCATAATAAAAAAATGGGATCAATTAGATCCCGAAGCGGTCCAGCTTTTTTCCTTTTCTGCACCCATAAATAATGATGCATAGAAGACGAAGCCAGAAAAGAAAAACAACAATTTCCACCATTTAGGTAGAAAGAACGGATAGATAATCATCGTGAGCAGACATACTGCCCAAATTCCCACAAACACTAATCTCCTTTCAGAGTTATCATACTTTCTCAATAAGTGGTAGGAAATGATGTAAAATGCTACCAAAATAAGATAAATAACAAATTGTACCATAACGTTTTATTTTTATATTTACTGCACACAATATAAATAAAACTATAAAAAAGTCAACAATTTTTAAAAAATTGTTTATCCTAAATATGAATAAAAATACACTTTATACTAAATATTCCACCATTGAACCAATTTCAATCTCTTCCCCATCAAAACATGCAATTACATTTTCCAGTTTCACCTCATCAATTGGATCAATTTCTGGACAGTTAATTTCTGGACGAATAGAGAGATAAATCTGACCTTTCATTTTGTCAATTCACTCAACAAATCCAATCTGATTTTTTCATTTTCTTTTATTTTCACGAGCATTTAACAGACTGAAAACCTGCTTACGAATGGCTAGAAAGCGTGAATGAATAGTATCATATGGAACTTTATTTTTGAATGCAGAAGAATGTGCTAGAGGCTCATCATGGTATTCAAAAAGTGCTATATTATCGAAATAATCTTCGTCTAGGAATGATTGAAGAAGTCTCATATCTTCCTCTGTTTCTCCTGGAAATCAGATTATAATATTTGTACGGATAAATGATTTTGGGAATAATGAACGGATTCATTTCAGCAATGTATGAATCATTTTGTCATCGTAAAAGCGTCCCATTGATTTGAGTAATTTTGGGGAAATATGCTGTAATGGAATATCAAAATATGGTATAAACTTTTCAAGTGAAGCGAATTCTTCGAGTTGTTTTAACGTCAAAATGTCTGGATATAGGTAAAGTATGCGATATTTGAAATCATAGGGAAGTTTGTCTAATTCATGAAGTAATGGTAATAATTGAGATGATGAAGAAAAATCTGTCCCGTATCTCATTGTGTCTTGTGCAACTATGATTAGTTCTTCGATTCACTGTTTGAGTAGATTTTCCGCTTCAGCAAGAACGGACTGAATTGGTAGAGATATTAGTTTTCATCTGATTTGTGGAATGATACAGAATGCACATGAATTATTACATCATTCCGCAATTTTAAGGTATTCATAGCGATTCTCGTAATTTGTAAGCAATCTAGGAGCTGAATATCGACAGAAGTCTTGAAAAGTCTGACTACGAGAAGTTAAATTTTGTAGATTTGCTAAACTAAGGTCATTTCGAGATAAATAAGAAATATTTTCATTTTTGAGCATTTCCTCCCGCCTTTGAAGCTCCTGTTGAAAAACCTCCTCCGCCCTTCGGGCACCTCCTCCTGTCAGAGGAGGCTGAATTAAATCTCCTTCTCTGTTAGGAGAGGGTTGGGGTGAGGTTTTTCTCAGCAATTTCTCAAAATACTGTACTCCACATCCAATAATGCAAACTTTTTTCTTTTTTGATAGCAATTTTTCCACCGTTTGAAACATCTCCTCACGTCCAGAAGAAATGAATCCACATGTATTCAAAAGAACGATTTCTACCTTTCAATCATATGGATCAGAATAATATTCTACATCATTTACATTTTCACTCAAAAGCTTTCACAAAAATAGCTGACTATCCACCAAATTCTTATTACATCATAAATTTATCATCGATAAATGAACTTTTTTCATATTCTAATCTGCAAAAGATAAAAAACTCAAATCTGATTTTTCAACCAGTTTTGTTTTATACTGATTTTCTAGCTGAGATAAAAGTGAATTTATATTTTCTGGCAAAAATGATTGAATTTCGGAAATGAAAAAGTCTTTTGCTGCCTGTTTATATTCAGTTTGGAATAAAGAAGAAATATCCGTTATAGAAATATTTTTCTCACCTCGAGTAAAATCTCCAGTTCATGATTTTATTGCTTTTTTCGCATCTGAATATAAGTCGAAATAATCCTTAAGATCTGAATTATAGTAAATCATCGAATAATTAGATTTTATATACTTCTCTAGCTCTGAAATATAAGAATTTTGCATTGAGAGGAGCTTTTTATTTTTTTCTGTCGTAGAATTTGGAATACTTTTACATGTAAATAGAGTTTTATTATATGATATACATAATTTGTCTCATTGCCTTACAAGTTTTACTTTTTTAACTATAGCCAATTCTTCTGATGGAATTTGGTGAACCGATGTATTATTTGAATTAAACTTTACTCCATCGGAGGCTTTTGAATAACAGAATTCATCTAATATTCCTCATTTATAGAGTAGTGAAACACACGATGCAGAATTTGGCAATCAGAATGATCATTTGATTGTAATATTTTGATTTGGAATCAGATTTCAGACTAATTTCTTTTTGGTTTTTCAGTTGATAAGTAATGAAAAATCTGGACTTAAATCTAGTGAAGATAAATAATCAGGGAAATCGTCCGATGGCGTTCGTAGTAGTGAAATTTCCTCTTTTCAGCTATCTTTTCATGATGGATTTGGAACTATAAACTGAATCTTTACGTTAGGGAGCATTAAAAAATCTCACGTTTGGACATCTTCTTCATCTGAAAGTAATCAGTTAGGATTATAACATCGCGTATCGAAAGTATAACTTCATTGATTCAAACTTACGCATGTTGCACGATTATTTGGTAGTCAGAAATTTCATTTTAAAGTAACATTTCAAGACTCTGAAAGGTCAAAAATTCAGAATTCAGTCAGCTTTTTGCTTTTTGTAATTCAAGTAGCATATTCACTTCGTGGGAAGATTGTCAGACTAAAGTCATCAGAAAAATCTATGGTATTAACTGTAGAAATCTCAGAGTTATTGACACTAAGTTGGACAATTTCATTTCATGAATCTGTTCATTCTGGATCATAAATTACGTTGGAAATTTTTATTAAAAGTTTCTCGTAATCAATTCACCAAGCCTCAGGTTCTTCTTCGATGGATTTTCAACAAGTAGAAGCTGATCGAAGTCATTTTGATGATTTTTTTGCGTTTTCTTCGGCTTGTTTAAAATCAGATTGGTGAGTGTAAGAAGTCTTATAAGTATATTCTTTAGCATATCACTCGGCGATAAGTGTTTCGTTTACCATTTTTCAGTCTAAATAAACATAAGCGAGCATTCTACCATAAGCATCTGATGAGGAAGAATTCGAATCAAATTCAAGTGTAACGTATTGGTTTTTGATTAGATTTGTTAGATAATTTTTAGCTTCTTTTCAGAAACATTCAGTGCTACGATAACGAGCTGTATTAGATTCAGGAGCATCTACTCCGAGTAAACGAACAGATTGCAAACTTCAATCCTCTTTACGATAACGGAAAGTATCTCCATCTATGACTGAATAAACTTTTACAGCTCAGTCTGGAATTTCGACTTTAGGCTTGTTTGGGTTATATGTATAAGTCGAAAAAATATGGTTATCATAGAATAGAATTATGACTACATCTGAACCATCTTTCGTAGAATTTGGAAATCCAAAATTTCATTTCAGAGTGATAGATGAGTATGGTTCGAGAATTCATGAAATCTTTTTATTTGTAGCATTTACTTTCATTTTAATTTTAGAAAGATCGAGTGATTTGGGAGAATTTGATTGAATGGTAATAGTTTCGTTTCATGCATCACTTCAATCTGGATCATAATTTATATTCGTAATAGAAATCTGATAATCTGATGGGTTAAACGACTGTAATTCTTGTGTTTCATTCTGATTTTGTGGTTTGTTTGAAGAATAACAGTATGAATCTATCTGTACATCTCATGAATACAAATAAACACAAGCTCATGCATCTAGGAATCAGAAATTTTTGGTGAATGTATCTATCGTATTTGCATAAAGAATTCCATCAATGTATTTTTTTGTGGTTGATGTAGAGGTTTTGAGATAATAATTATGATTATTGAAATCAATATCATATGAAAGGAATGATTGTAATGTGATGGATTCAGGTGATTTTGGCTCCAATGAAACTATTTTAATATTTTCATCATTCTGAGGAGCCTGCTCCGAAGAATCTACTACATTTCATGTCTGTCATTCTGAGGCTTCTGCCGAAGAATCTTGTGCACTTCACGAAAGAATACTATTTCAAGTTTGAATAGATCCTCATGTTTGGACAACATTTCACGAATCAGTTCAACAAAGTTCCGCCTTAGTTGGACAGGAACATCCACCTCCTCAGCCTACATATTTCACGACTTCAACTACTCTTTCGTTATATGATGATGTCACAGAAAAATACCTTAAAGCTGATTCATCGAATCATGGCGAAAAATCCTTCACGTTGTCCATTTCATCTCCACAAGAATGGCTATAACCTGCGTGATAGTTTGATTTTTCTAATGATCAGGTTGTAATTTTTACGATGTCCAAAAGTTGTCTACTCTGTCCACTTATTCCATATAATTCCAGTTCTCAACTGAAGTTATTAAATTTTAAATTTGGCTGCAATATGATGGTTATCAGTCCAGCTTCCGTTAAAGATCATGCTTGTGTTGTCAAAATCAGCCTTGTATTTTTCTGTAATTTCTCCCTATCATAAGTGATAGTTTCTTCATCTAGGTTTATGTTTAATGGTTGAGTAAGTAGATTTCATGACAATAAAAGCCAATCGTATTCATACTCTATATCTTCGTGAATAGCTAATTCGATAAATGGATTATACCTGTTTCATCATCGGAAAATTTCACTAATTGTAATAATATCTGACTGAACATTTGAGCAATCAATTGTTTCAGAATTATTTGTTGGCATAGGACTATTTGGTGAAGTTCAATAATCAACTATTTCATCTGCTGATGTATAAAGAACTCATGGATTAGCTGAATTGTATGTATCTTCTGAAAGATTTACATCGTCATTTGATAGTGATCGAGTAACAATTGGTCAATTTTGTGTTAAAATTTTGTGGAACGATACTCCATAATCATCTCTCTTATCTACTCGATATTCATGTGCATAGAATGAATCTACTTTTTCTCATGATAAAACTAAAGAAATCTGAATCTCTTCATTATCTGAAATTGAAAATTCTGGATAATTTATTCCATTTTGAAGGATATTTATATTTGCAAACATATCGTTAGAATCAGCTATAATCAGAAAATCTTGTGCTGGGATTTGGATATCAGAATAGATTTGATTTGTCTGATTATTTGGAAATATTGCTCATGAAAGCTCCATATCTCCATAAAAATCTCATGAACCAATATTGAAAATTTCTATCCACTCATCATCGTCATCATAGAAAACCTCTGAAAGAATTAAATTAAAATCTGAACTATTTCATATTATACCTCAATTTCAAGAATCATCTCCACTTCAGACTTGATTTCATGTTCATTGTGAATTTCATGTTCATGAATTACCTCCAGTCCCAGGATTTTCTCCATCTCAGGAACAGTTAAATTGATTTGAAGGTCAGTCTCCTATCCATGGATTTCAGTTTTTTATAATTATTTTTCATGGATTAGCTATATATCACGTAATATTACAGATGTATTCATTAGTAGAAATCTGCATTTCTCGTCCGTTATTGTAAATTTTTTGAATACTTGGACGAGGCTGGCTAGCTGGGACTTGGTGATTTGTAATCGTCTCTAAATCTCCTGTGAAAAAATCTATTTCAGTTCCAGAATAAATTAAACTGATTCAAAATTCCTGAGAATCATTAATACTAAATCATGCATTATCTACAATCAAAATTCCTGTATCGATTAGTCCTATATCGCTTCTATCAGCTAGGATTACTGAAGAATACGCTGGAATGCTTAGATTTTTGGTATATAAAGAAGATTTGACTCATGAAAGACTTATCTTTCCAGAAAAATCTTCATCTGATAAATTTGTAATCTCTATCCATTCATAGGATCATAGCCGGTATACTTCAGAAATTATTAGGCTTGGCAAATTTGAAATTTCTAGTTCGTTATTTAATCATAATGAACGTAAATTATTTTGTCATTGAGAGAGTAGTGAAAAATCTTGTATATCGTTGTCATTCTGAGACAAAGTCGAAGAATCCATAGGTGTATCACCTTCGTTTTGCAAATCCTCATTCATTTCATCATAAACCTTTCCCACCACTTCGTGGTTTCCCTCTCCTAATAGGAGAGGGTATGGGTGAGGTTCTGCTCATCACGTTTGTCATTCTGAGCGTAGCGAAGCTTGCTCAGCCCCATCCAGCTGGGTAAATAGCTGGGAATCTTGTATATCTTTGTCATTCTGAGACAGAGTCGAAGAATCCATAGGTGTATCAGTTTTGTTTTGCAAATCCTCCACCACTTCGTGGTCTTTACCCAGCTCAGCTGGGTAAGCCTCCTTTATCAAGGAGGAACTCTTTTCATTTTCTTGGCTGTTTTGCCCCTCTTGATAAAGAGGGGTTGGGAAGATTTGTTCGTAATTCTCAGTACTTACCTCCACTTCCCCAGCAAAAATTAAATTAAAAATTAAGGGGAAAAAGGCTAATCGTGTAGCAACGACTAAGCGAAATGTTTTCATTTGGAATGAAAATATGAAATAAAAATTATTTCAATAAATAGTCTAAAATTGTGTGCTTAGCTTTTCAAATTTCTTTATGAATATTAATAGAGATTTCTGGCTTGTGATAGTCTATGAGAGAAATAAGAGCGTTGTACAAATCCTCAGATGTAGTTGGTGTAGATTGTTCTACTATAATATCGTTAAAATTTTTTACATACCGTTCAGCATTGAGTTTTTGGTCGTGTGTTCGAGGTATTGGAACTATAATACTTTTCAGATTAAATAATTTTTGCTCTGCTAGTGAAGTAGTTCATCCACGAGTCAAAGAAATATCGCAGTGCTGATATAAAATTCACATATCAGACTGTGAAAGGAAATCGTATGTCGTAACTGAAGGATATTTTTTAAAAATCTGTTTCAAATCTTCGTTTAGTTTTCCAAGAATTATATGATAATGGAATGATTCACGTAAAATTTCATTTTTCTCGAGTAAATCAGCTAAACATTCATAAAGTTTTTTGGAACCCTGAGATCATCACATCACGAGAATAGAAGGTTTTCCATCTTTTTTTTCAGATTTTAGAGAATTTGTTAATTCTGGATTTGTATTTTTATCTGTAACTATTTCATCAGAGAGAATCTGTCCAACTACGATAGCTCATGAAAAAACGTTATCAAATCCACAAAATGATTGTTTTGAGAATTTATTTCAGATTCTGTTTACTAGTCATGGTTTCACATCTGATTCATGAACAAAGATTGATTTACGGAGAAATTTTGCAGCGAAAACTACAGGCAAAGCCACATATCATCATTTACAAAAAACTACATCAGCCTTGGATTTTCGTAGATAGAATGTAGACTGGATGAATCCTGCTGCGAATAGGAATAAGTCTCTGATGTTTTTTAGGCGTGATTTTAGGGGAGTTTCCCTACGCCATTTTCATGATAAAATGGAAATAAATCTGACTTTATCTCAAAATTTAGCTGCAGTTTCCTGTTCTAATGAATTTTTTGATCAGAATCGAATTATTTCTCTAACTTGGTCTGAATATTTTGGATCTGAAATTATCGTTTCGATTATGGATTTTATGGGAAAAACATGTCATCACGTTCCACCTCAAGCCATAACTATTGTCTTTTTTTTCATACACAAATAGACAATTTAAAACGTGTCTATAATTGTCAATTTATGCGTAAAATTCAAGAGATTTTTATTGAATTTTTAAAATTTGTTTGGTTTAAACACTGATTTCTATTGTAAATCTAATTATGGTTTAAAATATATTTTAATGCATATTTAGCACTTTCAAAAGCTATTGGCAGATTATCTACATCATCGATTGTCTCTATTTTGTGATATACCACTTTATTTACTTCAGATTTTTGAAAATCTAAATTTTCTACGATATTTTTTATTAAATTATTTCAAATATTAGCTAAAAAATAGATATCACACGTGCTATACTCGATATTATTGTATATGTATGTATTTGGGTATGAGCATAAATATTTTATGTCAGTTATTTTTAGTCATATTTCTTCTTCACATTCTCTGATAGCTCAAGTTTCTAAATCTTCATCAGGCTCCACAAATCATCATGGTAATGATAAAAATCATTTTTTAGGATCTTTTTCACGCACCTCAAATAATACATTGTTTTGATTATCTTTTATTATGATTCATGTTGCAGTAGCCACATTATTGTACAATTCAAATCAACAATCACATTTCCATTTTCTATTTTGACAATTTTTTATATTTGTTCAACCACATTTGGGACAAAATTTGAAATTGTTATCAAAATTATTCATCGATATGCCATTATTCATAAAATAATATTTCAAATATTTTTATATTTTTTGGGTATTTTTCAATATAATTTTGCTTTATTTTAAAAGGCCACCTAATATAGGCGACCTATGTTTTCTTTAGAGAAGATTGATAGAATTGTTAAATCCTGAGCTAAATATGGAAGATAACTGTTGGCATTGGGGTTCATCATTGAATGAACAGATAGCTTCATGTTTTTCCGTATTATACTCATAACGATAGGATTGATTATCGACTAATATCATATGGAAATTCTTTCCTGAACCAATTTTTGATTTCATGAGACTTTTAGCCTCTGGTGAAATCTTTTTAATTTTGATTTGTTCTGGAATTCTGAATTTCTTCAGTATATTAATCGAGCGATCTGAGCAATCCTCTAGGAGTACATTTACTTGCACGGATCCTGGATTTCTTAGGAAATCATGGACAGACTTTCTTAAATCTTTATCAGTCTGATTAAATAATTCCAAATCCTGTTCGGAGCAGTAAATTTCGATTTTGTTCCTCGCCGTCTTTAATAAATTCGACAGTACCACATGGGCATGTTTTTCATCTGCATTTGGGATAACAGCACGTGATTTCTCTTTCGCAGATTTACAAACATATGCAGCATAACTGACAATCTTAGATTCTCCATCTGCGGTAATCTGCATTCCATTAAGGATAATGCCGGGGAATCCTGAAACGTCTTTTGTAATAGATTGGCAATAATCTATCACACCTTGATTACAGACAGTCTTTTCATCAATGGGACAAATCCCATTCTGATTTTGATTTCTCTCACACTGGTGAGGACAAGATCCGTCAAAATTACAATAAAAATTTTCCATATTTAATATTTTTTGTTTATTTTTTTTATTTCATATTTTTTGGGTTTTTGCTTATAAACAAATCGTCCTTTTTTTCAAGATAATTTTTATTTAAAATTTAAAAAACCTTTGCATTTTACTTTCAAATCTTTACATTTCTGCGTGACAGTTTGTTTTATTTTTTTAGTGTCTAGAAATGGCTAAAAGATTGTCTGTTAACAGAACTATTGAAGTTATCATGCTCCAAAATGATAAACATTTAGGTGAAAAATATGAAATCGTTAGAGTTAAACCTATTTTC
>Ga0310691_10007234_pt1 | contig 11632 bp, 10 predicted proteins | sample 176DNAGHGlowgp2_FD_203887 | JGI IMG/M metagenome (GOLD analysis project Ga0310691, IMG submission 203887) | Sheep rumen microbial communities from Palmerston North, Manawatu-Wanganui, New Zealand - 1766 DNA GHGlow gp2 (v2) (version 2) | ecosystem: Host-associated > Mammals > Digestive system >... | reverse complement strand
CCGATATGTTAAAGTATCTGCATAGGGTCTAACGGATCCGGCAATACGATTTCGGAGGTATCATTATGGCTTATGTATGTAAATTCTGTGGTTATGTCCATGAAGGTGACGAGGCTCCCGAGGAGTGTCCCGTTTGCTTCCAGAAGGACTGCTTTGAGAAGATAGAGGACGGCGAGCCTGCCAAGAAGGAAGAGAACAAGTCCGGCAACAAGTATGCCGGAACACAGACGGAGAAGAATCTCCAGACTGCTTTCGCAGGCGAGTCACAGGCAAGGAATAAGTATACTTATTTTGCATCCAAGGCTAAGAAGGAAGGATTCGAGCAGATCTCTGCGATCTTCCTCAAGACAGCTGATAACGAGAAGGAACACGCCAAGATGTGGTTCAAGGAGCTGGGCGGAATCGGCTCTACGGCTGAGAACCTTGCAGCAGCTGCTGATGGCGAGAACTATGAGTGGACAGATATGTACGAGGGCTTTGCAAAGACAGCTGAAGCAGAGGGATTCCCTGAACTGGCAGCGAAGTTCCGTGCAGTAGGAGAGATCGAGAAGCATCACGAAGAGAGATACCGTGCACTCCTCAAGAATGTTGAGATGCAGGCAGTATTTGCCAAGAGCGAGGTCAAGGTATGGGAGTGCCGTAACTGCGGCCATATCGTAGTCGGAACGAAGGCTCCTGACGTATGTCCCGTATGTGATCACCCTCAGTCTTACTTCGAGATCCACGAAGAGAATTACTGAGTTGAATTGATCTGATAACTGCGGGGTTGTCTCAGAAGAGGCAACCCCGCTTTTTATGTTTGGGGCAAAAGAACACACGGCTGCGACACCCCGGGTGCCGCTTTTGGGAGTCGCCCTTATCATTTGACATCCCGTCACCTGTACTGTACGATGAACCCATGAGGTGGTAAATATGACAACGGCTAAGAAATGTCCGGCTTGCGGCGGCACAATGTTTTTTGATCCCGGGTGGAACAGACTCGTGTGCCAGTACTGCGGGACCAAGAAAGATATCGATGAGCTCTATGAGGATCCGGCAGAAGAGATAAGCATATCATCTGCCAGGGCTTTGGCGAGCCGTAACTGGGGTGTCGACACCCGTAATATACGCTGTGCGCAGTGCGGCGCCGTAACAGTCAACGATGCGCTCCAGCTCGCAGGCTGCTGTCCGTTCTGCGGATCGGCGACCGTTGTTCCTGCCGGGAACGACAATGAACAGCTTGCGCCTAATGCGGTCATTCCTTTCCTGGTGTCCAAGACGCACGCCGAAATGTATTTCAAGCAGTGGATAAGCAAGCGTTCAATGGCTCCGTCAGATATCAAGGATGGCAGTAAGATCGGAGATTTCCAGGGCGTATATATTCCGTACTGGACTTTTGATGTCAACACTGCCGTAAGTTACCAGGGTAAGTTCGGTTATGAACGCGGAAGCGGTGACAACAGGTATATTAAGTATTACAAGAAAGAAGGCAGCTTTCAGAAATTTGTCGATGACTATCCCATTGCAGGCAGCTGGAGGGCGATAAACGACCCTTTTATCAAAAAAGTATCCCAATACAACACCGGAGAGGCAAGGCCATACACTTCGGAAGCTCTTGCCGGATTTGTTGCCGAGCAGTATTCGATCGGTCTTGAGGACGCGTGGAAGCAGGCCAGACAGGGCATACTCCACAACCTTGAACTCCAGATCAAGAACAATGAAGCTGCTGATGTCGTATCCAATCTCAAGTACAATTATCAGTTCAGCAACATTAAGTTTAAATATGTCCTTGTTCCGGTGTGGCTGTCATCATATACGTACCGCGGCAAGCCCTACAGGATCGCCATAAACGGGCAGACCGGAGAAGTCTTTGGCAATTGGCCGAGGTCCTTTAAGATACTGTTTATCATATTGGGTATCATAGGCGGTGCGACTATGCTGCTCGTGTTCATGATGATGATCGCCAGAGGGTTTGGGAGGTAACCGTTGCCAAACTCATCAACAAAAATGAGCCAAACTCATCAATGAAAATATGCCAAAGCCATCAATAAAATCTTGCCAAAGCCATCAACGCCAATTATAATACGCGTAGAAATACGTGTTGAGGTCTGCTTATATGGCTAGGAAGTACTACAAAAGAATATGTGATGATCTTCTTGCTCAGAAGCTTGAAGCCAAGGGTGCCGTTCTGGTCAAAGGTGCCAAATGGTGCGGTAAGACCACTACTGCTGCCAATTTAGCAGGTTCAGTGGTCTATATGGAGGATCCAGAGAAGAAAAAGCAATATCTCGAGATGGCAGATCTCAATCCATCCCGTCTTCTGCAGGGGGAAGTGCCTCGTCTGATCGATGAATGGCAACTTGCTCCGAAGTTATGGGATGCAGTAAGATTTGAAGTTGATCAGAGAGATGAATTCGGTCAGTTTATCCTTACCGGTTCTGCAGTTCCTCCTGCAACCTCTGAGATATCTCATACCGGGATAGGAAGGATCACTTCACTTCTCATGAGACCCATGTCACTGTTTGAATCAGGTGATTCAGACGGAAGTGTCTCGCTGGCTGCATTATTCAAAAACGACGATGTTCAAGGATCGTGCAATCTCAGACTGAGTGATATAGAGTATCTTATCTGTCGCGGAGGCTGGCCGAAGGGAATAGGGCAGAAGGAAAGCGTGGCTCTGGCTCAGGCGCCGGATTATTATGATTCCCTGATCGAATCAGATATATCAAGAGTTGACGGGATTGAACGTGATCCTGAGAGAGCAAAACGTGTAATGCGGGCATATTCCAGAAGTGTTGCATCAGAAGCATCGATCACGTCAATTCTTAATGATGTGCGTGGCGATGGAAATGATACATTTAGCGAGAATACATTACGTTCGTATCTGTCTGCTTTGCGTAAGATCTTTGTGATCGAAGACGCCCCTGCATGGAATCCGAATCTGAGATCAAAGACCGCGATCAGGAGTTCTGACACCAGATACCTTGTGGATCCATCTATTGCAACGGCTGCTCTTGGAATAGGTCCTGAGGATCTGATGAATGATCTTGATACTTGCGGTCTATTCTTCGAGAATATGTGCGTGCGGGATCTGAGGATCTATGCCGAATCGATAGGAGGAAGTGTTTATCATTACAGAGATAAGAGCGGTCTGGAGTGTGATACTGTTGTTCATCTTCGAAATGGGCATTACGGACTGATCGAGATCAAGCTCGGAGGTGACAGACTGATCAAAGAGGGAGCCGCCAATCTGATCAAACTGAAGAAAATGATCGATACCGGGAAGATGTATGAACCGTCGTTTATGATGGTTCTTTGTGCCAATGCACCGTTTGCTTATAAGAGAGAGGATGGAGTGCTGGTTGTACCGATCGGATGTTTGAGAAATTAATCTGTCTTATAAGAGTTCTTTTTCTTTGCGTAACCATGTAAGAAAACTGTTAGCAAAGCGAAGTTGATACGGGGTCATAACTCTTAGAAGATCTGCCGTCTGACGCCATTCTTCTTCACGCCTTAATGCGCCTACCAGGAATTCGTCAGGAGTGGTGTCCAGCACCATTGCGATCTTCATTATCATTTCCAATGATGGGATAGAAGTTGAACGCTCGATATTTGATATGTACTGGTCGCTTACATCACAGGCATCAGCAAGTGCGGCTTGAGTCATCTTAAGTTCTTTACGTCTGGCCGCGATTCTTCTGCCGATCGTTTTGTAATCAACCTCCATTGCTCTATCCTCCCCTGCGAAATTATAACTTCATAATAAAAGAAGTATTACTTTGATCCAGCGAAAGACGGTGCAGCAGTCACCGGCGTAGCAAAGAAAATCAAGGGATACTACTACCTGTTCAATGCTAAAGGTGTCATGCAAAAGTCCGGTTGGAAGAAGGATTCTAAGGGTAATACATATTACTTGAAGTCAAGCGGTGTGGCTTACACAAAGAAGTGGAACAAGAAGTCCGGCAAGTGGTATTACTTCGGATCGAATGGCAAGATGGTCAAGGGCAAGAGCTTAAAGATCGGTAAGAAGACTTACAAGTTTAAGTCAAATGGCGTTTGCAAAAATCGGTAAGTGACTTAACGAGCAAAATGATCGGACATTAGATGTAACCAATGAATTAACCCTGGAGGATTTATCTTCCGGGGTTATAAATTAGTCTTACTCTTCTTCTCCACCTTCCTCTTCCGGCACAGGCGTCGGGGTAGGGGAAGGTACATGGATCGGACAAGGTGCATCTGGATCCGGGATGAGCGAACTGCCGGCTACATAATAATCACTTCTTACAGTCATCGCGTTGCGGCATGCATCGTTAGGCGCATAGCCTGATGAGCAGGCCTCTGCTGTTATGATCGTATCAGGCTTCTCGAACTTGGCGGCGGGCAGATCCTTGTGGATCTTGTTCATGCAGTACATCCAGATCCTGACGGCATTGTTGTAGTCGTAGGAAGGGATCTCAGTCTGCCTTAGTCTGTTGTCGTAACCGTACCAGACGGCTGCCGAATAGTAGGGCGTGAATCCGCAGAACCACTTATCGATATTATCTGATGTCGTACCTGTCTTGCCGGCCGTATCGATCTTGCCGCCCTTGTCGTTCTTGATCTGGCCGCCGTAGTTGGAAGGCGTTCCTGTTGTGACTACACCCTTTAGAACATCCGCCATAAGGAAGCAGGTCTCTTCAGAATAGACACGTCTTGTAGTGGGGTTAGCAGACAATACGACATTGCCGTCGCTGTCGAGAACTTTGGTATATGCATACGGTTCCGTAAACGTTCCGCCCGAAGCGAAAGAATTATACGCAGCAGCCATCTCCAGGGCCGTAACACCTTTGCCGACACCGCCGATCGCCTGTGAAGGATATACGAATCCGTTGCTGTCGAGCTTATCTATTCCGACCTGTGAGAGGAACCACAGCGCAGTCTCGCCGCCGACCTCGTTCCATACCATAACTGCAACTGTATTCTTGGAACTTACGAGAGCCTTGCGGACCGTGATGGGACCTTCGTATTTGCGGGAATAGTTCTTAGGCCATGCGACCTTGGGCTTGCTGGGGTTGAGGTACACTTTCTCGTCCACGAAGATCGTGCCGGGTGCGATCAGGTCGAGTTCGAATGCGGGTCCGTAATCGATAAGCGGCTTGATGGATGAACCGGGTGATCTTCTTGATGACGTTGCACGGTTGAGGATGAGGTTCTGGGTCTTGCGTCCGTAACCGCCCTGCATGGCCGCGATCGCACCTGTCTTGGAGTTTATTACTACCATGGAGCCGGTCGGTTTCTCGGGAAGATCCTCGAGTTTCTTGGGCTTCGTCTGGAAAAGATCCTTTTTGGTGAAAGCCTCGTCCAGCACTGCCTGCACATCAGGCTCCATCGTGGTGTAGATATGATATCCGCGGTTATACACGATCGTTGAAGCCAGAGCCCTTGATATGCCCCTGGACTTTGCCACGTCTCCGATGACCTGCGAGATCGCATACTCGGCGAAATAAGAGTTAACGTGAACACCCGAATTGGCATCACGTGACTTGAACTCGATATTGGTGTTAAGAGCTTCCTGATACTGCTCATCCGTGATGTGCCCGAGTTCGTACATCTTCCTCAGGATGATCCTCATCCTCCTGAGGCAGTTACGCTTGCCGGACTCACGGAGAGGGTTGTAGTACGAAGGGCTCTTGGGGAGGCCTGCAAGGAGCGCGCACTCTGCTATGTTGAGATCCTTTGCATCCTTGCCGAAATAGTTCTGTGCCGCCGACTGGATCCCGACGTAGTTATTGCCCATTGGTGCGAGGTTGATATAAAGCTCCATGATCTCGTCCTTGGACAGGTGCTGTTCGAGCTCCATGGCTGAGAACCATTCCTGTACCTTACGCGAAGTGGAATGCTGATCCTGACCGGAGATGAGCTTTACCGCCTGCTGAGTGATGGTGGAACCGCCGTATGTTGCAGTACCGCCGTGTGCCAGCGCCGAGAGGATCGCACCGCCGATCCTCTTCAGGTCGATCCCTGAGTGCTCGTAGAAACGCTCATCCTCAATGGATACGACAGCTTCGTCTATGTAAGTGTGCTTGATCTCACCGAAAGATACGTAGACCCTGTCAACATTCTCGCTACCCGTGAGCTTGGCGATCTGGTTGCCTTCGATATCGTAAACAAATGATGTCTGCGATGCCTGACCGGTCGTTGTCAGGTCACCTACTGCGAGCGGCTTGGTCGATGCTGCATAACCAAGCAGCATGCCCGCGCTGAAACCGCCGCAGACAAATCCTATGCACAGTACTATAACGATGACGACTTTGAGGACATCAGACAGGAACGACCACATCTCATGCTTAAAGCTGCGGTTAAAACCCGACCTTGTCGGCTTGCCCTTGAGGTTGGCACGGAGATCATCGGCTAACGCCGTATTCTCCGGTTTGACCTGATTGGCCGTTCTGCTCCTGTGATATTCAGACATGACTAGTCTTCCTTCTCGTCCCAGGTCCTGTCACTGATGATGTATCTCGGCCTCTGCTTCGTCTCGAGGTAGATCTTGCCGATGTACTCGCCGATGATGCCGAGGCTTAAGAGCTGTACGCCGCCGATAAAGAGCGTGATACATGCCAGGGAGGCCCAGCCTGCTACCGTCATATTGAGAAATACCATTACGATCGCCCAGATGATCCCGATAAAACCGAGAAATACGCAGAAGAATCCGAATCTGGTGATCATAGAGATGGGCTTTGTGGACAGGCTCGTAATGCCTTCAATGGCGAGCTTGATCATCTTATGAAGAGGATAGTGGCTCTCTCCGGCGATCCGCTCTGCTCTCTCGTATTCCACGCAGGTGCTCTTGAATCCTACGAGAGGGAACATACCGCGCAGGAAGATGTTGACTTCCTTGAAGTCGGCAAAGTGTTCCAAGACCCTCGCGCTGACAAGCCTGTAATCAGCGTGGTTATATACTGTCTCTGCACCCATCTTGTTCATTACTTTGTAGAACCCCTGAGCAGTCGTCCTCTTGAACCATGTGTCTGTCTGGCGGGAAGACCGCACGCCGTAAACGATCTCGCAGCCTTCGTGATATCTGTCGATCATCTCGTTCATGGCATTGATGTCATCCTGACCGTCACAGTCGATGGATATAGTGACGTCACACTTGTCCTTCGCTTCCATGAGACCTGCCAGAAGAGCGTTCTGATGCCCCCTGTTGCGGCTCTGGGAGATACCAAGGTAGTGCTCATCTTCCCTGGAGAGATCCGATATGATCTTCCATGTGTCATCAGATGATCCGTCATTTACAAAAAGAACACGGCTCTTCTCAGAGATCTTGCCGTTCCCGACGAGTTCGAGAACCTTATCCCTGAACAGAGGTGCCGTTATAGGCAATACTTCCTGCTCGTTATAGCAGGGGATAACTATCCACAATATAGGCTTTTCCATAACGTGGATTATAATCCAGAGGCATAATTAAATCAATCTTATGCGCACGCGTGTTGTATAATAGAGAAGATCAACTCATTAGGAACGGAGGACCGTTATGAAGCGTTCGGAGATCAACAGGGCACTTAAGAGGATGGAGGAGATGATAGCTGAGTATAAGATCAGTCTGCCTCCTTTCGCGAGGTTTACGCCTGAAGAGTGGAAGAGTAAGGGACATGATCATGACGAGATCAGGGATAACGGTCTCGGCTGGGACATTACTGATTACGGAATGGGTGATTTTGACAAGGTCGGCTTCTCGCTGATCACGATCCGTAACGGTAATCAGAAGATGAGTGACAAGTATAAAAAGCCTTATGCCGAGAAGCTCCTGTTCCTTAAGGAAGGGCAGTATTCGCCCAATCATTTTCACTGGTACAAGATGGAGGATATCATCAACCGCGGCGGCGGCAATCTGCTCATCAGGGTCTATAATTCCCTTGAGGACGAAGAGATCGACCGGGTAAGCGATGTGACTCTGCACTTAGACGGCAGGACGGTGACGGTCCCTGCAGGTACCCAGGTCAGGCTTACTCCCGGTGAGAGCATCAGTATCACTCAGAGGCTCTATCACGATTTCGAGGTGGAGAAGGGAACAGGAGACGTGCTTATCGGTGAGGTCAGCCAGTGCAACGATGACAGCAGTGACAACAGGTTCAATCCGCCTGTCGGAAGGTTCCCGGAGATTGAGGAAGACGAGGCGCCCTACAGGTTATTGTGTACTGAATACCCGGCTGCAGAGTAATGATCATCTGACAGGAGAATTGAGTAATGAACAAGAAGATCACCATATCGTACAAGGCATTCTTCATTATGGCGGCGGTCTATCTGGCGCTGCCTGTGATCATATTCTTTCTGGGCTATCTGAAGCTCGTTTACGGGATCATACTGACACTTGCAATGGCGGCTTCATTAGTGCTTGCCATACGCGATTGCGCCAGGGATCCCGACGGCGGTCTTGTGAAGAGCAAAGAAGTGGAATTTCCGGTTAAGTTCCTGGTGATAGGAGCTGTTGTGGCAGTAGTCCTCACGATCCTGAACGGCGTCGGAGAACTCGTCTGGGGACCGTACGATCATGCCTTCAGACGCGCGATATTAGATGACCTGATCGACTATAAATGGCCGATAATCTATGATCCTGCGACGCAGACAGATCCCTATGTCAAGGCGATCATGAACCTGAACGGACCGCAGGGATTTGTTTACTATTTCACTTACTGGATGCCTGCTGCCGTGATCGGCAAACTGTTCGGTTTTGCTGCCGGCAATACGATGCTGATCCTGTGGAACAGCATGGGCATATTCATCACTTTCATCGGCATGTCGATCTATCTCAAGAGAGCGACATACGCATCCATGGTCATGCTCATCTGCTTCTCCGGTCTTGATGTCATTCCCTATCTCATCGATTCCGTAAAGCATTATGAGGCGTGGTTCTGGATCGAAGGATGGGTATCCCATATCTCATACATAAGCAACTTCAATTCGCTCGAGAATGTCTATCATCAGGCAGTACCGTGCTACATCATCATCACGATGATCCTGCTGGCAAAGAACAACAGGAATCTGGGCTTTACTGCAGGCATGATCTTTGCATATTCACCATGGGTCACGATCGGAATGATCGTACCCGCTCTGACCAGGATGCTGTGTCCTGATCTTAAAGCAAAGACGGCGAAGAAGAGGATCACCAATATCTTCTCTGTTAATAACCTGCTCATGCCGGTCTTGCTGCTGTTCATCTTCGGCATGTTCTACTCGGCCAAGTCCGATTCAGTTCATGACAGGGGATTTGTGTGGGATTACTACGGGAGCATACCCGTATTCTTGCTCGTATATGTTTTGTTCATCATACTTGAAGTGCTTCCGTCTTTTGTTTTCGTGGTCGGAAGGGAGAAGAAGAATCCCATGCTCTGGGCTGCTGTATTCATGCTCCTCATCTGCCCTCTGTACAAGATGACTGAGAGCAACGATTTCACGATGCGTGTCAGCATGCCTGCACTGTTTATCATGTGCATCTTCATGACGCAGACTGTATCGGAATACACTTTGGAAGACATCGAGATCGCTGCCAAGAGGAAGCCTAAGCGCAAGCTCAAGGAGAACATCAGGATGGCATTGTTCGCACTTGTCCTTATCGGGATGTCCTACATCGCATACTACATGACGACTGCGATCTATTCTGCAACTTTCTTCGGTGATTATGAGGAATGGCCGCACGATGACATCGTCTCTTTCGGTAATGTTGCAGGACCCGCATATGCGGATAAGATCCAGGATCAGTTCTTCGTGGAAGGCCCTGAGAATACGTTTTTCTTCAAGTATCTGGCATCATAACTGAATCTTCCCGCAAAAGACTTTTGTTTGACACATAATCGCTTGACTTCGGTTTCCAAACCTAACAAGATAGAAATACCGAGGTTTATGCGATTATGGACAATAAGACTTTTGATGACAGGATCAGATCTTTGATCGACAGAGCGAGTGAACTCTTTGGCAGGTTCATCGTCCTGAATGAGAGGACGGCCCGCATCAGTCTGCTCGTCACGTCATCAATAGTTGCCGTATCGTGCCTCTCCGTTACTGCCATGAGCATAAGTGCAAGCGGCGGATATAAGTTTACTGATTCCACTGATAACATCACACAGGCAACCACGGAATCGATAACGATCCCGTATGAGGATCCCGGGGAGACCGCAGTTGATGATACTCCTGCCACTACGGCAGATCTTACGGATTGCCTTACGGGTGACGTCCTTGCTTTGGGCGGTATCAGTGATATCAACTCTGCCGATGATGTCAGTGAGGAGACTATCAAGAAGACTCCTGCCAAAGACCTTAATGACAAGCAGATCACGAAGATGCTCGCCGGTTCTTCAGGCAAGGTCAAGATCATCGACAGGAAAGACATCAAGGAGGGTGCCCAGAGTTCAGGTTCCAAAGAAGACATCGGCAACTCACAGGCAGAGAACAATGCGGTATCCGACAATTCCGGGGTAACAAAGACATTCGATTCGAACAACAATTATGTTATCGGTATCGACGTGTCGGCATGGAACGGGAACATCAACTGGACCAAGGTAAAGGATTACGGGATCAAGTTCGTCATCGTCAGATGCGGAGGCCGTTATACGGGTTCCGGAGAGGTGTTCAAGGATAAGAATTTCGAGAAGAACGTTAAGGGTGCGGCGGCAGCCGGGCTTAACGTCGGTGCATATTTCTATTCCGCAGCGACATCGATCTCCGAAGCATATGAGGAAGCATCCTATGCAGTCGACCTGTGCAAGGGCCTTAAGATCAATTATCCGCTTGCAATAGACTTTGAGATCAACAGTTCCACCGCGCGTCATGCGGGCGTCAAGGGAAAGGATCTAAGGGACATCCTGAAGACTTTCTGCGACACTGTTAAGAGCCAGGGGTATACTCCCATGGTCTACATGAGCAAGAGCTGCTGGACGAGCGTCCTCGGCACAACTTATGCATCAGAGATCACATCCAAGTACAAGGTGTGGCTGGCGGTATATTTCAAGAGGTTCATAAGCGGAACGGAGCCTTATAAGATGGGCGATCCGCTGCCTACGTTCGGATACCGCTACAACATCTGGCAGTATGGCTATCTGCACAATGTCATCCCGGGTATCTCGGGCGATGTTGACTGCAATCTCGGGTTCTTCTCATCTGCGTCCTTAGTCGAGCCGTCGATCACCGTACCCGGAGGAGAACTGCGCACTGCAGCGGGAAGTACGATCGATCCGCTCGCAAATGTCAAAGCCGTCAATTCGCTCAACCAGGAGGTAAGCTCCGCCAATGTGTCTTACACGATCAAAAATGCGAAAGGATATTCCGTCGAGCTCAAGAACGCATGCTCCACGATAGGAACGTATACTGTCACTTATTCGTTCGGAGATGCATACAGAGGAACTGTGTCACAGCAGATAAAACTCTATGTTACCGACAAGGCTTCTGCGCCTGCAACTGCTGCAGCGCCTACGTCTGCCCCTGCGACATCAGCTCCGTCAGAGAGCGTACCGTCCGCGGCTCCTTCAGCGACAGCTGCTCCTACCGCCACTGCGGCGCCGGCATCTGCCACTGCAACGGCAAAGCCGACATTAAAACCGACGGCTGAACCCACATCAAAGCCTGATACAACTTCGCCATCTGTCATTGACAATGATATAATTGTCTAAAACAAAGGAGG
>Ga0310691_10007232_pt1 | contig 11636 bp, 5 predicted proteins | sample 176DNAGHGlowgp2_FD_203887 | JGI IMG/M metagenome (GOLD analysis project Ga0310691, IMG submission 203887) | Sheep rumen microbial communities from Palmerston North, Manawatu-Wanganui, New Zealand - 1766 DNA GHGlow gp2 (v2) (version 2) | ecosystem: Host-associated > Mammals > Digestive system >... | reverse complement strand
TTCTTTTGATACCACAAAATAATTGGGAATATTTATTTGTTCACGACAATCTTTTGGCCTTTGGCCTCCCTTTGTCGCATCCCTCCCACACCGTCGCAACAACTCCGAGAAGATCTGGCCTAGATATTTGGAAATCGCCGAAACCCGCCGTAACTTTGCATCAACAAAACAAAGTTAGAGTTTCTTTTTCATACGTTATAAATTGGTTTTAGTTTTTAGGTTAGTAATGATGTATGTAGGGCCCGCAGTGATGCAGGCCCTACATGCGTTAAGTGACATAACAAATTTTTAAGACGAAATCAATTCTCAGTTATCACTTCTTTGGCTTGATGATAATATGAATCACCGCTTTTTCAATCCACCCATGGGAACTGACACGATAGAATACCATAGTTTCTTTGCCTTTTCCTTCATTGATTTTTCATGCTCAAGTTTACTTAATGCCTTCTTATATTGGGGCGAAATAGTAGACAGATCCGATTCAGGATGGTATTTGGCAACTCTTGCTTTATTGGCAGCAATTATTTCTTCTCGTGTCATGCCTTTAGACGAAGTACGGGTTGGGGTTGCTTCCAATCTCCAATTTTCCACTATCTTCTTTTTCTTATTTTTCTTCGCCATATCAACTCCTAAATTTACATAATTATATCTCCTAGTCTAATTTCAAATATCCAAGTGTCATCATCATAAGAATCTTTTCCTTGTCTTATTTCGATGTCATTGACTATTTCTACCTTCAAAGGTTGATACCACTCGTTTTTGAAAGTTACTGTTTTGTACTTTCTCGGAATAAACGGGCAATTACCTCCATTCATATCAAATAATGAATATTTCTTTCGAGTACCTTTGAATGTTTCGTTTATTAAGAGTTTCCCGTTCTTTGTTTTGAATATCTTTTCTGCGTATTTACTATCTTCGACGGAGTGAGAATACTTGTGGGCTACCCCATCTTTGATATTCCAATACTTCCTTTCGCTTATCCAAAGAACCAACGAATTAGTCTCATATTCATCATCATCCTCAATATCCTTTATCGGTAAAGCTCGTCCATCTTCACTAATTGAATCAAGATATGCTTTCACTAAAGGATCTGCTTTTATTTTCTGACTTGGAATTTTTGATATTAAATGTAATCCTTCCATAGTCCTACATCTGCTAAGAGCAACATAAACCTGACCATATGTAAATGATTTGGCTGCATCTACAGCAACTTCGTCAAAAGTTAATCCCTGACTTTTATGAACAGTTACAGCCCAAGCTAATTTCAATGGGAATTGTTTAAAACTCCCTATAACTTCCGTCTCTACTGTTTTCGTCTTCTTGTTAATTTTGTATGACAATCTATCCCAAGTTTGTCTTTCAACATAAATGGAACGATTGCTGCCGTCCTTTTTTACTTCAATATAATCCTCTCCAAATCCGACTACATATCCCATGGTGCCATTCACATATTGTTTATTTGTGTCATTTTTAACAAACATAATACGAGCACCTTTCTTTATGATGAGTTTAAATGAAGTAGGATATTTTTCCGGCCTCCAGTTGTCTTCGAAAGCCCAATATACTCTTTCTACTCCTTTTAACTTATGCAACTGATCCTCATTGTAGTTATCTGTTTGTTTGTTCTTTACTTTAAGCATAACAACAGAATCACTATTGGGAGTATCAAAATCCGGGTCGTATCTTGTATTCAGGAAATCGATATCTTTAGCCTTAATTACCCCCAATCTTATATTGTTGAGCAAGTTTATAAAACTCTTATCCTTTTGCCTATATACTTTTTCAAGAGACACCACATAATAATCCATTTTATGTAGCACTTCACTACAAAAGAAGTAGCAGGAACGATAGCGATAATGATTCTTCAACACATTCCAATCTTCTTCCTTTGTAACAGGCATTAGTTGGTATAAGTCCCCAAACATTATCAGTTGGACGCCACCAAAGGGCTTCCTGTTATGACGATAGTAGCGAAGAATCATGTCTGCAGCATCGAGCATATCACATCTCACCATGCTTATTTCATCTATGATTATCACATCTAATTTCTTTACCACCTCTATAGCATGAACATCAAGTGAATAAAGATTTGAGTAGCGATGATGAGGTATGAATGGTGTCAATGGTAACCTTAGAAAAGAATGAATAGTTACTCCATCGGCATTTTCAGCAGCGACTCCAGTAGGTGCAAGAACCACCGAGATGGCTCTCTTTTCATTTAGTCTTTTAACGACTTCTCCCAGCAGAGTTGTCTTACCAGTCCCTGCCTTTCCTGTGATAAAGAGGTTCTTACCTTCATCTATCAGTCTTAATGCTTCTTTGCTATGTTTATCAAATTTCATTCCCAATTGTCATATGCTCCATCATGATCATCATTGTCATCATAGCTGGAGTAGTCATAATTCTTTTGATGTTTTTGGGCGCATATTTTGTTTAGTTATTCTTCCACCTCAAATTCCAATCCCAACTGCGAAGCAGATTCCTTCACGCTCTTGACAATAGGTGAATTCTCTGCCAGAGGACTTGTAGAGTTATTGCTTGCCGTGAACTTCACTTCAATCTTCAGATGGTTATTCTTTAGCGTATTGACGAAGCTGGAGAACAACTGGCTGTAGTTCTCAATGGGCACATTACCACTGATTGTTACCTTCTTATAGATCTTTGTTTCAGGCGTTGGCTCTGGGCCTGGTACAGGACCAGGAGTTGGTGTTGGACCTGGTGTTGGAGGCTCTGGTGTTGGGCCACCACCTCCACCAGCTGGTTTAGGCATCACAGAAGGATCCAACAGCCAATAGCCATCTTCCTGAGGATTCAAGAACGTGACACGTTCGTTATGATAGATACGAGAATAAGGTTCTCCTGCTCCAGTACCCACGTTCCACATGCCTTCTTCACAATACCTGTTCACAGTATCAGTGATAGCCTCAGCATTCAGAATCATGGGCTTATCATCGAAACGCAGGAATGCTTCATAGAGGTCATTCACCTTTACAGGCTTTTCTACCGTAGGCATTAATCCGTTACGATCAATGATATTCAGACCTATTCGACGGAGCACGATACCATTCTCATGCAATTCTTTGAGCGTATTCACCACAATCTGCGCTGCAAAATCAGATGCAAACGTACTGATTTCCTGAGAACGCAACTCATCTCGTGAACACTTCACGACAGTATTATAGGCATGAATCAATTGCTCTTTGGCAGCATCGGCACTCAGTTTCTTTCTGTCTGCAACATCTTTACGCTGATCAGCATCTAATTGGCTACTATATTCCGTGATAATTTTATCGCATGCCAAGTATTCCCTGAGTTTTATGCTCAGTATTGCCTTTCCTGCCTCAGAAGAAATGAGGAACAGCATCGTGTTTCTATAGACACGCTGTGAACTACCTCGCTGCTGGGCAATCTGCTTGATGACCTGCTGGGCTGTTCTACTAACATTCCCCCCTGCAGCCACCGTATATTGCGGATGCAGCACGACAAATGTCAATTGCTTCTGCTCTGGCACGTCTCCAGTGGGATCTACCAATACCTTTACTTGGCTTACATTTACCACAGCCTGCTTGATCATCTTCAGAATCTCAGCATTGATCTCATCTTCCTTCACATCACCTTTAGCCTGATTAATCAGGATATTGATGTTTGGCTTTGACTGGAACCAATAACTCTGCTCTCCACCGATACTGCTGCGATACATATAGTGCACGATGTTCTCCAACTGGTTTACAGTAGAGTCGATATCAATATGCTGGAAGGCATCTGGCTTCAGCAGACAGAGTTTCAGCTGTTTCAACGACTGCCCTTTCTGAGATGATGCTCCAATAGAAGCTAAAAGCACGGTTGTCGTGACAGCTGTAGCCAGATGGTATTGCCCGATGTTGTTGCCTGCATTCTGCTCGTCGAGTTTATAGGCATTGCTGATAGTGCCAAACACATCAGCATGCATCACAGAATCCCATTGAGCACCCATCAGGCTGGTGATGGTACTTTGCAAGGTGGGCAGATTCTCCAACTGCACATCGCTCGTCTGTATCAAAGCCTGAGTACCCACCAACGTACTTCGGCGCAACCACAGGTCTTTCACAATACTTGCCAACAGGCGCAGCACGCCTCTTGTGCGCTGGAAGCGGGAGTCACTTCCCCAACGAACACGGAATATATCTATCAGTTCTGGGTGGAATGGATAGGCTTTCTTGATACGCTCAACGTAAGCCACACGATCTGCTTCCAAAGGCAAAGCATCCCTGCGGTTATGATACATATCCTTATATTTCCTGGCGACCTGTTCTATCACCTCAGGCTTTTGCATCTTGTCAAACAATCGGCGACGTACCACCTCGAAGATTTCTTCATCATCTACAGGCTTCACACTGCTACCCACACGAACTACGCGTGTTTCCAGCGCAGAAAGGATTTCCTGTCCTATCTCACTCGACGCCACCTCCGTAGCACTTGCTGGAAGCGTACAAATCAGCACAGTTTTTGGAACTGAAGCCACCACCTCTGTCAATGTCTGCATGAAGCTGTTGGTCTGAGTAAACAAGGTGCCGCCACCAACCGTCAAGCCACTTGCCTTAGCACAATAGTCTGCCAACTCATCTATCAGGATCAACGCTGGTGTTGCCCCTTCGATGATGGGTCTGATATCATTTGCTGTAGGTGCTATCCTCTGTTCGTCAGCCCTGCGTACACGCTCATAGCCATCACGACCACCTAATTGGTATGCCAGTTCACCCCATAGTGTATGAGTGATGATACCATCTTCTGCCTGATGACCATCTACTACGCTCACCGTGTTTTGAGTAAATACGGCTACACGGGCATCATCAAACTGGGGCATATCCTCAGGATCTAAGATTTGGCGCGCAGCTTCCATGTTACGGAAGTCTCTGCTATACTTAACCGTGTGATAGAGCGAAATCAGCGAGTGGGTTTTACCACCACCAAAACCTGTCTGTAGTGAGATAACGCGATTCTGGCTCTCCTTGCCATTCAACGCCTGCACCACTCTTCGAATCAACTCACGCATACCATCTGTAACGTAAGTGCGATCGAAGAACGACACGATATCCTGATACACTACAGGAGCCGTACCCGTTGCCACCTCTTCAATATTGGCAGCAAAGATACTTTCGTCGAGCTGGCCGTTACGGATATCGTATTGAGGCATGATAGAGTTAAACCATGCGGGCAATACCCCACTATAATCTACAGCCTCTGTATTGTCCTGCTTGGGGCCTTGTGGCTGTACGCGCTCTGCCTGCGGAGTCGGCTCTACTCTGGCTTGGGTGCCGCCCTTAACACGTTTCAACTCCTCTTCCAGGTCTTGCATCTCCAACAGTTTGGCCACTTGAATCATATTGCTGAAGGCACGCTCTGCGTCATCTTCATTCAGCCCCTCTTCATCGAAGTGAGCCCAGTCGTTGCGGGTGTCCTGAAGTTCTTGCAAGCATGAACGCAAACGGTTATAGTTCTTCGTACTATTGCCGACTTCTCTTGTTACGCTATCCTTATAATTGATGATAAACGTTACAAGGTTATTGTAGTCAATCAAACCTGTCAGCGAAGAACCGTTATTGTTGAGCCTCATTCGCTGCATCTGAAAATTATATTTCTTCCGCTCATTATCAATACGACGCTCGAAGTCCATATCCCATGATACGCCATCCCGGCATTCGCGCTCTACGACTCTTACAACATACGGACGCATTGCATCCAAAAACAGGCCTAAGCCACGCTGTAGTTTCTCTTTATCCATAGTCCTTCAGTTTTTTAATCTAACAATTTCTCATTCAGTTTCGCCTCAATCTCTTCAATCGTAGGAATCGTTCCTTCCACCTTTTCCGGATAGAATTTCTCCAGTTCATATTCAGAGATGGCCAATGGCTGACTGCTTGATTCCAATGCATATTGAGCCTGGACACGGTCTTTCTCTTTACAGATAAGCAGGCCGATTGTAGGATTATCGCGCCCCTCTTTCCGCAAGATATGATTACATGCCACTACATAACCTCCCAATTGCCCAATATCAGCAAACTCGAATTTTCCAATCTTCACCTCGATGACGACATAGCAAGAGAGGTTGAGATTGTAGAACAACAGATCTACAAATTGCTCCCTTTCTCCAACTTGCAGCCGATACTCTTTACCTAAATATCCGAAGCCAGTACCTAATTCCACCAAGAACTGAGTGATATTTCCCAATAGCTTATCCTTCAGCAAACGCTCATTGTATTTGCCCGTAATGCCCGTAAATGCAAAGTCGTATGGATCCTTTGTCAACTCGCGAGCCAAGTCACTTGTTTCTTCTGGTAGAGTACGCGCGAAGTTAGTCAAAGCCTTGCCCTGACGTTCATAGAGGTCTGTACCCATGAAGTTAAGCAACATATCCCGGCTCCATCCATTTTCAACCGTCTCATGAACGAAGAACAATGCTTTCTCTGGCTGTTCTTTAAACTTGTCAATGATGCGAACATGATGACCCCACGGAATAGAAAAAATGTCACTTCGTATTTGCTCAACAAGTTGTTGAGTAATTGCATTTTCCTTTTGCTCAACAACCTGTTGAGTAATTAGCTCCCCAAGTTGTGGAGTAATTTCCAGATACGGCTGATATAGCAGATAGAAGTTCTTCATATACAGCAGATTCGTTTCGGAGAAGCAGGTCGCATCAGGATTTACTTCCTTCAAATCCCTACTTAGATTCTTCATAAAACCACTACCCCAACGACTCTCAGCTTTCTTCTCCACAATATCCTTGCCTAGCTCCCAATAGAACTGAAGCATTTCCTGATTCACTTTCACAGCAGCCTTAATCTGACTTTTGCGATATCGCGAACTCAGTTCCTTTATCCACTGGATATAATCTTGGTCCAATATACTTATCGACTTACTCATCTATCTACTTTTAAGATACAATCAAAAATCAAGAGCTCCCTCAGTGGGAACAGCAGTTTCCTTACACTTCTGCCGATACATTTCTGCACTAGCCAACAATCCTTTTACTGCTTTCAAATCATTTCCTTCTGGAAGATGGCCTTGCAGGAAATCCAATAATCGCCATTGTGGGGAATCACTCTGAGGACATAGTTCTCGCACTAATTTCAATATCAGTGTATCATCTCCACCCAGATAAGCAAGCATCATTCTGTGAACTTGTGAAATCAAGTAGTCCGTAGGCAGAGTGCCCCAATTTCGATTTGCACCTACATGCTCTTCAGCTGTTGCCAAATGTTGCTTGCTTCCATCAGTTATCAAGAGTCGATCACTCTGCAATTGGCGAATCTCTACATTCACACCTACGCGAGTATATTTGTTCACATCGTCAAAGTCACATTCCTTCATGCCATTCATCTGGAGCCAGCCACAATAGAACTTGGTTTGTGGCTCGCCTGGCACACCTTCAAGCAAGGCTTGTGCAGCACTCTCGCGGGCAAACTCTAATAACTGGCCTACGCTCACAGGATCACCCTCAGCAGTTTCCACCAATTTATAATGTCCAAATACGCTCACTGCCTGACCAAAGCAAGCAGTCAATAAGTCTGCGCCTCTGAAACCTAAGCCATAAAGTTTTTCTACCTCTGCCTTCACTAACTGACGAATATCATGTTTTACCTCATCAAAATCAGCAAACCCCTTTCGCTCAGATGGACGACAAGCGACTGTAACAGAAGACTCCAAGAAGGCCATATCCGTTTTTAACGCTCCCTGCATTTCCGTATCCATAGGCCAACTACCAGTAATGTTCATTCTTGCCCCAAGTATAGAGTTACAAAGGGTTGTCCATGCTTCTGTACTCTGATGAGCATACATAATGCTAACGATATCAGATGTCTGTATTTCTATCGCATCAAATATTTCTGTTAGTTTTTTCTCAAAATGACGTCGTGCTTTTGCCTCATCATTATCATGATGATGTTTAATAGCAGTACATTCTTCGCTTTTCGGGGTTTGAGGTGTTGCAAAATTCATTGGATATAATTCTCCTATTGTTTTTTTCATCCAGACATAGAAGAAATCAGAACAATCCGCATAGCCAATAGCATCATAATATGGTGGATCTGTTACTACAGCTGTTAGTTGCTTTTTATCAAACTGAAGCTTATCACCGCTAGATGCATTTTCAAATTTTGCAGCAAATTGGCAAACCCCTTCTGTATTAAGAAACCTAATAATCCAATCCAACTGATTTTCCGCGCTTCCTGATTTACCACAAAAGGGGTTAGATTCTGGATAGTCAAAGGTCATAGATATAGATTGACGCCCAAGAATTCTCTCCAACTTTTCTCGACCAGTATGATAAACACCAAAAGAAGTATTAGCGATAGCAATTCTATCAATCCATATACCTAAATAAGTTAAAACAGCATGGGAATAATATGATGAGGATAATTCGGATGCTAACAGTTTGAATTTATCTATCCAAACTTGAAGCATATAAATCTGCCTATCCGAGAATATATCGCCCCAATATTTATATCCCCATGAACAAACAGGGAATGCTTGTATGTAATTAAGTGGTAAAAGTTCTTGGGGACGCTCAACTTTAGGAACAGGAGCATCTATGATTTGTGTTTGTTCTGAACTTGGCAGATAATACTCTTTACCATTATCTCCGTCTGAAATTACAGCCATTAGTCTCGGCTTTAGCCCTTGTTCTCTTGACTGCTGTTTAATGATATCGATACTGGTAACATTGCCACAACATGGACATGTCATATTACCTCGATAATTCCATTCCTTCAAATCACATTTTCCTTTTACTAATGAAAATGATATTGTATTTCCTTTTATCTCAGGATTAAAATATATTTTCTTTTTTGGAGCGTTTGCAAGATAAAAGCTTTTCATCATCGGCACTTCTGCTCCACAACTTGGATTAGAGCATTTTGCTGTCCTCGTCCAATAAAAAGCTACAGGTTTATTTCCTTTAATATCAGCAGGATAAAGATAGCCTACTTCTTTTTCTGCTTCTGCTAATAACTTCTTGGCATAGAACTCTACATCAAAAGCGAGACGATTAGGAATATGATAGCATTTGCCATCAAAGGTAATGCCTCGCTCATCTTCCTGCGCCATTTTGAGGCCTTCCTCGCCGTATAGTTTTTCAAATTCATCTTTGCTATAGACAATTGGCTTTCCAAACTTCTGTGGAAACTCAGCTGAGCCTCTCTCAATAATATGGGCCACAGGATTAATATCATTACCATAACTACGACAACCTAATCGTGCTGCCTCTAAAGGTATTGCTCCACCGCCAGCGAAGGGGTCAAAGACAGATGGCATTTTGTTTTGGAAAGTGTCAATCGCTGCCTGCAATTCTGTCTCAAGCTGCTTAACCTTGTCAGTTTCGATATGACGATCTTTTAATTCATAAAGCGCTGTTTCTGCTTTTGGTATAGCATCATAAAGTTTACCAAACTCTGCATGCAGCTCTTCCCACGTAGCATCAGGACGTTTGTCACTCTGATATGCCACAAAAATCAGCTCTCGGGCAATGCGCAGAATCTTGGGATTGTTCTTGTTCTCCCATTTGATGAGAGACCAATCATCAAGCTGTTCTTTTGGAGGCGTCGATTTGCCAGCCTTCATGTTCTCCTGGCATTTCTCAGAGAACTTTCCAATAAACATCATCAGGCGATTACGATGGTTATCCTCCATCTCGTCCACTATGCTGGTATAAGGAATATCTTTGTATGGCTTATAATGCAACTTACCCAATTCTGTATTGAGCAGCATCTCTACAGCATACTTGAAAGCCTCAGGGCAGTTCTCGTCCAATGGATCTGGCACCAAACTGGCAAAGACGATGGCACGACATACGGGCAATGGACGACGTGCCCACCACAGATGGAGCGTGGAGATATGTCCGTGACGAATACTCTTATCGCGTACACTTTCTGCTGATATTTCCTTGATGGGCAATGCCACCTCTATGAGTTTCTTTGCTTTCATAATTCTGATGTATTATGCTGCCATTCCTCCAAAGGGAGATAGAACTGAACGCCTTTGGTCTTTTGCTCAAAGGTCATTCTGTTGGCAGGATCGTTGATGATATTTAATTGTGGATTCGTTTTGCAATTGGTGACAATGTAGAGCCAGGCTCTGGTGCCAAGTTGCGCCAGACGGTTCATCTCGTTTTCAGAGAGCATCACACCATCAGTACCAGCACGACCTTTCACCTCGATGTATCGTTTCTGGCCTTCAGTGTCGATACTCTTCACGTCGTAGCCTACATTGTCTTTCGATACATCTTCAGGCGTGCGACCATTGGCCTTTTCATAATCCATTGCAGCCTGCATGGCGATAGCCTCTACCTCGTCATCACGGCTCATGCCAAAGGTGTGTTTATATTCCACCTGATTGAGTGGAACCACGTATGCACAGCCCAAGACCTCTGGGGCTATTGGGAACAGTTCCGTGCCCTCTTCCAACTCTTTCAGACGCTCTACTTTCCGTTGCTTCAGCTCTTCCAGTCTTGCTTCTTTGGCTGATAGTTTCTGCTGGACTTTCTCGTCTTCAGCCATGAAAACCTTACCTTGCAGTTCGTTGATTTCTCCTTGTATATCGAGGATAATCTGCTGGAAGGCTGATTGCAGATACTCCCTGCGTCGCTCTGTATCTTCTGCTACAATCTGCTGAGTTTGCTGCAGCAGAGGTTCCGTGATATGGTCGTAGGCCCAGCTTACTACTTCATCTTCATTGACTACATCAGGAGGCGTAATCTCTTTGGTAAAGGCAGCTGGCGGACAAAGATCGAGGAGTTTTGCTGGTGATGTCTGATGGAAAACATCCCCTTGCTGACACACCAGCGACAATAATTCGTTGGCTACATTGGGCTCGCCATCCTCATTGATGTGATTATCGTGTATCTGATTCTTCACGAAGAAAGCAAAATAGGGGTGCTGGTCTTCAGGCGACACAAGCACTGTGCCCTTCAGCATTTCATCGTGGAACTGATCGCTCACCACATCCACCAAACTATCGAACAGCGCATTACCGGGATTGATGTAATGAGCACGTCCGTATGCTGCTGTAGAACTCTGATAGTCGAGGAACTTCTGCTTGTCGAAGAAGAAATAGAGCTGTGTCAGATTCTCAGCATAGATGTTGTATTTGTCTTTGAGCCGCTTGCTGATGACATCCGGGATGCTGTCTATCTGGTAGATGCCGTCAGAGAGTTCGCGATACTGGCCACCCAGATACTTGAATGCCCTTTCGAAGAACAGACGGATATAGATAGGTTGCAGGCGGCGCTCGTCGCTATCTTCTTTCAGCAGTCGCGCCTCCTTATAGTCAACCACCGTATGAGCCATCGCCTTACTTTGTTCATCGATACTCTTCTTAAAGAGGCCACCCAGTTCAGTTGTTGATTTATCGATAAAGGCATCCAAATCGCTTTCGTGACCATTCAATACGGAGTCGATAATGCAGTCAAGGGACACACCTTTCAACACATCCTGTATCACGTCATAGACACGATCATCGCCCAGCTGTTCGCGGATGATGTCAAGTTTGGTAAGCAGTTTCTTCAGTACCTGACCTTCGCGGGTATTGTCTGCCACCATATTAAACACGATTACATCGCTCTTCTGCCCATAGCGGTGGATACGTCCCATACGCTGCTCCAGACG
>Ga0310691_10007231_pt1 | contig 11636 bp, 6 predicted proteins | sample 176DNAGHGlowgp2_FD_203887 | JGI IMG/M metagenome (GOLD analysis project Ga0310691, IMG submission 203887) | Sheep rumen microbial communities from Palmerston North, Manawatu-Wanganui, New Zealand - 1766 DNA GHGlow gp2 (v2) (version 2) | ecosystem: Host-associated > Mammals > Digestive system >... | reverse complement strand
GATGGCAGCCAGAGCCAAAACAATCTTTTTTTACCAAATGTTTCCGTAGCTCACCTGGTCATCGCCCAAGTTGCCCCAGTCGTTCCTCTCCTTCGTACCGATTTCGATGTTGTCGGAGTTACCTGCCGTGAACTTAGATTGAGTGGTGTTGATACCGCTGTTTTTACAAATGGTCAATTCGATGCTTACCTTCTGATTGCTCATTGTGGTTGGCTGAATATATTGCTTTTTCATTGTTTTTTCGTTTATTAGTCTCCTGAAGAAATAGACAAAAAGTACAAAATGCGATATGAGGACTCGTTCGTGCGTTTCGTCTATTTCTTTTAGGAGGATTAATTATCTATTGAGTTACTTCACCAAGATTTTCTTGCCACCAACAATGTAAACGCCTTTGCCAAAGGTGTTAACACGCTGACCTGCTACGTTGTAGATTGGTTCATCCTCTGCGAAGAGGCCATCAGCCACAAGAGAGTTGATGTCCAAGGACTCATCGTCACCACTAAAGGCAAGAACAATCTTTACGTTGCCAGCTACACCAAAGTAACTGTTTTGGTCAGTTTCCCAAGTCCCGTTCGTAACATCGATTGGCGACTTGATGATGGTGCGGAATGGAGTGACCGTCATGTATGGAGTGCGATAGAGCGTACCATCGGCTGCATAGAACAGGATGTGATCCATGTAGGTTGGCTCATACATACCACGCAGATAGAAGCTTTCTTTACCATTATAAAAAGTAACGCCTTCATCATAATTGGTCATGTTTTTCTTTGCGGTAGTTTCCACACCTGGAGTTTCTGAAATAATCACCTTACTTCCTTCTGGAGCTACACCCGTGAACACTTCAGTATTTGATTCTTTTACAGCATACAGATAAGGAGTGTTAGCAACTGTGTTTCCTGTCTTCTGCTTGAATTGCAGCATCCAGTCTCCTTCATTCACATTTTGCTCGTCCAAAATACCAGCCATGTTTGCACCTGAAGTTTTACTCTGCTTTACGCCAAATGTCTCATAGAAACCATAATTCTTGTTGTTGCTTTCAACATTATAATCATCCGCATTGACAGCAAACGGCAAAATGATAGAATTAACAGCACCTTTTGCTGCTGGGATGCTCTTGAATTCACGAGTATATGTAGCCAGGTCTGCCTTGATTTTCTTTGGAGCATAGAAAGAATAGCCATCTGTCAACTTGATGTTGTTGGATGTGAACTCATTGACGCTTTGGACATTTGAAGGGGTAATGAAATTGACTTTTTCATAAGTTTTACCATCATCATTAATATCTCTGCTCTCAAACTGATTATTTCTTTGAACATAAAGAACATTTGGATTCGCTGTATAAGGAAGTTGCGTCTGTTGTACCCATCCAAACTTCTTTCCTTCAAATGGCTCCTCCATATTGTTGCAACGAGGACGCGCATCAATCACCTTGGCTGTCTTATCATTTACGGCATCTATCACAGAATTGTCTTTTTTTGCCTTTTTCTGTTCATAGCAACTACCATTTCCATAGAGAACATAATCCACTTCTTCATTTTCTATTAGAGTAATTTTGTGGACACCATCATTAGTCAAACCATAGATACCATTCAAATGGAAAAAATTATAATTACTCAAATCGAATTCTGCATAACCTTTTTCTGGATTAGTCCTGATAGCAGTATATGCAACACCCCAATCGTAATAATTCGTTCCAGGAATTGTGTTCAAATTAAAATACAGACCATAGTAGCCATCACCACTTCCTTTATCATATATTCTAAGAGCTTTATATCCTGTCAAATCTGCGTATGCGTATGACACCCATAATTCTTGATTTTCAAACTGCGCAACGTAAGGATCATTATGTCCATAAATCAAATCTCCTTCATCTGCTGTAAAATCAATATTAAATTCGTTGTCTTCCCATCGCACAATTGTTCCATATTGCCACCAATATTCATTATCATTATTCCAAAGATGATATATATTGCCTACATCGCTATTGAGTTCAGAGTCAACAAGAAGAACTTCTTTACCAATACCATCGAACAACTCAATGTTATTAACTTTATAAGGACCAGTCTGACCATAAGAAAAATATATATCATTCAAATAAAAACCAGTAGCATTAGCATCTTTATTACACAAGTCTATCAAGTCAATATTCACTTCGCCTTGATTATCGGTTTTTGCATAAATTTCATTCCAACCAGTTCCATTATCTATGGTTCTATATCTAACTGTTATGCTTACGTTTGGAGTTCCCGATATTTTCATCTTCTTATAGGAAGACAAATCAGCATAGTGACCATTATTGCTTGAATCCCAGTCTCCAAAAATCTGAGCGGAACCCGTTTGTTCTGTATTATAAATCATGGCACAAGCATCAGGTTCATTGTACATGCTCTTCACCAATTGCGTTCTTGTTGTTCGAGCCTTGATGACATTTTTTGTCAAGCTTATATCCTGACACTTTGTTGATATTGTAGTTGCACTCTGATAATCTACTGATGAAAGGAATCTGTTTTCAAACGATTGCCAATAAATGCTATTAACATGCGTAATGGCTTGATCATTAGTACGAGTAAGAGGAAAATTATAATCAAAAATGTTATCATCTTTTTCTTCAGGGTTACGATCACAATCATTAGCATACAAATCAATAGAATATGCTCCTCTGGTTCCTCCTTCTGGTATTGTTTGGTCATAGAAAGGACCATTATAACGGCTATTGTATAGGTCTCGCACAAGCTGAGCTCTTGCTTTTGCCTTGTATGCATTGGTTGCAGGGTCATGGAACAAATCCACTCTCTTGTTTTCGTAAATGCAACGCGTTAACACATTGGCACTTCGGTCAAAGTCCAGAGCCGTAAAAGTTACTTCCGACATATCTATGCCTGAAACGTATGGAAGACTGAACGAAAGTGTTGGAGCGTCACTAAATTTGCCATCACCAGCATCATATTTTGGATAAACCACATGATTGTCGCTGTCATGAAGTGGAGTATTTACCTCATCATATTCCGTTTCCACACCATTATCCAAAATCAGTGGTTTATGGTTATCACTATATTTAGGCTTGTCAGTATTAGAATCATATACTATAGTAACTACATTTCCATTACCGTTATAGACAGCATCATATACTGGCACTCTCTCTGTTTTACCATTATTTGTTTTATCATAATAAAAATATGTACGTTCAGAGCAAAGTTCAGGATCCAACTTCATGGTGAAACTACGGTCGGTTTCATCAATCTCTACCCACAGGCGATTGGAGCGAATCAGATAACTTGGGTCAATATAAGCATTACCAATATCAAAATCATCAAGATCCAAATATCCAGCATATACACTATTACCATTTACATCGTTCTTCTTATCGACAAGACCTCTGTATGCACTGATGAAGTAAGCCTCCTCAAGAATCAGCATTCCACGAGCACTATTACTTTTAAGTCTAACACTTTTTATATTATTTATATCATTGGTGTTACTCAAAAGAGCAGGTAATGGAGCGATATGTACGTCATCTTTCCAGAATTTCATAGTAGCCAATACATTACCATTTCCATAAGTACCATCTAAAAATTCAACTGCATAAGAAGCACCCTCTTCCAGTCCAGATACACGTATGACAAAATTATCAAATTTAGTTGCCATTGATTCACCAGCATTGATATTATAACCTTGTACATCATTGAATATCATATGCGAAAAATCATTGTTCTCTCCGCTATGTCCCCAACTGAAACTTTCGTGAGAAACATTAGCATTTGCTCTTTTTGCTCGCGTAAGATTGGCGCGATTACCAAAATTGATGTTTTGCGCATGAACGACTCCTGCCATTAGTACAAGAGCCAATAGAAGAAAAAATTTTTTCATCTCTTTTTTTCTTTTTAAATGTTTAGAAAAATTAATTGATTATTGTGTGATTGATTTAAATGCTGGGTGATTTATCGGTTTTTCTACTTGAGTCCTTTGACCTTAGACCTGAGTCCTTTGACCAGTAACTCTTTTACTCCAATCAAGAGATTTTCTGAATTTTTCGGGGGCAAAGTTACGACTCACAAACAGCAATAAGTGTAAAATTTGAAATAAAACTTATCGGATTTGAAACACGTCTGTATCGTTTCTTTGCTCGATTGTTTCATAACACGCAACAATTGTTATTTTTACCCGAATTCATCGGAAGAATTCCGAAAGTGTCATTACAACAATTTTTCATTAAATCAAACAAGAATTTGGAAAAATCTCTTAGAAAACCGAGATTGAGGACATCGTAAAAAAACGAGCGTTCGTTTTAATCTCGCCGAGCCTTCGTCATCGCATCGCCGAGCGCTCGTTAAAACTCAAACGAGCCTTCGCCGCTTCACGCCATCCTTTTTCTTTGTTTTTCTACGGAGCATAGGAGTTTTGGAGTTTTCATTATTCACTTTTCATTTTTCACTTTTCTCTTTTTACTCCTATCTTCCTTTATTCCGTAGAGATTTTTGTGAATTTGTTGACACTAACTTTTCTTAATGGGAAATAATGTGTTATATTTGCAGAAATTTGTTGGTAGCTATTCAGCGAATCATCTTTTTGAGTCGCCTACGGCGAGAAATCTATCAAATCTTAAGCAAATCAAACAAATCCTTATGGCAAGAATTTTAAAGATTTGACAGATTTTGAATAGATTTGTTGGATTTGGCTACGCCGAGCTAAAGGTTCTGCCCGAAAGGGCACTTCTTAATATTATTCGCTGAATAGTTACATTTGTTGACAACTAACTATCCTAACTATATGAAAACAAAAAGATTTTACATGAGATTAAAGACTCTGGGAGTGGCTTTGCTGTTGTTGCAACCATTGACAATCGTAGCTGAAAGTGGAACGAGGTACAACGTGAGTGCTGAACCATCGATTCGCATTCAGAAGGTGCAGGACGTGACGGTGAAGGCACAGGTGGGGACAGCACCGAAACTGCCTTACCGACTGTGGGTGACTTACACGAACGGCAAGAGCGAATGGCGACAGGTGAAATGGATGAACTCGTCGTTGAGCGTGGAGCAGGAGGAAGCCGACAGGACGAAGAACCCTGTGGGAAAGACTTACGAGGTGAAAGGCTACATCACGGGCGACAACACCACGACGGCGGGCTACCCCGTGACAGCACGTGTGACCGTGGTGGCAGAGGCTGATGCCGTGCCTGATGCCGTGCCTGTGGCGCATCCGTTGCCGCTCAACAAGGTGAGCATCGACGGCAAGAACCGACTGACGCACAACCGCGACCTCGACATCGACCACTTGCTGACGCTCGACGTGAAGCAGCAGCTCTACAACTACCGCGACACTTACGACCTGCCGAAGGAGGGTTACCCCGTGTCGGACGGTTGGGACTCGCCAACAACGAAACTGAAAGGACACGGCACGGGTCACTACCTCTCTGCGTTAGCTATGGCATACGCCAGTTGTCAGGATGCAGGGAAGAAGGCTCGGCTCTTGGAGAATATCCGCACGATGGTACAGGAAATGAGGACGTGCCAGGAGAGGACGTTCGTGTGGGACGAAAAACTGGGACGCTACTGGGAAGCTCGCGACTTGGCTCCTGAAGAGGAACTGCGCGAACTGAAAGGCACATGGAGTGCGTTCGACGAATACAAGAAGGACTACAAGCACTATGGCTATGGCTACCTGAATGCCATCCCTGCCCAGCACTGCGTGCTCATCGAGATGTACCGTGCCTACAACAACGAGCAATGGGTGTGGGCTCCTTATTATACGGTTCACAAGCAACTGGCTGGACTCATCGACATTGCCAACTTGGTGAATGACAAGGCGGTGGCAGAGAAGGCACTCCTGATTGCCAAGGACATGGGCTTGTGGGTGTGGAACCGCTTGCACTACCGCACCTTCGTGAAGAACGACGGCACGCAGGAGGAACGCCGACTGAAGCCAGGCAACCGCTACGAGATGTGGAACATGTATATCGCTGGCGAGGTGGGCGGTATGGAGGAGAGTTTGGCTCGCCTCTCGGAAATGGTGAAAGACAAGACGGAAAAGGCTCGACTCCTGGAAGCATCCACCTATTTCGACTCCCCTGCTTTCTTCGAGCCTCTCAGCCGCAACGTGGATGCCATCCGCACACGCCATGCCAACCAGCACATACCAATGGTGACGGGTGCGCTCCGTGCCTATCGTGGCAACAAGAACCCTTATTACTATAACATCGCCCAGAACTTCTGGACGATGATTCAAGGCAGATACCGCTATGCGATGGGCGGCGTGGGCAACGGAGAAATGTTCCGTCAGCCCTACACGCAGGTGCTGTCGATGTGTACGAACGTGACAGGCGACGGACGACGCAACCTCTACCCTGAGCCAACCATCAACGAAACCTGCTGCGCCTACAACTTGGCAAAGCTGTCGAAGGACCTGAACTGTTTCCGTCCTGACGATGCGGGCTACATGGACTACTACGAGCGTGTGCTCTACAACCAGATTGTGGGTAGTGTGAATCCACAGCAGTATGCCACGGTCTATCAGTATGCCGTAGGTCTGAACGCATCGAAGCCGTGGGGCAACGAAACACCTCAGAGCACTTGTTGTGGTGGAACAGGTTCGGAAAACCATGTGAAGTACCAGGAAGCAGCCTACTTTGTGGGGGACGAGACCATCTGGGTGGCTCTCTACCTGCCAAGCACGGCTCAATGGGACGAGAAGAAGGTGACGCTGAAGCAGGAATGTGAATGGCCTGCTGAGAGAAGCACCATCCGCATCGCGAAGGGAAAGGCACGATTCAGCATGAAACTGCGTGTGCCATACTGGGCAACAGAGGGTTTCAGCGTGAAACTGAACGGAAAGGAAGTGGCTGACCACTACCAAGCTGGCAGCTACGTGGAGATACCAACGAGGAAATGGACGGCGAAGGACGTGGTAGAAGTGGTGATGCCATTCCGTGTGCATTTGGACTATGGTCCCGACAAGATGCAGATTGCTGCAACAGGCAAGAACGAGAACCGCACTCCGTTCGACCCTCTCTGGACAGGCACGTTCATGTATGGTCCGCTCGTGATGGCAACCACAGGCATTGAAAACTGGAAGGATGCAACCATCGACCTCGACCCAGCACTGACGAACGTGAAACTGAACGGAGCGCAAAACGGCATGAAACCTGACACAAGTCGCCGCTTTGCCAATGCTCCTATCACCAACGATGGTGCTTACGACCATGTCTATACCTTGGAATATGCAGGACGCACTTTCGTGCCCGACTATTTCGTGAATCGCAATGCTACACACTATCTTCGCCTGAATCTGCCTGGCGAACCAGAGCAGGTGAATGCCATCAGTGGCGAGGCAGGTGTTGACATTTCCGCTCTCCGCGAGACGATGCAGGAGGCAAAGAGTCGCCGCAATGCACAGGCTCGCTGGAACGACATGGAGGTGAAAGTGCCTGAATACGCACCATGGGCAAAGCATGCTTTCGGCAGGATGATGGAGCAGTTGAGCAAGGCAGAGCGTGTGCTCGACAATCCTGAATCAACTCAGGCAGACCTCGACAAGGCAACTGCCGAACTGAATGCTGCCATCAACACCATGCGCCCAGGCAACCTTCCTGAACTGGAGGACATGGACGAACTGCTTCCTCTGCTCGAAAAGGCTCGCGCCGTGAAGAACCCTTCGAAGGACTTGAAGGAAAGCATCGAATACGCTGAAATGGTGGTGAAGTACGTAAGCGACGGTAGCGGCACGATGGACATGATTGAAAAGGCTGTGAAAAGGCTGAAAGCGAGGAAATGAGGATGGTTTTAACGCGAATGACCGTGAACCCTTAGCTCGGCGTAGCCAATTATCCGTGAATTTTTCGGAAATTAATTTTGTTTAAGAACATGATATTCATGATAATTCACGGGTAATTCACGAGAATTCATGTTTTTAACGCGAATGACCGCGAATTATCCGTGAATTTTTCGGGAATTTTTGTTATTCATGAGAAAACAACATATTTGCGTATGAATCCAAAAAAATACAAGGATGTGGTCTATAATATCATTGGTGCCGCGATGGAAGTACACAGGGAATTGAACTGGGGACTACTGGAACCTTTGTATAACGAAGCTTTGCACTTGGAATTACTCAATCGAGGAATAGAGAACGAAAGGGAAAAGTTACTTCACTGTTTCTTTAAAGGCCAACTCTTGGATAAGCACTATCAAATGGACATGGTGGTGGGCGATATTGTTGTGGAACTGAAGTCGGTCAGTGAATTGAACTCTACTCATCGAGCACAATTGTTTAATTATTTGCGGCTGACCAAAATGCCAATAGGTCTGCTTATAAACTTTGGGCAACCAAGTTTGCAAGGTGAACGCTATGCTTACTTTGAGGATACGAACGAATGCAGGCTTCTTGATAAGGACATGAATCTCGTTTAGCGGAATATCATGGAGTTATTTTGAGAACTATATCATTCGTTTTTCATGTAAACGCGAATGACCGCGAATTACCCGTGAATTTTTCGGGAATTATTTTTGCTTGAGACTATGATATTCACGATAATTCACGGATAATTCACGGATAATTCACGGAAATTCATGTTTTAAACACGAATGACCTCGAATTACCCGTGAACCTTTAGCTCGGCGTAGCCAATTTTTCGGGAATTATTTTTGCTTGAGAACATGATATTCATGATAATTCGCGGATAATTCACGGAAATTTATGTTTAAAACGCGAATGACCGCGAATTATCCGTGAACCTTTAGCTCGGCGTAGCCAATTTTTCGGGAATTATTTTGCTTGAGAACATGATATTCATGATAATTCGCGGATAATTCACGGAAATTTATGTTTTAAACACGAATGACCGCGAATTATCCGTGAACCTTTAGCTCGGCGTAGCCAATTTTTCGGGAATTATTTTTGCTTGAGAACATGATATTCACGATAATTCGCGGATAATTCACGGAAATATATGTTTTAAACACGAATGACCACGAATTATCCGTGAAATTTTCGGAAATTATTTTTTTTGAGAACATGATATTCATGAAAATTCATGGGTAATTCACGGAAATTCATGTTTTAAACGCGAATGACCGCGAATTATCCGTGAACCTTTAGCTCGGCGTAGCCAATTTTTCGGAAATTTTTTTGAGAACATGATATTCATGAAAATTCACGGATAATTCATGGGAATTCATGTTTTAAACACGAAAGACCACGAATTATCCGTGAATGACAAAATAATAATATTTGCGCTTATTTGTGTGAGTTTGTTGACTTACTTCACTTCCCAAATATCGTTGGTTTCCAATAATTCGGCGAAGTTGTGGTAAGGTTTCTTTGCCTTGATTTCCTCGATTTGAGCATTGACAGCTTCGTCGTAGGTTGGTGATTCCACATCGCGAATCACACCGAGTGCAACAGGGAAGTCTGGACCTTCCATCATGGCAAGTTTGAGTTGGAGCGTGTTGTCTTCACAATGTGCATCGTGAACGAGCAGGTCGTCAACCGTGATACCGTTCTCACCAATCTTCACCACCTTGATGCCGAAACCTTCCTGCATGAGACCATATTCGTTGTTCTCACCGAAAATCATCGGTTCGCCATGCTTGAGGTAGATGGCGTTCTTCTTGCGGTTAGGAGCAGAATAGACATCGTCGTGTGTGCCATTGTTGAAGATGACACAGTTTTGCAGGATTTCGCAAACGGCAGCACCCTTGTGGTGGTAAGCAGCCTTGAGGATTTCGATGGTGCCAGGGGCATCGGTGGCAACGGCACGAGCGAAGAAGTGACCGCGGGCACCAAAGCAGAGTTCAGCAGGACGGAATGGGTCTTCCACCGTGCCGTAAGGACTCGACTTGGAGACGAATCCGCGTGGACTGGTTGGGGAATACTGTCCCTTGGTGAGTCCGTAGATTCGGTTGTTGAGCAGAATCATGTTGAGGTCGATGTTTCGACGGTTGGCATGGATGAAGTGGTTACCACCAATCGCCAGTCCGTCACCGTCGCCACTCACCTGCCATACGGTGAGCTTAGGGTTTGTCACCTTCGCACCAGTTGCAATGGCGGCAGCACGTCCGTGGATGGTGTTCATGCCATAGGTTGCCATGTAGTGAGGCAAACGGCTGGAGCAACCGATACCCGAAATGACGGCTGTCTCGTAAGGAGGGACTCCAATTTCTGCCAAAGCCTTGTGGAGTGATGCAAGGAAGAAGTGGTCGCCACAACCAGGACACCAACGTGGCTGACCTTTTTTATAATCTGCAGCCCCCCATGTCCCCCCAAGGGGGGAGGTTGCTACTGAAGAGACACTTGGATTGTAATTTATGTTTGATTCCATAAACCTATGTGTTTAATTGTTCTTTGATTTTATTTAATACCGAACCCGAATCGAAAACGACTTCTTCATTAGTGAAACGAATCACCCTGAAACCGAAAGCATTAAGTTGTTTGGTTCGTTCTTCATCACTAATTTGTGCATCTGGCAACTGATGGTATCCACCATCTATCTCAATGACAAGTTGCTTTGGCAAGTAGACGAAATCAGCGATGAAACAGCCAATGATATGTTGACGACGAAAAGGTTGTCCTAACGCACGTTTCTGTAGGAAACTCCAAAGAATGCTTTCAGCCTCCGTCGGATTCTTTCTATGTTGCAATGCAAATTCTTTCAAGAGTGTATAATAGAAAGGGTCTGCCGTGCGATAAGAATACTCTTTAGTCCCCTCTAACTCCCTCAAGGGGAAGGGTTCTGAAATATCATTTTGCGTCACAGCTCATTGGCTTAGGATTCCTCCCCTTTGGGGGAGGTTAGGAGGAGGCTGCTAAAAGCTTCCACCAATTCGCTCACGACGAATGGCTGACCCTTCACCTGATTGAACTGGGCAGGAACAAATCCGTCCACCTTCATGCGGAGGAAAGCAGCCAACTGTCCCATGTTCTGCTCGGCAACGACCACCTTTGGATACTTGCCCAGCACTTCGGCAGTGTTCTTTGGCAGAGGGTTGATATACTTGAAGTGTGCCATCGCCACCTTCTTGCCTGCTGCACGAAGCTCGTCCATAGCAGCATGGAGGTGTCCGTAAGTGCCACCGAAACCTACAATGAGCAAGTCGGCATCGTCCTTGTCGCCCAGCACTTCGAGGTCTGGCACCTGAATCTTGTTGATTTTCGCCTGACGCAGACGTGTCATCAAGTCGTGGTTCTCTGGGTCGGTGGAGATAGCACCTGTCTTGTTGTCCTTCTCCAAGCCACCCAGAATGTGCTCGAAGCCTTCACGTCCAGGCACAGCCCAATAGCGCACACCCGTTTCCTCGTTGCGGAGGTAAGGAGCCCATGAACCGCGGAGTTCTTCAGGAACGTAAGGAGGATTGATGTCTGGATAATCGTTGAGGTTAGGCAACTTGAGCGCACCCGAACCATTCGCAACGTAGGCATCGGTAAGGAGTACGACAGGAGTCATGTGTTCAAGTGCCATCTTTGCTGCTTGATATGCTGCATCGAAACAGTCAGTCGGACTGATGGCAGCCATGACAGGCATAGGCGATTCACCATTTCGTCCGAAAAGCACCTGCAAGAGGTCGGTCTGTTCCGACTTGGTAGGAAGACCTGTGGCAGGACCACCACGCTGCACATCGAGAACAACAAGCGGGAGTTCCATGATG
>Ga0310691_10007230_pt1 | contig 11638 bp, 10 predicted proteins | sample 176DNAGHGlowgp2_FD_203887 | JGI IMG/M metagenome (GOLD analysis project Ga0310691, IMG submission 203887) | Sheep rumen microbial communities from Palmerston North, Manawatu-Wanganui, New Zealand - 1766 DNA GHGlow gp2 (v2) (version 2) | ecosystem: Host-associated > Mammals > Digestive system >... | reverse complement strand
GTGAGGCTCAACCGAGCCTCACTTTCTATTTCTTGTCTGCAATCTTACGGAACGATTGCAACTTCTCACCGTAACACAGGTCGCCACAGTCTCCGAAGCCAGGCACTATATATTTTTGCTCGTTCATACCTTGGTCGATTGAGGCACACCAAATAGTTGAATCATCTGGCAAAATCTCTTTTACTACCTCAATGCCCTCAGGAGCGGCAATAACACAGCATACATGTATAGCTTTAGGTTTGCCGGCTTCGAGTAGAGCCTCAATTGCAGCTGCCATGCTACCACCAGTGGCCAGCATAGGATCGGCAATAATCAGCGTCCTGCCCTTTACACTGGGTGTAGCAATATATTCTGCATGTACACCTACCTCAGTATGTTCGCGATTGATATACATGCGGTAGGCAGAAACAAAAGCATTGTCGGCACCGTCGAAAACATTGAGAAAACCCTGGTGGAAAGGTAATCCTGCACGAAGTACAGTGGCAAGTACAATATCTTCTTGTTTCATCAATGGGATATCAATGCAGCCTAAAGGAGTCTTGATATTTTTGGGCTTATACTCCAAAGTCTTGGATACCTCGTAGGCCATCAACTCTCCGATACGCTCTACATTGTGGCGGAACGTAAGACGGTTTTTCTGATAGCTCTTGTCACGCATTTCAGCCATATAATGGTTGATAATAGAATTGCTTTCTGCGAAATTGTGTATCTTCATAGTATTAATGTATTAAACAATGCAAAGAAACAAAATATTTAGTCAATATGCACAAATGTTTCGAAGAAAAATATTAATTTTGCAGTCGATTATAAAAGGTGAAGAAGAAAAAACAATATTAATTATTAAAAACAATAGAAAGAAATGGCAAAATTAGACTTAACTAAGTACGGTATCACTGGTTCAACCGTGATTGGTCACAATCCTTCTTACGAAGCATTGTTCGAGGCTGAAATGAAACCAGGTCTGGAAGGCTATGACAAAGGTCAGCTTACCGAGCTGGGTGCTGTAAACGTGATGACTGGTATCTTTACTGGTCGTTCTCCTAAGGACAAGTACATCGTAATGGATGACGTTTCTAAGGACACTGTATGGTGGACTACCGAAGGTTACAAGAACGATAACCACCCAATGTCTGAGGCTACTTGGGCAGCTGTTAAGGAAATGGCTATCAAGGAGCTGTGCAACAAAGACCTGTATGTTGTTGATGCATTCTGCGGCGCTAACGAAGACACTCGCATGGCTGTACGCTTCATCGTTGAGGTAGCTTGGCAGGCACACTTCGTAAAGAACATGTTTATCCAGCCTACCGCAGAGGAGTTGGAGAACTTCGAACCTAACTTCGTTATCTACAATGCTTCTAAGGCTAAGGTAGAGAACTTCGAGGCACTGGGCATGCGCTCAGAGACTTGCGCTGCATTCAATGTAAAGAGTCGCGAGCAGGTGATCCTGAACACTTGGTATGGTGGCGAGATGAAGAAGGGTATGTTCTCAATGATGAACTACTACCTGCCTTTGAAGGGCATCGCTTCAATGCACTGCTCTGCTAATACTGATATGAACGGTGAGAACACCGCTATCTTCTTCGGTCTGTCTGGTACAGGTAAGACCACTCTGTCAACTGATCCTAAGCGTCTGCTGATTGGTGACGACGAGCACGGATGGGATGACAATGGCGTGTTCAACTTCGAGGGTGGTTGCTATGCAAAGGTTATCAAACTGGACAAGGAGTCTGAGCCAGATATCTACAATGCTATCAAGCGCGACGCACTGTTGGAGAATGTAACCGTTGACGCTAACGGTGTTATCGACTTCAACGACAAGAGCGTTACTGAGAATACTCGTGTTTCTTACCCAATCGAGCACATCACTAACATCGTTAAGAAGGTGAATGGTAAGAGTGCAGGCCCAGCTGCTAAGCAGGTTATCTTCCTGTCAGCTGACGCATTCGGTGTATTGCCTCCAGTATCTATCCTGACTCCTGAGCAGACTAAGTATTACTTCCTGAGTGGTTTCACTGCTAAGTTGGCAGGTACAGAGCGTGGTATCACTGAGCCTACTCCTACTTTCTCAGCTTGCTTCGGCCAGGCATTCCTGGAACTGCACCCAACTAAGTACGGTGAGGAGCTGGTTAAGCGTATGGAGAAGAGCGGTGCTAAGGCATACTTGGTGAACACAGGTTGGAATGGTACCGGCAAGCGTATCTCTATTAAGGATACACGTGGTATCATCGACGCTATCCTGAACGGTTCTATCAACAACGCTCCTACCAAGAAGATTCCTTACTTCGGTCTGGAAGTTCCAACACAGCTCGACGGTGTAGCTTGGGGTATTCTTGACCCACGCGATACTTATCAGAACCGCGCTGAGTGGGAAGAGAAGGCTAAGGATTTGGCAGGCCGTTTCATCAAGAACTTTGAGAAGTACACTACCAACGAAGCTGGTAAGGCTCTGGTAGCTGCTGGTCCAAAGCTCTAAGCTTGAGTTTGGTTAATAATCATAGTGAAGGGTGAACCACAGGGTTCACCCTTTCTTTTTGGTGTTAATTCCTAGCCACTAGTATCAGCAAAATACTATCAACTTTACATTCTCGACATTTCCCTACGAAGCAATGCCTCCAAATAATAATAGTCGGCATAATTAATAGGTACATCGATTTCATCATTCCCAGGATAGTTGCCTGTAGAGTGAAGCAAAAGGAAACCTTGTGCTGATTGTGGATTAGCCATGTATTTCGTTTCCAATGAATGAACTGTCTTATCTGCAAAATGATGATAGGTGGCAGCATCATCTGCACCGACATAAGTCGCTAGCTCATAAAGTGCTGAGGCTGTGATAGCAGCTGCAGAGGCATCTCTTGGGCAAGTGCCGTCTTGTGCGGGGCCTATATCTGTCTTAATGGCTGGATCCCTCATATCCCAGTAAGGAATTAAGTCATCTGGCATGTTAGGTTGTGAAAGCCAGAAGCTAGCAATCTTTTGGGCTTGTTCCAAGTAGGCTTTATTATGCGTATAGCGATAACACATGGTGAAACCATAGAGAGCCCAAGCCTGTCCTCTGCTCCACACGCTCTCATCGAAGAGCCCTTGGTGCGTGATTCGTTTGATGACACTTCCATCAGTTGGATTGTAATCGACCACATGATAGCAAGAATTATCTGGGCGGAAGTGGTGCTTCATTGTTTTGTTAGCATGATTGACAGCAATATCATAGTAACGCTTGTCGCCAGTTATCTTGGATGCCTCGAACAGTAGTTCCAGATTCATCATATTGTCTATGATGACAGCATACTGCCACCTTTCTGGAGTTCCCCAGCTCCATGAACGGATGCAGCCTACCATCTCATCATAACGGCTAATCAAAGAATTTGCTGCTTCCACCACCACATCGCGATAAGAGCGTTCTCCTGTCTCCCTCCAGGCTTTGCCGAACGAGTTAAAGACCATAAAGCCCAGATCGTGACTCCCGGCATCCAATTTTACTTGCTCAATGGGCCAGGTGTTGCTGGTGGCCTGACTGCGCCAAAAGTCATCATGAGAATATTGGTACATTTGCCACAACTCTCCACTGAAGAAACCACAACACCAGTCGGGTTGATGAACCATGCGCAACGAGCCGTCTTTCTCTACACTGCGAGGCATGAGTGACCAGTCGTTTCGTTCTTTACGTATCTTATTTACTTGTTCCAACTGGTAGCGCAATTGTTGTTCCACCTTTGCAAAGGTTTGCTTTGTGTCACCGTGATAGGCCGACTTGGCAATGCTTTTTTTGCATTCAAGTGCCACCCAGCGGAATGCATTTGTAAACAAAAGATTCTGTGTGGCGTCGATAAAGCACTCGTCGCCATGCCCCATGTTTATATATACCATGCGGTAAAGCTTATTGGTCCATACGATAGGAAAGTCCCCAAATAGTACGATATCCTTAATGCCAAAAGGATAGTTCTTAGATGATATACTTAGCAGCACTTCCACATCCTTATTAGCACGAGGAGAAGGTGAGAATTGATAGAATTCACTGGCAGGTACAACAAATTGGGAAGGCAGGTTACGGGTAATTGGATGTTGGCTGTTTTCAATATCAACGAGTGCAGGCTGTGGTGGCCAGTTGTTGCAAAGGAATGTTCCACAGCCTAGGAATTTGTTGAACCATGGCCAATGGGTGTCCTTGTCATTATACCCCGTTGCATGAAATCCTATCCAACCACCACCTTGTTCCATATATTGCTCAAAGGCTGTTCGAGCATCTTGTTCTTGAGGCAAGGAATTGAGCATCACTACTACATCGTATTTTTTCAATGAGTCGAGGCTATTGGGACAGGCTGTACGCACATCATAAGTGAACCCTTCGCCGTACGACAATTTATGGAAGAAACGCAATGCTTGTTGGTCAAACTCAACATGGGCAGACTCTGCTGCAGGGTCCCATATAAACAAAGCGTGGAATCTTATCCTGTCGCCTGCATAATCAGCAGGATAGGGCATTGGTTGAGTACTTGAAGACTCATTGGTGGCAGCTTCTTTCTGTTGCCCTTTCATAACGATGGAGCAGACAGAAACAAAGATAAGTAGCAATAATTTTACTTTTTTCATGATATGATTAGGATTATACATCTGCAAATATATAAAAATAACGTATAAAAAAGTAGAGGTGTCCATATTTGGACACCTCTACTTAAATATCATATGGAAAGTTTATTCTTTGTTCGCACGTTTGCGTTCAATTTCATCTAAGATAATCTTGCGCATACGCATTGACTTTGGAGTCACCTCCACGTATTCATCTTCCTTGATATATTCCAAGGCTTCTTCCAAAGAGAACTGCACTGGAGGTGTCAGACGTACCTTGTCGTCGGAACCAGAAGCACGCATATTGGTAAGTTTCTTTGATTTGGTGACATTGATTACCAAATCGCGTTCATGTACATGCTCACCTACCACCTGACCTGCATACACTTCATCTTGAGGGAAGATGAAGAAACGGCCACGATCTTGCAACTTATCCAATGCGTAGGCAAAAGCAGTACCTGTTTCCATGGCCACCATAGAACCGTTGATTCGGCGAACGATATCGCCTTTATAAGGCTGGTATTCCTTGTAACGGTGCGCCATGATTGCCTCTCCTGCAGAAGCGGTCAGTACATTGGTTCGCAAACCGATGATGCCACGTGAAGGGATATTGAACTCCAGGTTTACTCGGTCAGCACCTCCGTCTTCCATCTTCAGCAAGTCACCCTTACGGCGAGTCACCATATCTATGATCTTACTGCTATAGTCGGTTGGCACGTTAATGGTCAGCTCTTCTACTGGTTCGCACTTTACACCATCAATCTCCTTCATGATTACCTGCGGCTGGCCTACCTGTAATTCATAGCCCTCGCGACGCATAGTCTCGATCAGCACGGAGAGGTGCAGCACACCACGCCCTGAAACAATCCACTTGCCCTCTACCTCAGCTTTCTCCACGCGCAATGCCAAGTTCTTGTCGAGCTCGCGTTCTAGACGGTCCTGAATGTGTCGAGAGGTCACATACTTACCCTCTTGTCCATAGAAAGGAGAGTCGTTGATGGTGAACAGCATGCTCATGGTAGGCTCATCGATCGTGATAGGAGGTAGTGCCTCAGGGTTCTCGAAATCGCAGATAGTGTCACCAATTTCAAAATCGTCCAAACCTACGATAGCGCATATATCACCAGATCCAACTTCTGTCACACGTTTACGGCCCATGCCTTCAAATGTATGCAACTCCTTGATCTTGGTTTTGGTCATTTCGCCATTGCGGTGAGCTAATGTTACGTTCATGCCTTCCTTGATAACACCACGATGTACACGTCCAACGGCAATACGCCCAGTATACGAAGAATAATCGAGTGAAGTAATCAGCATCTGCAATGTTCCTTCCAGTTGCTCAGGAGCTGGTATATTTTCAATAATGCAATCCAACAAAGGGGTTATATCTTCGGTGGGTTGTTTCCAATCTGTACTCATCCAACCATTCTTCGCAGAGCCGTAAATAACAGGATAGTCTAACTGGTCTTCGGTAGCGTCCAGGTTGAACATCAAGTCGAAAACCATCTCGTTCACTTCTTCTGGGCGACAGTTGGGTTTATCAACTTTATTAACTACCACTACAGGTTTCAGACCTATTTGGAGTGCTTTTTGCAATACAAAACGTGTTTGAGGCATGGGACCTTCAAATGCATCTACCAACAGGAGACAGCCGTCAGCCATATTCAGTACTCGCTCTACCTCGCCACCAAAGTCGCTGTGTCCTGGGGTGTCTATAATGTTAATCTTTGTACCTTTATAATTAATAGACACGTTCTTGGAAAGAATGGTGATGCCACGTTCACGTTCTAGTTCATTGTTATCCAACATTAACTGGCCTGTTGACTGATTCTCACGAAACAGGTTTCCTGCCAATAACATCTTATCTACCAGCGTTGTCTTGCCATGATCAACATGAGCAATTATGGCAATGTTTCTTATATCTTGCATACTTTACCTATTAAATTGGGCGCAAAGATAAGAAAAAAATCCCATTTTTGCTTGCCAATCCAAATATAATGTGTACCTTTGCCCCGCATTTTAACGATTTACAATCAATTTTTAATTAAACATTATGTATTTAGACGCTGCTAAAAAGAAGGAAATCTTCGAGAAGTACGGAAAGTCTAACACTGATACTGGCTCACCTGAGGCCCAGATAGCATTGTTCTCATACCGTATCTCTCACTTGACCGAGCACTTAAAGGTCAACAAGAAGGATTATACTACTGAAAGATCTTTGACCATGTTGGTAGGTAAGCGCCGTCGCCTGCTGAAATATTTGCAGGATCGCGATATCAATCGCTACCGTGCTATTGTCAAAGCTCTTGGCTTGCGCAAGTAATTATGCTTGCTGCAAAACGTTTAAAAGGGGAAGTCGTTGAGACTTCCCTTTTTTATTGCATATCGTGCAATAAAAAACTGGTGAATTAACATCTTTTCACTATAACTTCTTTTCTCTATTATTTTAAATGCCATATCTTTGTCACTACAATAGTCGTTGGAAATGACTATTGCACAAATGTTTATAAATTGTGCAAGCGTTGTGATGTTTTAAACTATTAACCGAAGTTAACATGTGGCAATTATCTGAAAAAACCATTGGTCAATGGCTGGAATACTGGGCAGCCAATACTCCCAATAGAGAATACATAGTCTATTCAGACCGTGATATGCGGTGGACTTTCAAACAATTCAACGACCGTGTTGATCGTTTGGCGATGGGCTTGTTGGCCGTAGGCGTTAAGAAAGGTACTCATGTAGGTATTTGGGCAAGTAATATACCCGACTGGAATACGATGTTTTTCGCTTGTTCTAAAATAGGTGCTATCTCCATTATGGTGAATACCAATTTCAAGCAATATGAAATAGAAGATATGGTGCGAAAAAGTGATATGGAGGTATTGTGCATCGTAGAACATGAAAAAGACAATAATTTCATGGATATGACATATAAGATGCTGCCTGAGTTGAAGACTCAAGAGAAAGGCCATTTGAATAGCGCGGCTTTCCCAACCATGAGGACTGTAATATATATGGGTACGGAACAGCATCGTGGCATGTTCACCATCAACGAGTTGATGACTATGGGGCTGACTATTGGAGAAGGCATCTATCAAAAGGCAAAGAATGCTTGTAATTGTTATGACGCAATTAATATACAATATACAAGTGGTACAACAGGATTCCCCAAAGGTGCCACACTTTCTCACTATGGCATTTGCAATAATGGACATCTGACAGGAGTTCATTTGGATTTCACTCCTGACACTCGTCTTTGTATCTGTGTCCCGTTGTTTCACTGCTTTGGGTTAGTATTGGGTGTGCTCAACTGCTTGACACATGGTTGCACGATGGTGGTAGTGAAACGTTTCGACCCTCTCATGGTGCTAGCCAGTATCCATAAAGAGCGTTGCACGTCACTTTATGGTGTACCTACCATGTATATCAATATATTAAATCATCCTATGTTTGATCTCTTTGATTTGAGCAGTTTGCATGCAGGTATCATGGCGGGTTCTCTCTGTCCTGTTCCTCTGATGGAAGAAGTAGAAAAAAAGATGCACATGATTGTTACCAGTGAATATGGATTGACAGAGGCTTCACCTGGCATGACACAAACACGTTGGGACGATCCATTTGAGGTACGATGCACAACTGTGGGGCGAGAGTTTGAGCATACTGAGGTGAAGGTGCTGGATGAAGATGGGAATGAATGCCCCATTGGTAAGGAGGGTGAACTTTGTAACCGCGGCTATAGCAATATGCTAGGCTATTATAAGGATCCTGAGGCAACAGCACAATTGATTGACAAGAATGGTTGGCTGCATAGTGGTGACATTGGTTTTAAAGATGAGGCAGGTAATTTCCATGTAACGGGTAGAATTAAAGATATGATTATTCGAGGCGGCGAGAATATCTATCCTAGTGAGATAGAAGCGTATTTGCAGCAGATGCCTGAAATTAAGATGGTACAGGTGGTGGGAGTACCATCCAAGAAATATGGCGAGAGTGTGGGCGCTTTTATTATCCTCAACCCAAACTGTCAGTTGACGGAACTTGATATACGTGAATTCTGCAATGGCAGAATTGCTCGATACAAGGTGCCCAAGTACATCTTTTTCGTAGATGAATATCCTCTTACTGGTAGTGGTAAGGTGCAGAAGTACAAGTTGCGTGAACTGAGCCTTGAACTTTGCAAGAAACAAGGTATAGAAGTAATATAAATAATACTCCCCCTAGGGGGAGTATTTATTGAGTAAGCATGTCGTCTTATCCTTGCTTGGCTTTGAAGGCTAGTGCATACATGCGCATTTGCTTCATCATGGCCAGCAGCCCATTGCTACGAGTTGGGGAGAGGTGTTCACGTAGGCCAATCTGATCAATAAAGTAAAGGTCGGCGTTTAGAATATCATCAGGCGTCTGATCATTTAATACACGAATCAGAAGTGTGATAATGCCTTTCACTATCAGTGCATCACTCTCTGCCTGAAAGTGAATCTTACCCTCATCTGACAAATCTGCCTGTAACCATACGCGACTTTGGCAACCCTCAATTAGGTTGCTCTCATTCTTGTATTTCTCATCCAGCGGCTCCTGCTCATTTCCAAGATCAATGAGCAGTTGGTATTTGTCCATCCAGTCTTCATAGTCGCTGAACTCAGCGATGATTTCATCTTGTATTTCGTTTATTGTCATAGCCTAGTTAATGAATAATGAGTTACTTTTCGTTGTAGATTACCTGGAGTATAGTTTGTCCTACCGCTTTGAGTGTTGGCACCGTTATTACATCCATATCATCTTTCACCGTATGCCAATGTTCAAAGAAAGTATATTGCTGGCTGGTAGGAATGATGTCAATAGTAGGGATACGAGCAATTTGGTTGATAAACAGATGGTCATCGGTAGCACCTCCACCGCCTTGTGCCACAAAATAGTTATTGTAGCCAATGGACTGAGCTGCTTTCCATACCTTTCGGTTTACGTCACGTGCGAATTGTTCAGAATAAAACTCATATAGGAATCGGGCATTGGCACCACCCACCATATCTAATAATATACCAAATCTAGCATTGTAGTTTTGCACATGAGGGTTTCGTGCCCAATACTGAGATCCTAAGCACCAAGAGCTTTCATCGCTTAGACCTGAATCCCTGTGATTACCCACATCTTCCGCATCCAAAAAAATAATGTCAATGCCAATGGCAGGAGCTTGTGCTTGCAATTGCCGCGCTACCTCCAGTAAAACGCCCACACCACTGGCTCCATCATTAGCACCCAAAATAGGGGTATAGTGCTTTGAGGCATCAGGATCATTGTCTGCCCATGGACGGCTGTCCCAGTGGGAAAAAAGTGCCACACGCTTTTTGGCATCAGGATTGAAAGCCCCTATGATGTTGCGGGCTTTAAGCATCTTGCCTTCATAAGAAGGAAGATCGGTACGTTGGTTATATACTTTGGCTCCAAATTGCTCCAACTTGGCAGCAAGGTAATCACCACAGGCATCATGAGCAGCAGTATTCATGGCACGAGGCCCAAAATCCACCTGTGCTTTTACAAAAAAGAAAGCACTGTCAGCATTAAATTGTGGCACATTCACCACCCGTTTGTTGGCTTCGTCTGCATTATTAGCAGTATTGCCTTGGTTATTGCCTCCGCATGCCATGAAACTTAGCAAGGCAAGAGACGCTGTCAGGTTAACCATTATCTTCATTTTATATAAATTTCAGTTTAACTTCATTTTTGTTGACTCTCAGTTCTACCTTTGCTCCTTCAATCATAGGCAGATTCATAGGTACATGACCTACAGGGAATCCAAAACAGATCGGATAAGTATATGGCTTCAGCAAATCAGCCAAAGCAGGAAACAATTCTTTGCCTAGTTGTTTGTGTTCTTCAAACTCGGTGAAAAGGCAGACGATTAAGCCTGCTAGCTTGTCGAGGAATCCACTGAGTTTAAGATTATAGAACATACGCTCAATGGCGTGAGGCTTTTCACCCACATCTTCTACAAAAAGGATAGTGCCCTCTGGGTTGATGTCATAAGGTGTGCTACGCAGCCCGTGCCAAACTGCGAGATTGCCACCATGCAGAATGCCATTCGCCTTGCCTGTGTGGTTCAATGTATGACCTTCAACAGTATAAGTTAGCCTCTTGTTCAATGCATCACCGAACAAAATATCGTGGATGGTGCGATTGCAGAAATCATCCTTGCCCTGCTCAATCAGGTGTTTCAACATGGGAGCGTGGAGGGATGTGAAACCCTCATGTTGCCATAGGCAATGCAAAGCAGTGATGTCGCTAAAGCCGATGAGCCATTTAGGATGTTTGTGGAACTCTGTGAAGTTCAGCTGATCAAGTAAGTTGTTGGCTCCATAGCCACCACGACTACAGAAAATGGCTTTACAGTCGGGATCATCTAAAGCCCGTTGTAAATCACCCAAGCGTTGCTTCACCGTTCCGGAAAAATTGCCATATTTGCCACTCACAAACTTTCCTTTAGTTACTTTCAGTCCCCAAGCTTTTAGGCATTTGATACCACCTTCCAGAACTTCAGGTTCTATAATGCTTGAAGGCGAGACTACAGTCACTTTATCGCCTTTCTGCAGAAACGGTGGATATTTGAAATCATTATGCATACATCACTTTATTTGTGTATGCAAAGTTACAATACTTAATGCAATTATCATCATAAAAAAATAAAAAATACTCCTGACATCAGTCAGGAGTATTTTCAATAATGAGAGGTATTTAATTTACTCTTCTTCCTTGTGGGGGTTGAAAGCTGGGCGAGGACGACGCTCTCCACGTTCACCATTGTTGCGGTGTTCACCAATGTTACGTTCTGGACGCTCAGGACGTTCAGGGCGAGGGCGGCGCTCAGGGCGCTCCTGATAGCCTTCTGGCTTTGGCAACAGCACCTTGTGAGACAGTTTAAACTTGCCTGTCTTTTGGTCGATATCCAACAATTTTACCTGAATCTCGTCACCTTCCTTGATGCCAGCTTCCTCTACAGTCTCCAGACGCTTCCAGTCGATTTCAGAGATGTGCAGTAAACCGTCTTTACCAGGTAGGAACTCTACAAACACGCCGTAAG
>Ga0310691_10007229_pt1 | contig 11639 bp, 15 predicted proteins | sample 176DNAGHGlowgp2_FD_203887 | JGI IMG/M metagenome (GOLD analysis project Ga0310691, IMG submission 203887) | Sheep rumen microbial communities from Palmerston North, Manawatu-Wanganui, New Zealand - 1766 DNA GHGlow gp2 (v2) (version 2) | ecosystem: Host-associated > Mammals > Digestive system >... | reverse complement strand
AGCCGTGAAGGAAGTCGAGAATGGTGTTCTGTCTGGTGATCATGGTGGGTCCCTCCTGACAGGAAAGACCATACCAAAAATTGAGAAACTGTCAAGACAAATCTTCATTAATTTTTCAGTGAATCCCTAACGGTCCTGAAGCATCCGCTGATGGCCATGCGTCCCTTGTGGGACCGGATGTCGCGCTCGGCCTCGCTGGAGGTAAAGGGCACGTCAACGTCTTCAAGGAACCGGAGGAATTCGTCCTTTCTCTTCTCCTGCCGCCTGGGCAGGGCCCTTGTCTTCCGCAGAGTTGCGCCGCCGTTGAGCTCTTCGGCTGCCTCGCTGGCGGCAAGCCCTTCCTCGACCAGCTCGTCGAACCGCTCGCGGAAATTGTCCACTGTCTTCCTGCGGAACGACTTTCCTCCCCTTTCCAGCGGCTCCTTCCTCATGCTGTTGAGCGATCTGAGAAGCAGACGAGTTTCAGAGCCCAGTTCTGCCTTCCCTCCTCCTGGCCGTGTCCGTGCTCGCAGGCCCAGAGAAGCACGCCTCTTTTCATGGAGGCGTGCCGAAGAGTCAGCCCAGGCGCTGATGCGGCATGTATCCAGGCGTTCTTCCCGCTGCACCGGGCCGTCTCGTCGGCGGAAACTACCTTTTCATCGAGCAGCCGAGCCTTGACCTCCTCCTTGACCTCCTCCGTCTCGCGGCGGTGCCCGGCCCTGTCGTGCTGCTCCAAGCACCACCCGACGTACAGATCCAGCCCCGTTATCAGGGACAGGACCCTGCTGATTGTGTCGAAGGAGCACTTCTAGACCACCAGCCGATCGCCCGTCTCTCCCGCTCCCGGAGCAGAGGGAGGGGCGTAGAGGGGCGACTGAATAGCCACTGGCTTACGAAATGCTGTAAGAAAAAATTCTTGCGTCAGACCAAAAATGCTGTATACTTCTCGTGCTTCGAATGCAAAACACGAACCTTTATCAAGGGGCCAGACTGCAATGTTGATGCAACCCGATCCAAGTAAAGCAGAAACAAAATCAAAGCCGAAACTTATCGGCGAAGGCGTCAAGTTTCAGCGCGTGCGTCGCATCACGGGCTACCTCGTTGGAACCATGGAACGCTGGAATGACGCGAAGCTCGCCGAGGAGCGGGACCGCGTCAAGCATGTGTAGGGAAAAGCAATAGTTCATGATGCAAGGAAGGGCCGCTCCAGCAGAAATGGAGCGGCCTCTTGCGTTTTGTCCCGCTCGCGGACGTGCCGGAAGCCTTCGCCCTTGCGTCCCGGGGCCGGCTTTCGGAGGACTGCGCTCGTCAGGCCTGATGCTGGGGAGTGGACGCGGCGCTTGGCGTCTGCGGGCAGGCAGAAAGCGCGCAACGTCGGCCTGATGGCGTAAGCCAGCGCTTCTGGCCGGCCCAAGTGTATATTGCGCTACCCAGTGGCCACGGTGCGCCGCAATAAGCATCCAAGTCTTGGCGGGCCAGAAGGTGCAGGAAGCTGTTGACGTGCTTCCTGGCCTGGACCAGAGGCGGCTTGTGGCGCGCTCTGCGTCCGCCGAGGCGCAGGACGGCTTCCTTGGGGCTGCGCTCGGGAATCTGGCTGGCGTCCAGGCCTTGGGCTCGAGCACCGCCAGCCCGCAGCCAGGGGAGAGCAGGACGAAGCCGGGCTCGCGGTTCCCGATGTCAGGGCGTGCCAGGGCAGAGGCGTCGTCGGGGGCGGGCTGCCTTCTCGAGAAGGCGGTTGACGGCCTCGTCGCCGGCAGCGGCGAACGTCTCGCATCCGGCCGGAAGCATGGGCGCCAAGGCGCTTGCTAGTTGAAGTGGACAGGGGAAGCATGGCCGCAGTCGCGGCAGACCACCCAGCGGAGGCCCCGGGGCGGGCGTCCCCCGCCGGCATCGAGCAGCTGGGACGCAAGTTCCGACAGCCGGGAGAGGATGCTCTGTCCGCCGGCGTCGCCGGCTCTGGGGCGCGAGGATCTCAGCTCGGTGTTGCTGGAGCCGCATTTGGCACAGGCAATGCGTGGCGCGTGGCGCATGGGGAGCCTCCTGTCCGCGACGGCCGAACAGGGATGGCATCGGCTGGCTGCAGGATGCGGGGGATCGGTTCCTGCCGTTCCGAAGGCCGGAGAGCCAGGGCTCTCCGGAAGACGAAAGCATCTTTCCATAGACGGCTGGCGTTGCCAACGCCGTCCGTACCGTTAACCTCGGCTCTCGCTATGCTGGGCAGGCGCTAGCGCTTGAAGATCTTGGAGAAGATCTTTTTGACCGCCTTGGCTGCCGTCTCAATGCCATCCCAGGCGAGGGATTCGAAGTTGAACGACCCGCAATTTGGACAGCGCGACGGGGCAAAACGGGGGCCAGGGTTGCAGTCGGGAATGGATACGGTGAACAGATGCCCGCAGTCCCGGCAACGGTAGTGAAGGTGGGTTGTTACAGGCATGGCAGAACTCCTTGGGGAATGTCGCCGTCACGGACGGCAGGAAGGCTGGGAGAGGGGGCCACGGGCATGGCCGCAGAGCCTTGACTTGTTCTGCATGGCGCCGCTTGTGGTCAAGGGGCGCATCTCAAGGGGGCACGGCGGACGGTGCCCGCAAGTTCGGACGGACAAGGCCTGGCAAATACCTCTTGGAAGCACGTCAGGACCTGTCCGGCCAGGGCAGGAAGCAGGCGGAGGCGGGGGATGCGGCCGGACTGTCCGCTTCCTGCTCCAGAAGGCTGGCGAGCCTGTCGCTGGCATCGCCGAGCCTGCCTGCGAAGCCGGCTATCCGCTCCGCCAGCCCGCTGAAGTCGAGAATCCAGTCCTCGTTGGCAAGGCTGCTGTCGATGTCGGGGGAGACGTCCTGAAGCGTGAAGCCCTTGAGGGGGACGCCGCGCACGCCCCTGGCGGCAAGGATGCGGTTGGCGCGCACGAAGACGGGCCTCCAGTGTGCGAAGAGCTCCTCCATCTGCCTGCCGAGGTCTTTGAGCTGGGAGACGGCGCAGGCCCGTCCGGTTCTGGCCATGAAGTCCTCCATCCGTCCTTCCGCCTGCTGAAGGAGGCTTTCTCCCTCGAGCCAGACGTGACCGAGCGCGAGCCTTGCCCCGCTTTCGACGCTGAGGGAGAAGCACTTCATGGCCATCGCGTTGATCTTGAAGAAGAAGGCGTTGAGGCTCGCCTGCACAGCCTCTTCGTTCATGGCATCGGTCTCGCTGGGGGTGAAGCCTCTGCCTTCGGCACGCTCGCGTTCCCTGGTTCTTGCCGCATCGTGCAGGGCGAGGGCAGCCAGAATGCCTGCGCCCGCCAGGGCCCCGCAGAGGAAGCTTGCTGTCTGCATGGCGTCCTCCTATGCCGGCTGGGGCTGGGCGCTGTCTGCAGGGCCGGCCTTGCCATTGCCGTCATATCCGCCGGACGCGGATCCGTCCTGGGCGCAGGCGGTGCCGATGCTGGCATCTCGGTCCTCTCCGGCATCGTCGCCTTCGCCGAGGCAGCCGTCGTCCAGGCTGGCGAGGCGTGATGCACCGTCAGATCCGGCGTATTCGGTCACAGCCCAGGCTGCCGCGCCGAGCGTCGCTGCGCCGGCCAGCATGCCGACGAGAAAATAGCCAAGCTTGCTCATGATGTCCTCCCTTGTTGCTGCAGCCGCTGATGTCGATGCAAAGATGCCGCTATCTGGACTGCCGTCGTTCTGGTTTCCTGCTGAGGGGGCTTGCGCCCGTCCTGTCGCTTTGCTTGCCTCCTCGCCGCTGAGGCGGGGCGCTGCGGCGCTCAGCCCGCTGAGGCTGGGCTTTCGCGTTCAGATGACCTGCGTGTGGGCGCTTCGGAACGGGACGGTTCATCGCCGGCATCCTCTCCGAAGCCGGCGAAGAGCATCCCCAGCGCAAAGCCGGCTGCCGCGCCAAGCGCAAGGCAACCGAGACGCGAGGCCGGGAGGCGAAGAGGCGGGAACGTGCCGCCGGGATAGGGCCAGTGCGGGGGATAGGGCGGAAAAATGGTCTTGGTGCTGGAAGTCTGCATGCTGTCCTCCCTGCGCGCCGGGCCGGCCGGGCGCATTGTGCTGTCTGCCGCTTGCGGACGAAGGGAGTGGCGGGCGCTCCGCAGTTTCGCCGTAAGGCCAAACTACAGCGAACTCGTTCCAGAAACCGGAACGGTTGCGAAGCGTGCAGCGTTTTCGATGCCATGCTCCGGAAAGGCCTCGCTTTGGCATCCAGACGAGGCCAAAGCTGTCTGGGCCCTATGGCGACTAGCAAAGAACCGAAGCCGCCAAGTCCTGGCTCAGGGCCCGCCCGCGCCCGAGGCGGGAGGCATGGCAGGCCCGGGAGGCATGGCAGGCCGGGGGGGGCGGAAGCGGCGCTGGGGCATGGAGGAGGCAGTCTTCTCCGCCGGCGCAGCCGCTCTCTCCGATCCCCCCGGGGTGCGGCGGGGCGGGCGACGGGATGCGGCCTACTGGAGCGCGCCGGTCGCCGCTTCCGCGTTCCTGCACCGGAGCCACGTTTCCGGATCGACTCCGTGTCGCTCAAGTATCCTACGGTTCAGGACATCGTGCACAAGGTAGATGTCCACTATGTGGTCGACGGTGTCCCCGCACCGCTTGCGGAGGGGGCCGGATCCGCGATCTCCACTGTGGACAGAGGCCATGAGATCATCCACATGCATGCGGACGCTGGCCTTGTGCCACGCCTGGGTCATGGCAAGCTTCTCCTCCAGCCCCGGCGCGCTTGCGCAGATGTGTTCGATGAAGCTGTCGACGCTCTGGAAGTGTTCGTGGGTGGATGGATCAAAGAGCAGCATGACTCCTCCTGCTTCGTTGAAAGGAACCGGCGATGTGCCGGAAGAGGACGCCGGAAAGCCGGCGCCCGTCCTAGGCACGCCAGAACGGTCCGGCAAACATGCGCTGCTCACGTTCCAAAATTGGGAATGCTCTTCACGAATCTAGCGGCGACGGCTGACTCGCCGCCCGTGTATCCGTGCTCGTCCCTGAGGCGCTCGAAGATGCGCTGGAACGTACGGCTCTGCTTCGGCAGTCGCTCTTCCATGTCCTTCTGCATGCAGTCTGGGCCGCAGCTGGCCATCTTGTCCTTCATCACTGGGGATGCCCGCAGTGAAAACAGCTCTTTATGCTGACAGCTTGTTGTGACAGTTGAGGTGGCGCCGGAGCCCCGGCACTCCCAAGGTTCGAGGCAGAGCCAAACAAATCTCCCTGCCTGGCCCAAAAGCTGCGATGAAGCAGGGACTCGGCAGGGAGAACTGCGATGTGACGTGCGTACAGGGTGACTTCTAGTCCAACTCTCTGAGTTTACGCAGCTTTTTTATAGATCCACAACGTGGGAAACGATGAGTGCATCCCAATTCAGCAGGCCGGATTGCAACGGGCTGCACGGCAACACTCTAGGCGCCCGCCCATACCCTTCAGGGGACTCAGCGCAACGCCATGGCGGCAACTGGTATAATATGGTAAAAAACTGAATAATTTCAGTATATCCACATAGTTTTTTACTTCTTGCGGTCCCGAACGTAGTCGGCCATCTGGAGCAGTATGCCGCGCTCCTTGGCGTCGGGAACAGCATCGAGGGCTGTTCTGGCAAGGGAAAGGTAGCCTTCGGCCGCCTCGCGGGTCTTGGCGTCGTAGCCCCGCTCGCGGACAGCGGCGCAGATGGCATCGACGTCGGCCTGAGTAAATGTGCCTTGCTCGAAGGCCTTGTCGAAGGATGCCCTCGAGGCTGCGTCCAGGGCGTTGCGGTACATCTGCAGAGGAGGCGTGAGCTTGCCCTCGCGCAGGTCGCCGCCCGTAGGCTTGCCCGTGGCTTCTTCCGGCGCGCAGTCGAGCGCGTCGTCCACCATCTGGAAGGCCATGCCGATGTTTTCGCCGAAGGTTTTCAGGGCCTCCACGCCCGCTTCTGGAGCGCCGGCGAAGATGGCCCCCATTTCGCAGGCAGAGCGGATGAGGCAGGCGGTCTTGCCTTTGATGATGCTGGCGTACTCCTCCTGGGTGAGCCCTGTGTTGTGCATGGCGTGCAGCTCCAGAATCTCGCCGGCGCAGGTGTCGGCCGTGGCCCTGGAGAAGACCGCGCAGAGTCTGGGATCGCCGAAGGAGGCCACGCAGGCGTTGGCTTCGGAAAGCAGGGCATCGCCGGCCAGGATGGTCTCGGTCGTGCCGAAGACCGTGTGGCAGGCAGGCTTGCCCCGCCGGGTGGCCGCGCTGTCGATGACGTCGTCGTGCATGAGGGTGGCGGCGTGGAGCATTTCGAGCGTGCAGCCGAGCGTGTAGACGCGCTTGTCCTGGCAGCCGAAGAGGCGCGTCGCAAGGACGGTCAGCAGGGGGCGCAGGCGCTTGCCGCCCGAGACAACGGTATGCGAGGCCGCAGGGCGCACGGGCGCCGGCAGCGTCTGGAGAAGCGCATCGAGGGCCTGGTTGATGGCGGGCAGCTCGAGGGCGAGGCGGGCTTTCAGAAGGATAGTGGCCATGGTCTTTCCTTGCGGAGGCGGGGCTTGGCCGGCGTCCGCTCCGGAGAGGAAGGGACGCCGGCTGTGGAGATCTGGCGCTAGAGACGCTGGTAGTCGATGCCGGCGTCGAGCATGGCCTGCTTGTCGAGCAGACCCTTGACATCGAAGACGAGGGCCTTGGCGGGATCGCGGAACATGGCCTTCAGCCTTGCGGCATCGAGCTCGCCGTAGCTTCTGTGGGGCACGGCGAGAACCAGGGCGTCCAGATCCCTGAACTCCTCCAGGGGAACGAGATCGATGCCGTAGAGGCGCCTGGCCTCGGCCGGATAGGCCTCGGCGTCGGTCACGACCGGCTTCGCGCCGAACTCCTCGAGCTCGGCCACGATGTCGACGACGCGCGTGTTGCGCAGATCGGGCACGTTCTCCTTGAAGGTGAGGCCGAGCACGCCGACTTTGGCGTCCTTCACCGTCATGCCCATGCGGATCATGCGCTTCACGGTGCGCTGGGCGACGAGGCTTCCCATGGCGTCGTTGATGCGGCGCCCGGAGAGGATGACGTCGGGATGGTAGCCGAGCTCCTCGGCCTTGAAGGTGAGGTAGTAGGGATCCACGCCTATGCAGTGCCCGCCCACGAGGCCGGGCCTGAAGGGCAGGAAGTTCCACTTCGTGCCCGCGGCCTCGAGCACTTCGAGCGTGTCGATGTCCATGCGGCTGAAGATGACGGAGAGCTCGTTCATCAGGGCGATGTTGAGGTCGCGCTGGGTGTTCTCGATGACCTTGGCCGCCTCGGCCACCTTGATGGAGCTGGCTCTGTGGATGCCGGCCTTGACAACGGCGCCGTAGACGCGGGCCAGCAGATCCGCCGTTGCCTGGTCGGAGCCGGAAACGATTTTCTTGATGGTCTCGAGGGTGTGCACCTTGTCGCCGGGGTTGATGCGCTCGGGCGAGTAGCCGACCGTGAAGTCCTTCCCGAACTTGAGCCCGCTCTGGCGCTCGAGAATCGGGATGCAGACCTCCTCGGTGAGGCCGGGATAGACGGTGGACTCGTAGCAGACCACGCAGCCCCTGGAGAGGTTGGCGCCCACGGTGTTGCTGGAGCCGACGACCGGCGTCAGGTCGGGGCTGCGGTGGCTGTCGATGGGCGTGGGGACGGCCACGATGATCACGGCGGCCCGCTTCAGGGCCGCAGGATCGCTGGTGTACTCGATGGAGGCGCTCTGCAGCCGCGCATCGTCGACCTCGTTGGTGTGGTCGTGTCCGCCCTTGAGCTCGTCGATGCGGGCCTGGGCGATGTCGAAGCCGATGACGTCGAAGTGGTGGGAGAAGGCCACGGCCAGGGGAAGCCCCACGTAGCCGAGCCCAACGACGGCCAGAGGCCGCTTGCGGGCCGCGAGTGCGTCAAAGTCAATCATGAACAGGATCCTTTACTCAAGAGGCTATCTGTGACACTGAAAAGACATGTTGTCGGATTTTAATGCAGGACTCTTCTTCAAGGCCGTGGGCCTTGCCCTTTTCCTGGAAGGCGTGCTCTGGGCCGCTTCGCCCGGCGCCATGAAGCGCGCCATGGCCGAACTGCTCAGGCGGGACGATCAGTCGGTGCGCGCCGTCGGGCTCTGCGGCATGGGCCTTGGCCTGCTCGTCTGCTGGCTCTTCGGCTAGGCTCCTTTCTCGCCGACGTGCAGGCAGACGATGCCGCTGGTGAGCTTTTCGTAGCGCACCTTGGCAAAGCCGGCATCTTCCATCTCCTTCCTGAGCTCCCTGGCGCTCGGGAAGGCCATGATGGTGCGGGCAAGGTAGGCATAGGCGCCGCTGTCGCGGGAGACGAGCCGTCCAATGGCGGGCAGAAGGCGGGTCAGGTAGACGTTGTAGAGGCCGCCCCAGATTTTGTCCCTGCCGGAGCCGAACTCGAGGATGCAGGCCCTGCCGCCCGGAACCAGCACGCGGTGCATCTCCTTCAGCGCTTCGGCGCGCGGCAGAATGTTGCGTATGCCGAAGGCGATGGTGACGCTGTCCACCGAATTGTCAGGCAGGGGCAGGCGCTTCCCGTCGGCCGCCACGGGCAGGATGCCCGTCTCAAGCCGGCGCGCCAGCTTCTTCTGCCCGAGCGCCAGCATGGGCGGGCAGAAGTCCATGGCGATCACCTTGTACTCGGGATGGTTCCTGCGCAGGGCGAAGCTGACGTCCAGCGTGCCGGCTGCCAGGTCGAGAAAGCGGTGCGTGGGCCCCCGCCAGACGGAATTCGCCAGCTCCCGGCGCCACCAGCAGTCGATGCCGAGGGAAAGGACGTGGTTGAGCAGGTCGTAGAAGCGCGCAATGCGCCCGAACATGCCGGCAACGGCCTGGTCGTGCTCTCGGACGCCCCCGCTCACTTGTCGCCTCCCCTGGTCTTGGCCTTGGGTTCGGCCGGCGCGCTTTCAAGTATCGTGTTCAGGACAATCCTGTAGATGCTGGGGAAGACGTCGCCGATGTTGGCCGCTGAGACGGTGCGGCATTCGATGAGCTTGGCCGTCAGCTCCTTGGCTACCTGAAGAGCCTCTTTCTGGTCTTTGTCCATGGTCGCCACCTCAAGCGCGCTAAAAAAAACCCGTCACCGGGGAATGGCCAGACCCACCATGGATCAAGCCCGACGGGGAAAGAACGGAAACGGCAGCCCCCGCCCTTTTTTTGATGCTCGACCTCCCGCCAGACAATCCAGTGCCTGGCGGGAGGAGAAAAAATTGAGGTCTGAAGATAGCCTCTGGCATAGTCGATTGCAAGGGTTGCAGATCTTGCGGAAAAAGGCCGGATCAGCCTGCGTCCTCCATGTCGGCAACGAGCGCCGCAATCTCCTCGCGCAGTATCCTGGCGCAGATTTCGGCAGCCGTCTGCTCCACGGCCTTGGGCGTGGTGCGCTGCAGAGCCTGGTCCGCGTCCCTGCGCAGGGCGATCAGCGCCTCCTGGTTGCGCTCCTCCTTCTCCAGCAGGTGCGCTATGGCCCGGGAGAGCCGCTCGATGCCCTCCATGAGGGCCGGATCGGCCTCCTGAACCAGGTCGGCCTGCCGCTCAGCCATGGAGACGAGCTGGGCCACCTTGCGTTCCATGCTGAGCACGGCGGCGTCGATCCTGCCTTCCAGGGCGCCCATGCGCGAGGCAACTTCGGTGACGCTTCTCGCCTGGGCGGGCATGCGCTCTTCGACCTGCTCGCGCATCCGGCCCTCGAAGGCCGAAAGCCTCGCGCCCAGATCGGCAAGCTTGCCGGAAAGCTCGTTCTCCAGTTCGCTGCGGGATGCCGAGAGCAGGGCGACCTTCTCCTCCACGGCTGCAAGGCCGGCTTCCTGCCCTGCGCCGCTCTGGCTATCCAGCCTGGCGGCCATTTCGTCCAGCGTCGCGCGGATCTTGCTGCTGCCCGCTTCCTGGGCGTCCTTCACCGCATCGATGTCGGCGCGGAGGGTCGTTTCCAGCCTCGAGGCAAGCGCCGTGAAGCGGCTTTCAGCGCTGCTTCCGACCCTGTCTTCGATGGCAGCGAGGGATTCGGCCATGCTGTCGAGACGCTCTCTGGCCTCTCTGGCGCTCCGGCCTCCCTCCTCCTGCAGGCCGTCGAGGCGCTTGGCGAGGGCGGTCTGTCCGGAGACGATACCTTCGCCTGCGGCTTCAGCCCGGCCAAGGCGGGCTTCGAGGCTGTCGAGACGCTGCGCCTGCCCTGCGCTCTGCCCGCCAAGCTCCTGCTGGGCGGCCTTGAGCTCGTCCAGATTCTGCCTGAGGGGAGCGACGGTCTCCTCGGCGAGCTCCCTGGCCCTTCCTTCGGCCTGTCCAAGGCGATCTTCGAGGCTGTCGAGACGCTGGGCCTGGGAGTCGCCAAGCTGCTGCTGGGCCGCCTTGAGCTCGTCCAGATTCTGCTGCAGGGCTGCCGTGGCCGCTTCCGCGCTTTTCTGAGCCAGCGCTTCCGGCGAACCTATCTGGTCAAGGGCGCTTCTGACGTCGCCAAGAACTCCGCCAAGCGCCGTCTGGGCACCCTTCAGGGAGCCGACCTTGGCATCGATGTCCCGGCGCAGCTCTTCCACGGCGTCGGCAAGCCGGACGTCTTGGCGGGACAGACCTGCGGAGATCTGGCTCATGAGGCTCTCCCTTGAGGAGAGCAGGGTGCGGATCTGGGAGCTCAGGGCGCCGGTCTGATCGCGCACGGCCTGATCGACGAGCTGCTGGGCCTGGCTTGCGGACGAGTCTATGCGTCCTTCGATGCCGTCGAGACGCGTGGCGAGATCGGCAAGGCGCTCTGCGCCCGCGTCTGCAGTCTTGGCTTCCACGGCTGCCAGAGAGTCGGCCATGCCGTCGAGGCGCTGGACAAGGGCCGTCTGCCCGGTGGCAAGTTCTTCGCCTGCGCTCTCGGCGGAGTCCAGGCGGCGCTCAAGGCTGTCGAGACGCTGGTTCTGGCCGGCCCCCTGTCCGTTCAGTTCCTGCTGGGCGGCCTTGAGGTCGTCAATGCTCTGCCGGAGAGGCTCCACGGCGGCCTTGGCGCTGCTTTCCGCAAGCGCTTCGGGCGAGCCGAGCCGGTCAAGCGCGCTCTGAACGCTGCCCAGTTCTCCGCCGAGCGCCTCCTGGGCACTCTGCACGGCATTGACTTTGGCATCGATGTCCCTGCGCAGATCGTCCACGGCAGAGGCAAGCTGTTCGTCCTGGCGGGAGAAGCCGTCGGCAAGCTGGTCGGCGAGGCTGTCTCTGGAAGCGGCGAGGCCTGCTATCTGCTCGCGCAGCTCGCCGGTCTGGTTGAGGACCGCGGCTTGCGCAATCTCTCTGACCCTGTCTTCGGCCGAGCCGATGCGCTCCTCGAGGCTGTCGAGGCGCTGGGCGGTGCGCAGCCCCTGTCCGCCGAGATCCTCCTGGGCGCTCTTCACGGCCTCGACCTTGGCGTCGATGTCCCTGCGCAGATCGTCCACGGCAGAGGCAAGCCGTTCGTCCTGGCGGGAGAAGCCGTTGGCGAGCTGGTCCATGAGACTGTCCTTGGAGGAGAGCAGGGTGCTTATCTGGGCCTGCAGGGCGCCAGTCTGCTCAAGCACGGCTGCCTCGGCGATCTCCCTGGCCTTGCTTTCGGCCTGGCCGATGCGCTCCTCAAGGCTGTCGAGGCGCTGGGCCGTGCGGGCGCTTTGTCCGCCGAAGTCCTCCTGCGCCGCCTTGAGCTCAGCCACGCTCTGCTGGAGCGGACCTGTAGTGGCTTCCGCATTGTTGCGCAGATCTTCCATGGCGCTGTTCAGCTTTTCGTCCTGGCGGG
>Ga0310691_10007227_pt1 | contig 11643 bp, 9 predicted proteins | sample 176DNAGHGlowgp2_FD_203887 | JGI IMG/M metagenome (GOLD analysis project Ga0310691, IMG submission 203887) | Sheep rumen microbial communities from Palmerston North, Manawatu-Wanganui, New Zealand - 1766 DNA GHGlow gp2 (v2) (version 2) | ecosystem: Host-associated > Mammals > Digestive system >... | reverse complement strand
GAAAAGTCCATTTTTACATTTTGCTGTTTTTTAGAATAAGGAGGTTCTTCAACGTATTTATGTGTTAAATACAAGCACAAAATACCGAACGGAATGTTAATAAAATAAATAAACGGCCATGACCAATTTTCTGTAATCCATCCTCCTACTGATGGGCCTAAAATCGGAGCCATAATTACACCCAAACCGAAAACTGCCATTGCTTGAGGGAGTTTTTCTTTTGGAAAAATCTCAAAAATAATGGCTTGGGCAATCGGCATAATCCCTCCTCCTCCGATACCCTGAATAATACGAGCAATAAGCATCATTCCCATTGAATTTGCAAGACCGCAGAATATTGATGATATTGTAAATATTATTATACTTAGAATGTAATATTGCTTTCTGCCGATTAAACGACTGAAAAAATCAACGGTAGGTATTATAACTCCGCTTGCAACAAGATAACTTGTGATAATCCAGGTTGATTCGTTATGACTTATGGAAAAAGTTCCTGCCATATAAGGAAGCGCTACATTTGAGATTGTTTCATCAAGTGCAAACATAAAAATAGATAACATTACGGGAATCATTGTTATCCACGGATTTATTTTAAATTTCCATTCTTCATGAACAGTATTTTCCACAAATCAACCTCTTTCCAAAATAATTTAATCATAATTCTGTTGCATTTGCAACATGTTGTTTTTGTTACACAATATTTTATTAATTGTTTGTATTCTGATATTTCGTGCAATTGCAGGAGTTAAAATTTTTATAATTATGTTATTTTTAGCATAGGAGAGTGTAATTATGAAAAAAATATTGTTAAGTTTATGTATGTTGTTTTTAATATCAAGTGCTTCAAATGCGGATGTTGTTCCTACATCAATGACAACACCTCTTACGGTACCGCAAAATATTTCTTTTGAAGATTGCACAAAAATTTTTGGAGTAAATCAGGAAAAATTATTTTATTTAACTCTTGCGTCAATATCCGCAAACAGATTTAATATAGATGAAATTCAGAGTGCAAACGGATATATAATGTTTTCCGCAAACAGAAATAAGTACCTTGCAACAATTTCAAAGGTAGATAAGGCAAATGCAATATTAAAAATAACACCTTGTAATAATGTATACAATTTCCCTCCCGGAATTATTACAAATACATTTAAGTATATTGATTTGAACCTGACGACAAGAATATAAATACTTATTAAGACTTGGGGGATAAATGAAAAAAGTTCTTTTTATGCTTTTTACATTAATGATATTAATCGGTTTAACTGCATGTTCAATAAGAACAAATCTCGGACTTAAAGAGGTTACGGTTTGGACACTCCAAATGGGTGATTTTTCCGATTACATGTATAAGGTTATAAGAAGTTACGAAAAAACTCATCCCAATATTCAGATAAAATGGGTGGACGTTCCTTTTTCCGAGGGTGAAAAAAGAACACTTGCAGCTGTTATGACGGACAATCCTCCCGATTTAATAAATCTTAACCCTGATTTTTCGGCACTTTTGGCTCAAAAAGGAACATTGGAGGAAATCGCATTTGAGGATGTTGAGGGATTTAATCCTGAGATTATAAAAACTTTAATCTATAATGATAAGCTTTATTCAATTCCTTGGTATGCAACAAGTGCGATTACTATTTATAATAAAGAGCTTTTTAAAGAGTCCGGTCTTATAAGAGAGCCAAAAACTTATGATGAGCTTGCAAATATTGCGGAGGTAATAAAGTCAAAAACCGGTGCTTATGCTTATCTTCCGACTATTACCGAGAATGATACAATGATGAAAATTTTGAATAAGTACGGTGTTACAGAGCTTAGCGAGCTTAATTCCGAAAAATCGGAAAAAGTTTTTGAGATGTTTAAAAAGTTGTATGAATCGGAATTAATTCCTCCCGAAACTGTTACAATGACTCACAGAGAAGCCCTTGAACAGTATATGGCAGGAAAAATAGTATTTTATCAGGGCGGTGCAAATTTCTTGAATATGATTAAAGAAAATGCACCATCTGTATACGAAAATACAGACGTAATCGAGCAATTTAAGGGTTCAGTAGGGCAAAATGACGTATCCGTTATGAATTTTGTTATTCCCAAAAGAGCGAAGTATAAAAAAGAGGCTCTTGAATTCTGTTTGTATTTAACAAACTCGAAAAATCAATTGGAACTTGCAAAAATGACGAATATTATTGCAACGGATTCATCAGCGCTTAAAAATGAGTTTTATAACGATAACTCCGATTTGATTTCAAAAGCCCGCTCCATAAGCGCAAAGCAGTTAAGCAATATTACTCCTCAGCTTAAACAGAGAAGAAATCAAAAAGAAATAAATACTCAGGTTAATACTGCGGTTCAAACGATACTTCTTAATAAGGCAGGAATTCAGGATACACTCGATAAACTCGTTAAATCGTTTGAAAATATCGAGCAGTAATTATTAAGCATCTTCCTCTTGGTGTTTCACGTAATCGTATGTTCCCGGGAAGGCATCCACACCTGTAGTTTTCTTGGTTACATAGTATTGGAATTTAGGTATAAGTGTTGACAGGAAGGTTGCTGCAACCGCAAAGCCTGCTGCAAAGTTTATTCCGCTATAGATTACGTTTTTGTTTCTAATCTTGTCTAGGAGTTTTTTATCAACTTTTCCGTCTTTTGCAGCTTTGCAGATTGTTTCTACGTATTGCTCCATTTGAGCCTTCAATTTGTATAATTTTTTGTTGGATACATATCTGTATTCGTCATTATAATTACCGCCCGTAAATTCAAATTCCGAACGAATTGGCTTGCCTTTTGCATTTTTGCCGATTTCTTTACCTTTACCGCCCGTAAATTCGGAGAATACATTGTGAAGCAGTTTTGTATTATTAATTTCAGCCTTATTGAAGGAGTCGATTACCTGTTGTTTTGTTAATACTTTTTCACCGAGTTTTTCAGGCTGCAGAGTTGCCATTTGTCTTGCTCTTTCAAGAACTTCCGTATCGGTAACAACTTTTTCAAGCTCGCTTAACTTGATGATTTCAAGCGGTTTTTTATTCATAAGTTTTGCTATACCCTTAACAGGATCCGATTCAAATTTCAAACCTTCAGGCAGTTTAACCTCTTTAGAATTGCCTAAAATTGCTTTTCTGAATTCTTCTGAGCTCATGCTTCTTTCGCCTAAGTAATCCTGCAAGTGCTTGTCTAAAATTTGGGCAGTATTCGGATTTAACCTTGTTGCTTTTCCGCTTTCAAGGTAGTTAAGAATATTTCCGACATGACCGCTTGCCCACATATAGAAATAAATCGAACCTATATCACGAATTGCGATTTCTCTGCGTTCTTCAGGTTTTCTAGCATTATAAGTTCTTCCTGCAACAATACCTGCATCACTTGAAAGAAGTTTACCCGTGTTGGTATTTTCAATCATGTTTGTAAACGCATTAACAACATTCATTCCGCCCTTGAATGACGGTTCTGTCGTTTTTGGTGTGAGCATTTTCTGCTGTTGTTGCTCAATTTTTCTTTCATGTCTGAGTTTCTTTGTTAACCCTTGATTTACCTTAGGAACAACAAAACCGATAAACAAGTTTGCAAGTATGATACTTGTCATAACTTTTGCACACTTGAGTCCGGCAACTTGATTTTGTGTAAATTTCTTCGGTGCAACCTTCTTCATAAAGTTGTCAAAAGGAGTTCTGAGTTTGTCTTTACCCACATCAAAGTTCTTGCCGTTAGACTTAAGAATTTTAGCGACCAATTTGTCACCAAGCCAATTAAGAGAAAGTACACCGCCGAGCCATGTAATTGAACCCATAATTTCTTCTATAAATCTCTCTCTTGCTTCGTCCCACTTTCCTCTTTTGTAGGCCTGATAAGTTCTTCCCGTAACAACACAACCCTCAAGCGCAATAACAGGCGCCAGCGCATCGGTTTTTGTCATGCTTGTAATAAACTTTGCAACTCTGCCTGTACCTTTTCCGCCATTGAAAGATATATTTGTATTGCTATTTATAGGGTTCAAACTTCACTAACCTTTCTTCATATTCGGCTGTTTACATTAAACCCCGTAAATATTAAAAATTGACTAAAATTTTTTAAATTGTTACAAAAATACACATTTTATTTTATAAGATTAAATTTGCATAAATTAAGAATTAATCGAGAAATAAACATCTTTAAGATGTTTTTTGCTTATGTGTGTATACAGTTGTGTAGTGGAAACGTCACTATGTCCTAGAAGTTCTTGTACAATTCTCAAATCCGCACCGTTTTCCAACAGATGTGTCGCAAAACTGTGCCTTAATGTATGCGGAGATATGTTTTTGTGTATAAATTCTCCCTGTTTATGTATAAATTCGTATACATCCTGCCTTGTTGCCAATCTGCCGTTTGAATTAATAAGAAGTTTCTTTGTGTTCAGGTTGTATTTTTTTATTATAAGCTCTCTTTCCGGCAAATATTCTTTAACAACTTTTTTTGCTTCTTCTCCAATCGGAATAATTCTTTCTTTTGAACCTTTTCCAAAGCATCTGACATATTTTGACGAGAGGTCAATGTCATTAACTTTTAAATTAACAAGCTCTGAAACACGAAGTCCGCAGCTATATAAAAGCTCCATTATTACGTGTTCTTCCGGTTTTAAGTTGTTATGCAGCATATCCTCGATTTCTTTCTGTGTAACAACTTTCGGAAGTTTTTTTGGTACTTTTGGCTGCTCAATGGTGGAGGCTGGATTTTTTCCTAAAATTCCAGAAGAATATGCCCATTTAAAAAATCCCCTTAATGATGCAACTTTTCTGATAATACTTGTCGGTGCAAATTTGTTTTCTTTTAAACTTCTTATGTAATTGTTAATCGTAAGTCTGTCAACATCGTTTGCATTACAAATATCAAAGGAATCGCAAAAATTTTCTAAATCACGCCTGTAGGCATCAAGCGTGTTTTGGGACAGTCCTTTTTCAAGCTCTAAATATTCCAAGTATTCACAGATTGTTTGGTACAAATCTCTATTCCTCTACTTGATTATACACTATTTTTTGCCTTATGTGTTATACTTTTTGTGAGGGATTTATGTTGAAAAAACTTTTAGTAACGATATGTTTATTATTACCTTTATCTGCATTTGCGGATTTAGAGAATGTTCTTGTCGGAAATATACAGTACGATTGGATAGACAAAGACGAGCTTGCTAAAGAGGAAATGATACAAGAAGTTCGGGATATTGTTTTTGAAAATAAACTTGAAAAACGCAAAGATTTAAAAAAACTTTTCTATGATAAATTAAAGGACAAAAACCATATTGAAAACTACAAAGCAGCTTCTGAGGGTTTAAAAGAGTATAAAGAAAATTTTATATCGGCATTTTTCTATAAAAAAATGCCTTACCTTTATATGTACGGATTGCAGGATAAAAAAGATTTATCAACCGCTTTTTATTATGATGCAATGGGAAATTTAAGGTATGTGGATTTTATAGACGGATTTTTCCCTGATTATCCTTATAGTGCAATCCAATACAGAATATCGGGAAAACCGGTAAGTGCAATTTATTTTGCATCAAAGGATTGTCAGTATCTTTTTAAGCCTGACGGAGAATTTGAGGGTGTTTGGTACAAGCATAATTTGTATAATACGAAGAATAAAATTATTTTAACAAGAACAACATATTAGGGGTATTTTATGACTACGACAATAGAGGAAATTGCAAAAATATTAACAGAAAGAAAATTATCCGTTGCAACAGTAGAGTCATGCACGGGAGGGCTATTAAGCTCTAAATTTACCGATGTAAGCGGAAGCTCTGCCTTTATACATTTGAATCTTGTTACTTATTCAAACGAAGCGAAGCATAAAATGCTCGGAGTAAGAAATGAAACTCTTGAAAACTTCGGTGCGGTAAGTGAGGAATGTGCTTACGAAATGGCATCGGGACTTCAGAAGTTAACCGATGCTGATATTTGTATCTCAACAACAGGTATTGCGGGACCTACGGGTGCAACACCCGAAAAACCTGTCGGATTGATGTATTCTACGATTTGTACAAGAGATAAAGCGATTACATTCCAAATAAATATGCACCCTGAAATTCCGAGAATTGAGATGAAGGAGTTATTTACACAAGCGGTTTTAGAAAAGTTATATAACTTTTTGACTAAATAAGAGAATTAATAGGAGAAGATGAAAACGGAATTATCTAAATATAAAAAATACGGGTTTAATTGGATAGGAAAAGAGGAGGCTTACGAGGAAACAAAAGAAGCTTCCAAGAAAGTTTTTGCTCTTGATAAAAAAAAGAGTATTAATCCGAAAAAATCCGAAAATATTTATATTGAGGGCGATAATACAGATGCGCTTAAATTTTTGAAACAACATTACAAAAACAAAATAAGAGCAATTTATATAGACCCGCCATACAACACAAAAAAAGATTTTGTGTATAAAGACAGATATAATCGTTCGTCTTGGTGTTCAATGGTTTATAAAAGTCTTTTGCTGTCACGTGACTTACTAACTAATGACGGTGTAATTTTTATATCTATTGATGATAATGAGTTATCCGCACTCAGAATGATTTGTGATGAGGTTTACGGCGAAGAAAATTTTATTACCCAGTTTATATATGAAAAAACTCAGCACTTTGGCAGACAAAAATTAAATACCTATTCTAATGCCGAATATGTATTGTGTTATGCAAAAGAATTGTTTAAAACTAAAACAAAAGAGCTTCTTGCCGAAAGAATTAATACCGAATTTGAAGATGCACCGCTTTTTAATGCTTCAAATAATATTACGGTTTTAAAATTCCCTCCAAAAACCGTGGATTTTAAAATTAAAGACGGAATATATAAAAAATCAAAATCAGATTGTTATGAGCTTCTTTCATCGGTAGAGGTTAAAAACGGTATTAATGAAAAAGAATTTTCAATAAAATTTAAGTCCCGTTGGTCACAGAAAAAAGTTCTCGAGGAAATAAAAAAAGGAACGAGATTTTTGGTTAAGTCGGAAACGTTTGCAATAAGAGCGGTTTACGGCGGTGATAAATCGGCAACGATTGCGCCAAAGCAAATAATTTTTACAAACAAAAATAATTCACATTGTGCGTTCAGCCGTTTTGAAGAACAGGTAACCACAAGTGAAACGGGTAAAAAGGATTTGGAAAAAATAATGGAGGAGTATTGTTTTTCATACCCCAAGCCCGTTTCATTGATAAAATACTTGCTTTCGCTTATTTATGATGAAAAAATAGAGAGTTTTCCTAATGATTTTACCGTTTTGGATTTCTTTTCGGGTTCTGCAACTACCGCTCAGGCAGTTTTGGAATTGAACAGGCACGATAACGGAAACAGAAAATTTATACTCGTTCAAAAGCCTGAAAAAATCAATAATAACAATTACCAAACCATATGCGATATAGGTGAAGAAAGAATAAAAAGAGTTATTAAGCACTTATACCCAAATAATACTAATGGATTTCAGATTCTCAAGGCTGAGGAAATGTTTCCGGCAGATATCGGAGATAACCGTAAGCATTAAAATCAAGTGAACCGTAAATTACTTTTATATAGTTATCATCATAAGGAAGAATTTTTACAAAGTCTAATTCATCCGCTTCATAGTCATTTTTGGTTTCGTATGCTTTAAATTTGCCGATTAATTTATGTGCTTGATAAAGTGAAAGAGTAATATTATTTTCTTTATCTTTTTCACCATAAACATTATAAAACCCTTTGTCTAAAACATTTCCGTCAATAACAACATTTACCGGAATATTAAGCAGCTGTCCTTCATACTCTTTTTTCTTTTTTAATATATCCTGCTCCTGAAGCTCTGACGTGGGTTCAAGGTTTTTGTGTAAGCTTGTCCCGCCTCCGCTTATTTTTTTGATTTTTTTCTTGCGTGCTTTTTCATCTTTTTGTTTTTGTTTTGCGGTCAGAGTATCAATAGCTTTTTCAAACTCATCATTTGTAATCGGTTTCTGATTATCCCATGCTCTATCTATGCCTGTATAGTTGTCAAAGAAATCATCCTCGGCAAAAACGGGATTAAGAGATAAAATGAGTATTGTTAATAAAGCTATGCCATATTTGTTCATACTTTATTTATAACGGATTTTTGATGAAAGTAAACATTTAAACGATTGATTTTATATTTTTCTGTTAAATAAAAATATATTTATTTCTATTCAATACTGAAATCTGCTTTTCGTAAGCATCAAATAAATATATATTTACTCCCCCCACTATTTGTATGAGTTTATTTTAAAAAAAATCGTGTATGATGTATAATAGATATTACTAATAAAAAGATAAGCGAGCATTAAATGTTAAATTCAAATATAATACTGATATGTGTTGCATTTTTGGTTGCAAGCGGTGCAATATATTTTCTTTATTCAATCCTTCTGTTTAAAGGAGGAACAAGTAAAGGCGATGATTTGCAGCTTTCAACAAAAAATATATTAGAGCAGGTAGAGGTTTTATATAGCAAACAGGAATATGCACTTGTAGAGTTATTGGCAACAAAGTATTTGGACAGGGTTCCCGGACACGTAGAAGTAAGAAAATTTTTAGCAAAAGCTTATCTTGCGGATAAAAAGTATAATCAAGCAATGAAGCAATGTACAATGATTTTGCAAAAACGTCCTAATGATGTTGAAACACATGAGGTATTAGGGAATTGCTATATCAAGAAAAAAATGCTGAAAAAGGCAATACAATCTCTTTATTTTGTATACGAAAAAAACAAAAGAGATAAAGATGTTATAAAAATGTTGGCACAACTGTATGTTCAAACAGAGCAGTATGCTATGGCAATAGAAGCATATAAGGAGTTGGTTGACTTATTGGATTCTCCTGAAAAAGCAGCAGATATTCAGTCTATTATTGCAGAACTTAATATACAGATAAATAATTTTCCTGATGCGTTTGAAGCATACAAGGCAAGACTTGCAGTATTTCCAAAGGATGTGGAAACGAACCAAAAGCTTGCAGAGTTGTATGTACGAATAGGAAATTATCCGCTTGCAATCGAAACATTACTTTTGATGTTGAGCTTTGTTACCGAGCCTAAAATGCTTTTGTGGATTTTTGAAACTTTGGTTGATTTGTATGAAGAAACAAAAGATTACGAAAAAGCCATTGCATATTCAGAAAAACTACTTGATGTTCAAGGCTCTGATAAATTTAAAGTCCGTGACAGGATTGCAGGTTTTAATCTGAAAATGGGAAAATTTAATGACGGAATTGTTATTTTAGAAGATTTGGCAATGATGAGTCAAAACGGATTTGATGTAACTTTAGAGCTGGCACAAGCATATCTTGAAAACGGTGATTTTCCAAAAGCATTGGAACGATATAAATTACTTTTGGATAAGGCTACACAAAAGGAAGCAAAAGTTGTAAATTCATTGGTTTGTGATTTGTATATTAAATGGTCTGAGTATCCTATGCAGGCTAAAGATTATACAAAGTCAATGGAGCTTTTGGATGATGCGCTTCAATATAATCCGATAAGCGCTGATGCCTTTTATCATATCGGTTTAAATCATTTTGAACAAAAGAATTACACAAATACCGTAGAGTTTGTAAATAAAGCAATTTCATATAAGAAAGATGACGAGAATCATGCCAAGTATTTATTGTTGTTGTCTGAGGCACATCACGAGCTTGGTAACTTTTTTGAAGAGAAAAAAGCGCTATCTGATTTGTTAACAATTGATGAAAAAAATGCTGAGGGTTTATACAGATTAGGTCTTATGTATGCCGCACAACGTGACATCAAAAATGCAGAAGATGCGTTTAAGAAAGCTATAGAATATGATCCTGAAATGATTCAGGCAAAATATAATTTGGCTTTGTTGTATGAAAACAATAATAAAGATAAAGCAAGAGAGCTTTATATGGAGGTTCTTGAACAAGATCCTACATTTGTTGAAGCAAAGAATGCACTTACAGATTTATCAGGTGCTGATTCTTTCTAGTAAATTTAAAGGAAAAGCCGGAGGTTTAAGTCCGGCATTTTTTCTTTTTGAGTAACCATCTTACATCTTATTTAACTAATTTAACTTTTATAGCTAAGTGCATCATATTTTTCCAAGAACAATTTTATTATTCTGTCCAATTCCGCTGCAGTTGAATAAATCGTAGTTGGTCCATTATAACCATTGTTATTCATATTGGTTGAATAAAGTACAAGGTTTCCGGCTACAATATTTTTAAGAATGACATTATCATCACCGTTATCAAAAACGATTTCTTTTTTATCAACGATTTGTTGAATATAATTTGCAATTACTTGTATATATTTTTTCTTATCCGCATCAGGTATGATTTTATTCGATGCTATTGCACAACAAAGGCTTTTGTCATTCTCTTTCCACCAGTGCTCTGTTTCATTTTTGTATGCTTTAATAAAATCTACGATATCTTTAACACTTCTTCTGGCTCTGAAAGAATTTAATTTTCTTTTTATTGTAAGAAGGTCTTTTTGTACTTCTTCTTTAGTTTTGTATGTTAAATAGTTATCATATTGATAAGCTATAGTGTTTAATACTTTATACAGTTCTTTTGCGCCGTCTTCAACGGTTTGAACTTCTTGACAATATTTTTTTAATTTATTTCCTTTTATAGTCATTGTTCCGTCTTTATCAATTGCGGTAACATTTTTAAGGTAAGTTAAATGCTTAAAGTTTTTATCCTTAGAATTGTCGTTGTACCTAAAATAAAGAACAGGTTGTGCTTTTGTTTTGTAATATCCGATAACTCCGGTTTCTTCAAGTCCTAAAGAGTCTAATTGTGATTTCATATTACGCCAAACGTATTCTTTTTCTGTTATTTTATTTGCACGTTTAACTTTTTCTGCTTCAGTTTCATTTTCTTTATCTTTGCGAATTTTCTCTGCCGATTTAATATCATCATTTGTAAATTCTGAATTCAAATCGTCTTCCGTTAATTCATCCAATGTTTTATTAGGACCGATTGCTTTGAATGTAACTTCGTCAATTCCGTCATCACCTGTTTTTGTAACGGCTTGTATATTTGTGCAATCCTTGATTTCACAAAGTTTATTGTCCTTCAATATAAAGAATTGATTTGCTCCTGTTGCCTTGAATACAGGATATTTAATAGGATAATTTTTTAAGTTATCAGACGTTCTGTAGTCAACAATTGCTTTAGAGCTAATCAAATCCTTTGCTCTTGTTATTGCATTAGTATAGTTATAAATTTCATCCTTAACATCAGAATCATCGTCTACTTCATAAATCTGTTCAAAATTATCACCTCTCTTGACGACTTCAACCAATTTATCGTCAATTATTTTGTAATAACGTGCATCTTTACCGTTTTCATCTAAACCTGCAGTTTTATAAACATCGCTATCCTCACTGATTTGGGTTAGTAACGGAGGGTTTTGCTCGGTTAAGAATTTAAGTTTCTTTTCCGCAGTATCCATATCGTTCCATTCTCTATCGGCTTTTCTGCGAGCAGCAGCTGCTTCTGCTTCTGTCATTTTTGGTTTCGGAAGTTTTGAAACTTCAGGTATTTGTTCATCCGTAAATTTTTCAGCTTTTAAATCTTGTATTGTTTCTTTAACGATTAAGTCGTTATCAATTACTCCTTCTTTAACATCGTTTAAGAATTTGAATTCTTCGTTTTTATTGATACT
>Ga0310691_10007226_pt1 | contig 11643 bp, 8 predicted proteins | sample 176DNAGHGlowgp2_FD_203887 | JGI IMG/M metagenome (GOLD analysis project Ga0310691, IMG submission 203887) | Sheep rumen microbial communities from Palmerston North, Manawatu-Wanganui, New Zealand - 1766 DNA GHGlow gp2 (v2) (version 2) | ecosystem: Host-associated > Mammals > Digestive system >... | reverse complement strand
GCGACCTGACAGCCCCTGGCAAGTATCAGCTTAGTATGGCCGGGCAGCAGTGCCAGCTGACCGTGGCCGAGCGTCCCTACCACGACATTGCCACCGGTGCTCTGCGCCTGTTCTACCTCATCCGTTCGGGTGTCGCCATCGACATGGGCGGAGCCTACAACCGTCCGGCGGCCCATCTGGACACTCGCGTGCTGGTACACCCCTCGGCAGCCTCGCCATTGCGACCGGCAGGCACCGTCATCAGCTCGCCCTTAGGATGGTACGACGCCGGCGACTACAACAAGTACGTGGTCAACTCGGCCTTCAGCATCGGCCTGATGTTTGCCGCCTATGAGCAGCTATGCGACTATTTTGCTGGGCTCAATACTAACATTCCTGAAAGCAAGAACACGACACCCGACTTCCTGGACGAGATGATGTTCAACCTCAGGTGGCTGCAGACCATGCAGGACCCCTACGACGGCGGTGTCTACCACAAGCTGACCACGCCCAACTTCGAGGGCTTCATCATGCCCGTGGACTGCAAGCAGCAACGCTACGTGGTGGCCAAGAGTACTGCAGCCACCCTTGACTTTGCTGCCGTCATGGCCGACGCGGCCCGTCTCTTCGAGCCCTTTCAGCAGGACTACCCCGGCTTCTCGGCCCAGGCCGTGGCCCAGGCCGAACGGGCATACCAGTGGGCCAAAGAGCATCCCGCCGTCTATTACCACCAGTCAGAGCTGAAAGACCCTGTCGTTACCACCGGTGCCTACGATGACGAGAACACCGGCGACGAGTTCTTCTGGGCCGCTTCGGCACTCTACCGCCTGACGGGCAGGCAGTGCTACTTAGACGACGCCTGGAAGCACCTGCCCACGCAGTTCACCACACCCTCCTGGGGCGGCGTAGCCTCGCTTGGTGCCATGGAGTGGCTCACCGACAACCAGTCAGCCCTTTATGCCCCCATGAAACAACAGCTACTGGCCTACTGCGATGCCGCCGTAAAGGACATCGACACCTCGTCCTTCCAGTCGCCTTTTGGCAACAAGGCTACCGATTTCGGCTGGGGCTGTCTGTCCGAGAAACTCTGCTGCCAGTCCATGTTGCTGCTCTATGCCGACCGGCTGACGGGTACCCGCCAGTACCGCCGCTATGCGCTCCAGAACGCTGACTACCTATTGGGGCGCAACGCCACGGGCTACTGCTACGTGACGGGCTATGGCGACAAGAGCCCCCTGCACCCGCACCACCGTCCGTCAGAGGCCGACGGCATTGATGCTCCCTTCCCCGGCATGCTGGTGGGCGGTCCCAACCCCGGACAGCAGGACCGTGCCACCATCAACCAGCCCTATCCCTCCGACTATGCGGACGAATCGTATCTAGATGACATGTCGTCGTACGCCTCCAACGAGATAGCCATCAACTGGAACGCCTCGCTCGTGGCTTACCTTTGCTGGCTCGACGCGCTGCAGTAAACCACCAGCAGCCGTCAGAAGAACTTATACTAAATACAGCAGCACATGACACAAGAAAGCACCCTGCGCGTCGGCATCGTCGGCGCCGGATGGATAGCCGAGAAGGCTGCCGTCACCCTGAGCGGCATGGACCGCTGCGATGCCTACGCCATAGCCTCGCGAACCGAGGACAAGGCACAGACCTTCGCACGCAAGTGGAATCTGCCCAAGGCCTACAGCTCGTATGATGCCCTGCTGGCGGACCCACAGGTAGACCTGGTCTACGTCGCCACGCCACACTCGCACCACTACGACGTGACACGCCGCGCCCTGCTGGCCGGAAAGCCCTGTCTGGTGGAAAAAGCCTTCATGGCCAACCACCGCGAGGCCAAGGAGATTCTGGACCTGGCCCGCCAGCGCCGCGTTTTCGTGGCCGAAGCCATTTGGACGCGCTATCAGCCCGCCGTAGGCATGGTACGACAGCTGATAGCCGAAGGACACATCGGACAGCCCACGCTCATCACAGCCACACTGGGCTACTCTATGGGACATAAGGAGCGCATCTTCCGTCCCGACCTCTGCGGCGGCGCACTGCTCGACCTCGGTGTCTACGCCCTTAACTTTGTACGTATGTTCACCGATGCCGACATTGTGACCTGCGACGGCCACTGCGTCAAGACCGATACAGGCATGGACCTCACCAACGCCATCACTATCGTGCTCAGCGACGGCCTGCTGGCCAGCGTGCAGTCGTCGGCGGCCTGTGTGGGCGACAACACTGGTGTCATTGCAGGTCCCGGGGGAAACATCATCATCGACAACATCAACAACCCCCAGACCATCACCCTGAACGGTCCCGACCGCCAGTACGTCAGGACCCTTCGCGTGCCGCAGCAGATTACGGGCTACGAATACCAGTTCGAGGCCTGCCGCCAGGCCCTCGCCGACGGTCTGCTGGAGCCGCGCGAGATGCCCCACCGCGAGACGCTCTACATCATGCAGCTCATGGACCAGCTGCGCCGCCGCTGGGATGTGCGCTACCCCATGGACTAAAAAAACAACTAAACAATTCTTGATAAGTGATTATGAGAAAGATAGCATTGATAACAGGAGCCACCAGCGGTATCGGTGAGGCCTGTGCGAGAAAGTTTGCCCAAGGGGGCTATGATGTCATTCTGACTGGAAGAAATGCTACGAAGTTGCAGGCTCTGCATGTTGAGTTGACCCAGCTGGGAGCCAAGGTGTTAACGCTGACCTTCGACGTGCGCGACAAAGAGGCAGCCCGGCAGGCAGTGGCAAGCATTCCAGACGAGTGGAAACCGATAGACGTACTCATCAACAACGCCGGACTGGCTATCGGCATGGACAAGGAGTACGAGGGCGATATAGACGAGTGGTCGGTAGTGATTGACACCAACATCAAGGGCCTGCTGACCATGACGCGCCTGATAGTCCCCGACATGGTGGCACGCAATGACGGTCACGTCATCAACATCGGCAGTATAGCGGGCGATGCAGCCTACGCCGGAGGCAACGTCTATTGTGCCACCAAGGCGGCTGTCAAGGCTCTGACCGACGGCCTGCGCATCGACTTGGCAGAATCGGCTGTACGCGTCACCAACATCAAGCCCGGACTGGTGGAAACCAACTTCAGTGTCATCCGATTCCGTGGTGACCAGCAGCGTGCCGACAATGTCTATAAAGGTGTGAAGCCGCTGATAGGCGACGACATTGCCGATGTCTGCTTCTATGTGGCCTCCGCTCCCAAACATGTGCAGATAGCCGAAGTCACCATCCTGGCCACCCATCAGGCCAGCCCCTTCCTCATTGCCCGTAATGCAACGCCACACTCTGACCAGCGGTCAGAGAAGCAAGAGTGAAAAACTGAGAAAACAAAGAGCGGGAACCCGAGGCCGAGGGATGTCGGTGCGGGTTCCCGCTCCTTTTCTTATCACATACATGAACGCAATAGGTGTCTTTTACGTCAATGCCCTCGTTATAGCCTGACACGCCAGATCACCTCGCTCTTGGGTATCTCCACGTCCAGTTTGCGCCACAGTACCTTTGCTATGCCTATACGCCTGATACTGATGCCATCCATGCTTGCGCTGCAAGGATAAGCATAATATTCCGATTTTCAAAGAAATTCGGTGTATTTCTTATAATGGGCATGAAAAGACCGCCCACGGGTGGACGGTCTAATATGATTGCAGTGATACTGTATTACCTTGTTACAGGACCATTAGTATCCTGGATTCTGCGTCATCGCAGGATTCCTATATATTTCATCCTGTGGGATGGGAAAAAGCAGTTGATAATCCTCAAGCCCCAATGTGGTTTTTGCAAGTCCTGTGCGCTTGAGGAATGCAAAGTAACCACCAAAGTCAATCTGTATCTTGCTGCGTACTTCGGAGATTGCTTGGAGCACATCGGTCGATGTGGTCTCAATGCCTTTGGCAGATTTCACTTGGCTCAGATATTCGCTTGCCTTAGTGTCGTTGCCCAATTTGCTTTCACATTCGGCTAGTGACAGAAGCACATCACTATAAGTCTTGATAATGGTATAGGTCGCATCGTAATCAATAGCTGCGGCTCGAGTTGTCCCGCCGCCAGAATTTGTTGTAGGCATACTCCAGATAATCTCTGCGTCATTCGCTCCAAGTCCATTCTGTGTTGCCGAGAGCGAGTATCTGCTTGCGTTCGCAATCTCTTCAAGCAAACTCTTGGCTGCACTGTAATTGCCCTGATACATGTAAATGTCGGCGAGAACGACACGCGCAAGGTCTTTCGATGGCATTGCGATGTCATCTTCGCTTGCAATGTAGCCGCCTTTGTTGTCCTGCAATTGATCCATGACAGAAGTCAAGTTTTCCACAAGCTTATTGAGTATTTCTTCCTGTGATGTTCTTGGAATGCTATAGTTGTACATGTCTTGTTCCTGACTAATGTAAGGAACACCGCCAAACATTGTGACAAGTTCGTAGTATGCCAATGAATTTGTAAGGACAGCCATAGGGAGCAAAGCATAAACAGAGGGAGATGATGTGTTCCTAAACGCCTCCATGTTTCTCCTTATCAATTGGTATGGGTAACTGAACAGATAGTTCAAATTGGAATTGTAAACTTCCAACGGTGCATGGAAGTCATTGTTTTCTGTCATCCCGGTATATTTGGCATCGGCAATTCTATATATGGCGTGAGCGGAAGACAAGTTTTGACAGATCCACATGACATAGTTCTTTCCAAGTTCTGTAAGGAATGTACCACTGGGATTGCCTTCTTGTGAAACAGTGACTGACACTGCTATATTACCTACGGCATCATAAAGGATAACATTCCTGTCACTGATTATGCGGTATTGAGCTGGATTAACCGTGATGCTAAGAACACCATTATCGTATGAAGTGGTTAGGCTCATGTCTGACTGTATAAACGGCTCATAGTATACTGACGTTGGTTCTGAATCCCCATTGTTCAACGGCGAGGTATACAGCGGCACGTTGCAACTGACGTTCACGGTATATTCGCCGCCCTCCATCGGTGCGCTGATGCTCGTCACGTCGCATGTAGCTGGCTGCGACGGGTCATATATCTCATTGCCTGCCACGCCGTCATCGTCCCAGTCGTAGAAATACTTCAAGTCCTTCACGCTGACGGATACTCCATATTCATTATACTTCTCTATCAACCTTTGTACTTTCGATGAAAGGCTGAGATTGTTTCTGTCTTTCTTGTACTGCTCTTTATTCTGCTCAGTGAATTTTCCATCATCGGCAAAATCGTAGCGAAGCCGTGTCATCCAAGAAATCAACTCTGAGCCTTTCCTGCTATAAAGCAGTGGCATGGTGATGGCCAGCAGACCAGCGGCATAGTCGTCGCCGTCAGTTATCGAGACCTGTGTAAAACTCTTGTCGTTCAACCTCTGTAAGCCAAAGGCCGAGAGCAATTCTCCCTGTGCCTGGCTTAAGGCAACATCAAAATCAAGGCCGCCGATGACGAGGTTGACCACACGCTCAGAAATCAGATGCGTAACGACATTCACGTTAACCTTGTTCCCGTTCTGCAAGTCAGCATAACCTTGCAGGCTTATTTGTGTGTCGCGAGTATTGTAGTCATCCACCTCGTTAAAAAACAGTCCATTAGCCGACACCTGCACGTAAGGGTATTTGAACAGCGTATTGCGGAACGCATAGTTACCACAATCGTCAAACGTCATCGTGGTCTGTGCCGTCCCAAGAGCATTCGCCGTGAGGTCAAGTGGCTGCATCGTAATCGTCGTGCCACTCTTGAACGGGCCTTTCTCTGCCCGTCCGCTCACGGTGTAGTAAGTGTCAGTGAATTGCTTTTCTTCGGTCGTGGTGAAATACACCTCTGAGACATCATCGGCTGGGACGCTGAAGAAAGAGCCGTCGGTCATCTTTACATTCATCTTGTAGCCCGTGTTCTGTGCATGGGCAGCGTGACCAAATGCGACAAGCCCAAGCATCAAGGAAAATAGTTTTGCTTTCATATCTGCTTATCTGTTTATGATTTTTATATCCGTCTTGTTCGAGTGAATTATCAGTACGCCTTTCGGCAAGTTTGACAAATCTACGATAGCATTGCCGTCAGCATCCGTCTTGCTTTCTTTTATCAGTCTGCCGTCTTGCAGGTACACGGAAACAGTGCTTCCTGCATTCAGTCCGCAAAAGACCACGCAACCGTTCTCCATTTTAACGCTGCCATCCTTTATGATATTCTCGATGCCTGTGGGCTCTTCTGCAAATAGATAGTTCTGCACATCGGCAAGACCCAATGTGAAAGTCCTGCTGCCGGCAATGATTGTCAATTCGCCGCTCTTGCACGAAACCTTCGGATTATCCGATAATGCGAAAGTCGTTTTCGTTCCATCCATGCCATTCACCACAAGGAATCGTACTCCGTCTGCCAGACACTCAGCCCATGGCAGAGCAGCCAGCATCGTTGCGATGATAAAATGTTTTGTTCTCATATTCTCTTATTGTCTTGGTTTTAGCTTTCCGTTTCAGGCAGCATAGCCACCTCAATCTGTAGATACAGAAATGGCGCAGACTGCTGCCATATCCAACCGGGTTCGCTACAAACCACTACATTCTATGGAGAAGCCCACGCCATTATGGCGCGACTCCTTGAATGTAGTTTTTGCTCTGATTCTTTTCGAGGTAGCGATTCGGTTGGAAACGAGCTATATGTCTTGCACTCTTTACTGAATGCGAGAGCAAAGATAATGAAAATTTGGCAGAAAGAAAAAGATTTCTGTGGAAAAGTTGCAGAAAAAGCTCAATTTGAGGGAGAGCAAACGGCTGGATATCCTTTAAATGATGTGGACGCCAAAATGCTCTGCCTTCTGAAATGCGTATTGATTAGAGGCTCACCTCACTCCAAACGAGCTGTAATCTCGTTGGCGGCGAGCCGCGCAAGATGCCCCACCGCGAGACGCTCTACATCATGCAGCTCATGGACCAGCTGCGCCAGCAATGGGACGTGCGCTACCCCATGGACTGACCCACGGCCCCCCAAGGCCCGACCCATGGAACCCCGTGGTCCGACCCCTAAAAACCCTTCGACAGATATCCACCGGACAGTTCCGTCGAAGGGTTATCTCCTCTCTATCTCCACTCTATCTCCATTCTATCTCCATTCTTTTTTATGGAACCAGAGTGGAATTTGAGTTTTCGTAAAAACAGTTCTGACGCGTCTTGGTTCAGCGGGCCAGGGGGAGCCAGAGCGACATGTCCTGTATGCCGCGGTTGTCCCAGGCGTAGTAGGGAATGAGGCGGATGTGGGCCGTGCGGCCGCGGGTGGGGCGCAGCTCGCGGTACAGCTCGTCGCTGCGCCAGAAGTCTTGTGTCACCACGGGCACGTCGGCCTCCAGGGCTACCATCTCGTGACCCTCGATGGTCATCTTCACCTCCTTGAACTTGACGTCGGTGGGTATGGCAATGTCGTTGATGCGGGGCTGGTCGGTGGCTGCAGCGCCGGCGACGGTGACGTCCTGGCCCTCCAGGCAGTAGACGATGGGTCCGCGCATGACGGCAATCTGGTTCTTGGCCTCCTCGACCAGCGGGTTAGCCTCTATCAGCCTGGCCTTCATGGGCAGTATGAGCTCCACGCGGTCGCCCTTCTTCCACTTGCGGGGCTCGCGCAGTGCCTCGGCCACGATGTCCTTGCCGTTCAGGCGCAGTGTCATGCCGTCGGCCCAGCCGGGGATGTGCATGCGGATGGAGCTGAGGTGGCGTGCCTTCTTGACGGTCAGTGTGATGTGGCCGTCCCAGGGGTAGTCGGTCTGCTGTTCCACCTCCAGGTCGGGGGTCTTCAGCTCGTTCTGTCCGTAGAGGTTGACCCACAGTGTGTCGCCCTTGACGGTGTAGGCGTACTCCTGTGCCTGGCAGAGGGTGCGCAGCGTGTTGGGCGGACAGCAGAAGCAGGTGATGTAGCGCTGGCGGTGCTTGGGCCACCGCATGGTGTAGGGGAACTCCTTGGTGCGCCGCAGGGCCTCGGTGTAGAAGAAGTCGCGACCGTCCAGGGATACGCCCGACAGGATGCCGTTGTACAGCTCGTTCTCGATGATGTCCACGTACTTGGGGTGCATGTCGGTCTGGAACATACGCCAGGAGAAGAGCAGCATGCCTATCTGGGCGCATATCTCGTTGTGGGCGGCTTCCTGCGGCAGCTGGAACTGGCGGCCGTAGGCCTGGTGAATCTGCTGGATGTAGGGCTGGTTGTAGGTGGTGCCGTCGGGCGACACACCGTCGTAGAGTGCACCGCAGCCGCCCATGAGGTATATCTTGTGGTTGACGATGTCGTCCCAGATGGCCTCGAGGTTCTTCTTCAGCTGTGTCTCGCCCGTCTCGGCATACAGGTCGGCCACGCCGGCGTACAGGTAGTTGGCGCGTACGGCATGTCCCATGGCTTCGTACTGGTCGCGGAACTTCAGGCGGTCCTGGTTGTGGTCTTCGCCGTTCTGCACCGAGTCGCGGATGGCAATGAGCCCTTTGGCCAGCTCGAGGTAGCGGGCATCGCCCGTCTCACGGTATATTTCGGCCGCTCCCATGTAGTGGGAGGGGCAGATGGCGTTGCGCGACAGCTCGGCAGCGTCGTTCTTCAGGAAGTTGTACAGGAAGTCGGCGGCTTTGCGTCCGCAGTCGAACAGCGTTGTCTTGCCGGTGGCGCGCTTGTGGATGATGCCCGCGGTGATGAGGTGGCCCAGGTTGTAGGTCTCGAAGTTCAGGCGCGAGGCGAAGGCGTGCTTCTGGTCCTTGCCTATCTCGATGCCGGCGGCATTATCCGAAGCTCCAGCCCCCTCCAAACCTCCCCCTGTAGGGGAGGCTTTTTGCGCGGTCGATTCTCCCCCTCTACAGGAGGGGGTCGGGGGGAGGCTGGTTGGGGGGAGGCTGTTTCGCTCTTCAATATTCACCGGGGTGTGAATGTATCCGTCAGCGCGCTGGGCCAGGGCTATCTGCTCGATGACCTTGTCCATCAGGGCGTCCACCTTAGGGTCTTTCGTGACGGCATAGACCGAGGCACAGGCTTCGAGCCACTTGTACAGGTCGCCGTCGTGGAACGGCGGTCCGTGGTGCTTGCCCTTGACGGTGCCGGCAGCCACCTGGAAGTTGGCAAAGCCGTGCGAGCCGTGCTGGCCCAGGGCGTCCATCACTTCGTAGGGTGTGTTCCACGTGTCCCACATAGACCACAGGCCGGTGGTGGACAGTACTTTGAAACGGTCGGCCCAGAAACCGCCCGTCCAGTTGGTGGCACCGAGGGGCACGTTCTGCATCACGGCCTCGCGGCTGTGGCTCATGTCGGTCAGGCCCTGAGCCGAGGCCGTGGGGAGGGCTGTTGCGGCCATGCAGCAACATACCATTGGAATGAGGAGTCTTTTCATATCAATGTAGCTTAGTTAAAGTAGACGTAGAGTGCCACCATCACTACGGCGAGTGCCACCCAGAGGGCGACGGCCAGGCGTGAGAAGCCTTCGTGGATGGGCTCGGGGATGGTATATACGGAAGTGTCCTTGTCGGTGATGGATATGGCCACCATCGACACGACCAGGATGAGGAAAAGGTAGAAGGACAGCAGCATGAAGTGGGGCCAGCGGACGGTGAGCCACTCGGGCGGCCAGAGGTAGAGCACGCCGATGGTCAGACAGAACAGCGTGCCCACGGTCAGTGCAAAGTTGGCCGCGCGCGTCGTGCAGCGCTTCCAGAAGATGCCCAGCAGGAAGACGGCCGCCATGGGCGGTGCTATGAAGCCCAGGACGGACTGGAAGACGTTGAAGAGGTTGAGCCCCTTGATGGCGTCGATGGCCACGGTAAGCACGATGGCCAGCGAGGCCCCGATGACGGTGACGATGCGCCCCACGTAGTTGATGTGGCGCTGCGAGGCATCGGGCTTGAAGCGCTTGACGTAGATGTCCATGGTGAAGACGGTAGAGAGGGCGTTGAGCGCCGACCCTATGGTAGAGACGAGGCAGGCGGTGAGCACTGCGAACACCAACCCTACCATGCCTATGGGGAACAGGTTCTCGACCATGGTCAGATAGGCTTCGTCGGGGTTCTTCAGCGTGTCGCCGAAGAGTGCGAAGCAGATGATGCCGGGAAGAATGTAGAGCGCGACGTCGAGTATCTTCAGCCAGCCGGTGAAGTTAGTACCCAGCTGGCCCTCGCGCAGGTCCTTGGCGGCCAGCACGGGCTGTACCATCGACTGGTCGGTACACCAGAACCACACGCCCATCACCGGATAGCCCAGCAGGATGGGCAGCCACGGGAAGGCCTCGTCAGTGTTGGGCTTGAACATCACCCAATAGTCGGCGGGCACCTTGGCCACCAGGGCCGAGACGCCGCCCACTCGGTCCAGACCAACGATGACGAGCACGAGGGACACGACGATGAGCAGTATCATCTGGTAGACGTTGGTGTAGGCCACTGCCTTCAGACCGCCCAGCATGGTGAAGAAGGCCGATATGACAAGCAGTACGAGTGCCGACATCCACATCGGAATGTCGAAGACCTGCCGAATCAGGATGCCGCCGGCAAAGAGCGTGAGTGCCAGCCAGGAGATAATGATGGTGACGATGGTGTACCACGCTAGGATATTGCGGGTGGACTGGCCGAAGCGCCGACCCATGAACTCAGGCAGGGTGTGCACCTTGGCTCCCAGGTAGCGGGGCGCGAAGACAAAGGCCAGCAGGGCAATGAACACGAAGGCATACCAGGCGTAGTTGCCCGACACGATGCCGGTGGTGAAGCCCGCCGACGCCGATGCTATGAGCATGGAGGGTCCCACGTTGGTACCCCACATGGAGAACCCTATGTGGTGCCAGCGAAGCGAGTGTTCGGCAAGAAACAGCGCGCCACCCTTCTTGCGTTTGGTACTGGCCCAGATGCCTATGGCGAGGAGCACGGCGAAATAGATTCCAAGGATGCCCCAGTCGAGGGGCTGCATGTAGTGACTTTCCATGTTGTAGAGGTTGTTAGGTGAGTATTTTATAGTGCGGTTCCTTTGTAGTCGCGGGAAATCCTGATGACGATGGTCCGCGTAAGGTCTATGTCGTCGGTAGAGTCCACGTCGTCGGGGTAGAAGGGTATTTCGGCGCCGGGACGTACAAAGACGGGCATCTGGTCCAAGGGCACCTCTACATCGTAGTACCATCGGCCGCCGTCCATACGCTCACCGGTGAAGAAGTTGACCCACTCGGCCCCCTCCATACCTCCAGCCCCCTCCAAACCTCCCCCTGTAGGGGAGGCTTTCTTATCTCCCCCTCTACAGGAGGGGGTCGGGGGGAGGCTTGTCGGGGGGAGGCTTGGCAGGTAGATGTCGCGACGGTTCTTGCTGTTCATTACGGGGCATACCAGGAATTCGGAGCCGAAGTAGAACTCGTCGTCTATGTGCCATGCCTGACGGTCGTTAGGATGCATCATCAGCAGGGCGCGCAGCATGGGCCACCCTGAGTGGCACGAGCGCTTGGCCTGCTCCACGATATAAGGTATAAGGCGGTAGCGCAGCTTCCACCAGCGCTTGACGATGGGGGCTATGTCGGGATAGTGCCACGGCTCGCGCTTGCATGTGCCGTGGTAGCGCATGTGGCTGGAGAAGACGCCGAACTGCGTCCAGCGCACGTACACCTGTGGGTCGAGGGGCGAGTTCATGAAGTCGGGCGTAGAGTGGAACCCCGGCACGTCGTGGCTCCAGA
>Ga0310691_10007225_pt1 | contig 11644 bp, 8 predicted proteins | sample 176DNAGHGlowgp2_FD_203887 | JGI IMG/M metagenome (GOLD analysis project Ga0310691, IMG submission 203887) | Sheep rumen microbial communities from Palmerston North, Manawatu-Wanganui, New Zealand - 1766 DNA GHGlow gp2 (v2) (version 2) | ecosystem: Host-associated > Mammals > Digestive system >... | reverse complement strand
AATATCATTCTGACGGCAGTAATCATCTGTATACGGTCCTTCAAAAGGATATCCGCCTATTAAGAGACGGTAGACATATACGGCAAAGGAAAACCGGTCGGATTTATGATCCGGGCGATCACCTAAAACCACTTCCGGTGCCATATAGCCGCTGGTTCCTTTAATCGTAAACTTATCGCTGTAACCAACGTTATCGTTATCGATAATCTTTACATCGCCGGTTTTGGGATTAAAGAAGATATTTCCCTCGTTTACGTCCTTGTAACACATTCCATAGCTTAAATGGAAGGTTTTAAAGACAACTGCAAGATTCTGAACGATATGACAAAGCGCCCTGCAGGACGGATATTCGCCGCCGCTCCAGGCTTTTTTCAGATTGGTATAATCATCAAGATTTACCAGATCCATAATGTACCCGAAAGAATCCCCGTCTCCTTCTACAATCGTGATCGGCAATACCACGGAATCTACTGGATTTCCGTTACTGTCCTTAAACTGACCGATTTTAATTAAATCCTCGATGTTGCTGCGAACACCGTTTTTATCCTGCGTATAATGCTTGTACGCATACATCTTCCCATCACTTAAGGATTTCACGGACCATACCTGTGCCTGCCCGCCCCGTCCGAGTTTTTTTACAAGTTCGTACGATTCATTGTTTAAACCCTGTTTGATTTCTCCTTTTTTCATACCAGCCCCTCCTCAAATATCTTCACGCTGTACACCGGACATTGTTTCCCGAGTTTTGTAATGTCGGTTTTCAGATTTTTCACTTTCTTCTCATCCCCTTCCCTTACAAACAGACGGTCTTTGTTCAGGCGAAGAACCCCTTTGGGCTTAATGGTTTTATCCTCTTCCCCCAAGACTTTCCAGGTGCTTTTCGAAAGGTTCACCAGACCGAAGATATGCTTCTCCGTATTGTACATGACACAGCAAAACGGACTTCTATCTACTCCGCCCTGAGGCATCATAATGATCTGGCCCTGAGACTTCGTCTTAAAAATCGGCATTTCTGAATCCTCTAACTTCAACTTTCCGAGAATCCCGAAAGACTTAAGAAAGTCGGATAAATCCGCCGCATAGACATCAAATCCGGAAGGCAAAAACGCATCAGAGAACATTTCCACGTTTCCATCCGGATCCACAAACGTGCACTCCTGGAAGTGTCGCCCGAGCTTTAGATTCTGTCTATTAAGTACCTTCTGAATGCCGGAGAGAGATTCGTACACCTTTAACCAGCATTCATTGGTTTGATAAGACTCCACATCGGGAGAATCGGTATATTTCTTCTCCGCCTGATAGCCGTACTCTACTCCTATACTTAAACGCAGTTTCTTATTACTTATCGGATAAACATAAGCATATCGACCGCCGGAAACACAAAATTCATCCGTTGGTTCGACTAGTTTCACAAAGGACTGATTCTTAAGCCCGTCCGTTTTTTTCGCTTCATTCGGTAAAAGATGAATCTCATATGCCTTTCCGCGTAAATAGGCATGGTACACCTCCATGCTGCCGCAGGCACGTACAAACTGAACATCTTCATACGGAATTAATAATTCGGCTGCCGAAATCTCCGCTTCATTATGATTTAATAAATTCACCAAAACGATCGTACAGTCATCCCTGGTATGTGCCGATACATCGATATCTTCGACCTGAAACGGTTTGTCGATGCCCTTTTTCGACGTAGACTGCCCAACTAAGTCTTTTCCGTAAAGCAGGAACGAATCATTATTGTCGAGCTTATCGTAAATACCGTCCGTAGAAAGAAGGAAATGATTAAAGAATCTCCGATCGAGAGACCTTATCACAAACGTATACTCGGCTCTGGAAGAAACCAAAGAATTGGTTGCGGAATCTCTTTTGACATCATGTCTTTTAAACAACTGGTTTCGCCCACGTCCGTCAAAAAGAAGAATTGCTCCGTCTCCAATCTGTCCTAGCACAATGGTGCTTTTTAAGACGAGAGCAAACAGAAGGGTCGTTCCGTACTTCCGTATTACTGCATCCAGATCTTTTTCCGGTAGTCCGCCGGTATTTCCGTAATCCTTTTTCACTGCTTCTTTCCATGCAGAAAGGAAACGTCTCACGAATGCTCTTGTTTCTAAAAAACGGGCAAGCTGAATCTCCGAATTCTTAAAAGCATCCGACTGCATCAATTCCTTTACAGTCTTTACAAGCACTTCGCAGGCAAGCCTCGAACCACGGTCACTGTGGGTATATTCTTCTCCTCCGTGACCGTCTGCTACTGCCGCAAGAAGTGTCCTGCCGTCTAATTTTTCTACCAGACAGTAATCCTGACAGGGCATATTGTTTTGGATATGACCGGAGCCTTTTTTTCGGGCAAAATACGCTTCCCAGCCTCCGTCTTTACAAGATCTCTGACTATTTTTTTCCGTGATTTTCTTTTTCATCTTCTCTATCTCCTTCCATTCCACACCATAAGCGCGTCGGTATGCACCGGGGATATTCCCCCGATACATACCGAAACAAGGAGGGAATTAGATAATGTCGCCGTCATCTTCAGTCCAGTTTGCATCGCCTAAGTCGATTACATCGTCATCTCCATTTGTAATACTGGAGTACATCGATGTTACAGTCGCCCAGTTGATGACCTTGCTGATATCGGACGCATCATCAATGCCGAATACAAGCGGTTGCATCTGTTCTCCGACTTTTCCGATAGAAGCAAACGCCTCAAGTTCAGTGTAATTGTAATCCTTTACACCGATTGCAATACGCGTCACTTTTTCTTTGCCGCTTGCGCCACTAAGACATTGTTTCATCTTCTCAATCTCGTCAAGGTACTCATTATAAGGACCTGTACAATCGCCGTCTGTAACGAGTACTACGACCGGTCGAAGTGCATGACCGCCGAGATACTGCTTTTTCAGAGACTTATTCGCCTCACGAATCGCCTTCTCGGTATTGGTGCTTCCAAGTACGCCGATATCATTCCAGTTCAACGAGTGAATATCAACACCGTCCTGAACATTTCCGACTTCCCAACGTGGATCAAAACTAAAGGAAATGACACGGATTTTAATATCCACATCTGACTCATCAGCCATTTTCGACAGGCTTTCCTTTAATTTCGGAATCGCCTGATTCAGCTGATTAATGCGCTCTCCGCACATGGAACCGGAATTATCCAGTAACATGATAAGGTTCAAGGTTTCTTTTGTAAGAATGTTGTCTCTCATTGCCATAGGCCAAAGCCCTCCTTTTGGGTTAAAAAGTTTTTTAGTTTCTACTGTATAAAACGCATCTTTGATACATTTATCGGAAAAGAAATAAAAAAACCGATTGTACGTTTCAAACAGTATTGGGTATCTACTGTTTATAACGAAACAATCGGTCATTTATCGTATACAATATTCAATTTTTTTAAAAAAGTTACTTCATTGCGATGACATACTCACCGGGCGTGACATCCGAAAACTCTGCCACAACCAGATCCGGATTGTCTTCACTGACACGGAGTTCTTCGCAGTACGGTTCTGCATCCTCGTTTTCCGAAACCAGAAATACCAAGGTTCCGGGGGCATATTCATACCTGCTGAACTCTACGCTGAGCGTTCCGTCTCTTTCAATGACAAACTTGTTGGATTTTTCATCTTCCACAACGGATTTCTTTTCCGCTCCCTGCATACTCTGATTTGTGGAACGAAGTGCCGTGGAAAACCTGGGATGCGCAAAAGTCCCCATACCTGTAATCGCCTGCGCGGTCAGTTCTGCATAATCTCTGATCTTAAGCTTTGCAGATAAAACAATCTCTCCTGCGTTTTCGAAATATGCCTTCGCATCTTTCCCTTGCTCTTCCAATTCTTCGCTGATTTGGAAAAGTTTCCACTCAATTCGTTCTTTCAGGCGATCTTCCTTGGATTCATATCGAATCGCTTCTTCCAATTCATTCTGCATCTTTAAAATGCGGGAATACTCCTTTTGACACTCCTCACAGGAATTAATATGAAGATTGATTCGATTTGCTTCCTGCATGTATTCGGGAGTATATTTTTTTACGGATAAAAAATCCAGTATTTCTTCCGTTGTAATGTGATTAGATTCTTCTGTATTCTTATTCTCCACCATTACTGATTTCTCCTTTTTTCTTCAAACTGTTTCTAACATCATTTACTATTCCGGCATAACGTCTAAATTCAACATCAAATTTTTCATCCCGAACCGGATCCACCTTATCCTTTAACGGTTTCATGACATCATCCGGCATCGGTCTGGCAAGATACACATTCAAAATCTGAACCAAACTGTCATAGCATTCTCCAAGCGTTTTCCCCTGTAAAACAAGATCCACCCAGGTATAATCTGCATTCTGCTCACCTATCGATAAGCACCCCAACAGGAATACCATGATATGGCTCGGTTTGGATTTAAGACTGCATGCCGAATTTACAATTTTATAAATATCTTCTTCGTTAATACATTGTCTTTCCAAATTTATCTTCTTATTCGGCACGAGATCCCAACCGGACTCTTTCGGTGTGTCGAATGCGTGATCGGAAACGCCATTTTTTCTCTTTCGCAGAACCTCTTCGGGTATCTCCGCCGCTAGGATTTTCTTCTTTTTCTTCCAAAAATCATAAAATCTGCGGGTAACAACAGTCCACAGCCAGGAATTTCTCTTTTGGGGGGTATCGTAGACTCTGTAAAAATTCCTCCAGTCCAGAATAACATTTTTATAAACAATAAAGTATTCCACGTCCTGAATAAGATCTTCTAAGTCTTCCTTGCTGACCTGCCTCCCAGAAGGGTCCTTCTTGGAAATAATATCGCCTATATCTTTTGCTACAACATTGAAGACTTCATTCCAGGCGATATCGTCCAAAGACTTCCTTGTCGCTTGGTTTGCTTCAATTATTTCATAAATGCGCTGATCTCCAAATTTCATGTTTAAGTCCCTCCCTGATTACTTAAACGGATAAAAAATCTGTTTATCGGAAAAAAATCCGATTTTTTATTTTTGAATTTTCTTATTCGTAGGTCCCGGAAGATTTAATGCCTGCGGATTGCTCTGTACAAACATATTTTTATCGCCTTCTTTATTCCCTAAAAAAATGGTTACCTTACAATCTTTATCAATCGTCATCCCTATATCAAAAAAATCATCCCCAAAATCATGCTTTGGAAGAAGGAATGTAGTTTTATATGTTTTCCCACTAATTTCATATTTTAAGGTAATTGGCCGCTGATTGTCCTCATTAGAAATATGAGCCAATATTTTTTTATTTAACCATTTAATTTTTTTATTTTCGTTGGCAATAAACATGTCTCGAATTGAGAAAGGAACTACTTCTTCCTTTTCCGTGTGGTCAAAACCCGCTTTGCTTTGATTCCATTTGTATTCAATTAGTTCAATGCAGAGCTTTGAAAGCGAGTTTTCCAGATAAAGGCATGAATTCATATATGATTCTGATGCCAAATGTTTTTCTACTCTTTCTGTTTTAAAGGATTCACTTATTTGTCCAACCTGTGGGATAACTTCAAGATTACAATAAGGACATTTTAAAATCCCATCATTTATGCTGTTCTTACAACAATCACAAATTCTCATTTTGTCACCTCCATAGAAAGAACAGTTAAGTAATCTTTATAAGTAGCTTTCAATTCTGCCATTTTACCTACCAAAAATTCAAAACTGTCATTTAAACCTTCCTTATCGCTAGCTTCTGTCGCTTTCTCTTGCGGTGAAATCTCTTCCATTAAAGATTTTGCCGCATTTTCTATAATCGAAAACCTATTACTTACTTCATCTATATCATTTTTTAGGTTGTCTTGTCGTTCCTTTAAATCGTTAAGTTTTTTCTTTTTTTTATCGTATTCAGCAATTTCTTTTTCAATATCAGATATTTGTATGTCTAAATCTGCTATTTTTTCTCTCTTCTCGAACTCAGCTTTTTTGTTTTTTAGTTTTTTATTCTTTTCTTCTATTTCTCTGTCTAAATCCTGCAAATCATCTGCCATTATATCTCCTTGAATGGCATTAATCGCATATTTGTTATTTTTTATTACTAAGTTACAATAGTTCAAAATTTTAAGAATAGACGATACAAACTCCTCAGAATTATTTATCTTAATATCAGTATAATCATATTTCGTTTTTTTCAGTTCAGGATTTTTGGAAAGATTATACTTCTCTACATCTGATGAAATACACGCCATCAGGCGTAATGCATCTTCTAAAAAAAGCTCTTCTTTATTATTTTCTCTAAACGAATTTATATTACTTTCTACCGACCATTCATTCATGACTATTTTCCTCCCAATAAATTGGTTACACCAGAACCAGTAGTTCCTATGTTGTAAAGATAACCTAATGGGGTTTCTTGATGTTCCCCTCCCGACAATATATCAATCTCACCAATTTCCTTGTTGTTAATACTATCCTCTATCGTTTCCCTACAATCCAGAATTCCTTCACGGGTTAGTTCCCAAGTGTGAAAAGTTATCGACTCACTTTCATCTATGGATATACCCATTAAATATCCATAATGATTATTTTTAATTTTTATTTTATCAGTGGGTATTGGTCTAAAATTCTGCATATATGGCCCAATATATTCTAGTCTGTCTAATCCACCTGTAAATAAAGCAAACGGACCATTTTTATCTTTTATCAAATATTTCCAGTTATATTCAAGAGGCATTCCTTTTTCTACTGCCCAATAGTATGTATTCTCGACTTCTCTGTCTTTTAGACCAATGGAAAATTTGTGTTCAACCGGAACATCAGTGTAACCATTTGCTTTCAACGCAGCTCCAAAAGCAACTGCTTTTGTCCTTTCATCAGTTAAATGATCAAATGTTCCCACCATTCTTTCATCTATTTGGTCAGAAGAAACTTTTATCCCAAAAAATCTATATATTTGTTGCTCAACTAAATATAGGTTACTAAATCCACCTATCAATAATATTTTAAAGTTTTTATTGGTATAGGCAGTATTGATGCCTTTTATATCAATAAAACCCTGTATCTTGTTTAATTCTCTTTCCAAAACCTCGTAAATCGTGTTTCTATATGCTTTAGCTACCGAGCTTGTCAAAATTGAATAATAACCCTCGTAAGTAACACCATTGTAACGATATTTAATATATAATTTCTCATTGCAAATAGAAACCGCCCTATCTACCGGTTTGTCTGCTTCCATATCTATTTTATCTTTAGTCAATTCCTTAAAGCTTCTTAGAAATTTATCATTATACTTACTACGTCCAGCCGACAATCGCTTAAATATATCTTCCAATCCAAAAGCCGCAAAGTCTAGACAACCATCAGATTCCATGGATTTTATAATATCCTCATTAACATTGTTTTCACGCAAAATAACTCTGACAACCTCTCGCATAAAAGCAAGACCACCTTGACCAATTTGCCCTTCTCGATTTTCTCCCGCCCCGGCAGTGGCAACCACAGGACCTTCACTCAAAATATAATTCTTGTTTATTTTCTGATATGCTTTTTTTTCTTCTATTGAGATAAGCTTTTCCGTTTCGATAAACGGCTTATTTTCATTTGATGAGACTTTGCATAATACTATGTCTAATGTTCCACCACCATAGTCAACTACCAAAACATGCCCCTGATATGCTTGACCATTTTCATTGTAGTTTCTGTATCTATCCACAAAATAGCAACATGCGGCATGAGGTTCAGGAAGATATTTTATATCTGTCTTATTCTTAACAATTTCTAAATCTTTTAAAATTGAACTAATTGTCCCCCTTGCAACTGATCCCTCTGGCATTTCATCCCAAACCATAGGATTACCTATTACAATCCTATTAATCTTATTCTTATATTGAGCGAACAATGCCTTTAGGTAGGCTTTTGTGATATTTTCTGAAACGGATGGCAACACAAAACCATCTGAAGATAATAAATCTACGACCTCTTTAGGAACCACTAATTCCTCATCAGCGAAAAGTTTAAGTTTAAACCCTCTAATCGACACTGTATCAGGAAATCCTGTTTTTTTGCGCGCGTCAATCGCATAATATAATGTATTATCTTGCTTATTATATAGCACCACGCTGTCATAAAACTTATCTTCGCCTTGTTCACCATTCATCGAACAACACACCGGAATATCGTTTTTCATGGTTGCAAAAATAGAATATGTCGTTCCAAAATCCAATCCAATATTAAGCGGTGGTACCTTCTCAATTTTGTCATTCGTAGTCATAGTTATAATCTCCATTTACTTAAAATAATTTTTCCAGAAAATATCGATAGGAATCATGCTCTTTTCAGCATCATATATTCCAACCACCTTGGTTTCTCCATCAATTTCCATAAAGATAGGACTTCCGGATGCCCCTTCATCCCGCCTTGCACTTATTCTGTATCGTTCCGAAGTGGCATCCTTTTCTCTTTCAACCTCATATTCATTATAGAATGGTTTATCCAAATTATCCTTATCATATCCGGAAATAAATAGCTTTGATAATACACCAATCGAATCTGCTACTTTTTCTCGTGTACAAAGCGGTACATAGGAAAAATCTTCTCCAATATTCTCCTTAATTCTAAGAAGAACAATATCATCTTCCCCATCAGGGTACATAACGGAAAGATGAATCGGAATAGTGGTTTCTTTTCCATTTATTTCCTTCGTGTAGACGGACTCTATTGTGCATTGCATACCTAGATCGCTATCCATAATGCAATGTTTACATGTTAATACATGACCATGTTCATCTATAATAAATCCAGTACCATATGCTTCTCGTCCACTATCAGCAAATTTTACTTTTAAGCGAATAATTGGCTTGCTTTCTTTATTATATGATTTTTCAGAGTACAATTTTATAAAATCATCTTTCTTAAGTTTGATTTCATTCTTCATTTCTCCACTTTTCGCGACAAATGAAATAACTGTTTCATACATTGACAAATCAAGACGATTTTCAAATTCCAAATATGTATCGATTTTTCTTTTAATCGCATCATTACAAAGCCAGATAATACCGCATCGTTTTGCACTAAGTACATCTTTTAATCCTATCCGATTCAATATGAATTGGAACTTTTGATTCACGTTGTTGCCAGACTCATCTAATAACAAATTAAATCTTGTTTGGCAGTCAATTACTAATATACCTCCTATCGATTGCTTAAATGCATTTTGAAAATCTTCATACTCAATAGGTTTATCCGTTTCATTAGGGTATGGATAAAGACTAATTCTATTACAAACTGGGCATTCCACATCTCCTTTTTGGTAATAATACCATGTTGTAGCTTCTGCAATCTTAGCTTTTTCCGGGCTATTTCCGTCAAATAACCAAGAAGTATGCCAACCATTCTCTATAATTTGTTCAGCGGCATTTGACTCACTGGTATTTCCCTTAATGTACGATTCTAATTTAGACCCTAAAAAAGAGCACTTCATTCTGTAAAGTCTTCTAATCAATAATGGGTGTAACACCTGCCGATTTATAGTGTTGCCTTCATTTGAATCGTCCGTTCTATGTGATACAATACCTTCAATGTTTTTTTCAATCTTTTTTATGGTATCAAATGACGAATCATTAGATACTTTCGAAGACAATGCCGGAACCATAGAAACATTTAAACTATGTATATAATTGGTAGGATCACTAAATATTATTTTTTGATACAAATAATTAGATATCTCCAATTCACTCGGTTTCTTACAATATATAAGTCTCTTCTGATTGGAAAGATATCTCTTAATAGCTTCAATATCAGTTTTTTTCTCTTTTTCTGAGTGATAGAAACAATTCCAACCGTGCAACGACTTCTCTTTGCTCTTCAGCTCTCGTAAATCTTCTTCACTATCCAAAACAAAAAGAATTAAATTAAATCGGTCTATACATTCTTTCGTTATAACAGAAGAATCATAGTCCATTTTTGCTACCAACACAGATTGTTCATTTTCTTGCAAAGTACCAATTAATTCTTTAGTCGCTTGTTCAATAAAAATAATATTCTTATATCCGTTTTCTTTCAGAATACGTTTGATAAATTGGTCTCTATCTAATAATTCCAGTGAATTAAGTGCAAACTGATCATCAGGACATATCAAATATTGTATACGATAAAGCGGTTCACTATAAATATTCGTTATGTCTTCAATGCATTCTTCACTTATTGTCTCTGCTTCTGTATTATCATTACCATCTGGAGTGTATTCTTCACCTACTTTATCTTCAGGGGCATAACCACTTCCTGCTTCATCAGGTACGCCACCCCATTTATCAGTTCCGTCATCAGCCGGAGCATCGGCATTATCAGTTTCTTCTCCATCGGAATCTATGGAAATAGGCTCCTTACTCGTTGTATCATCTTTCTCAGTATATGGAACCCCTCCCGGCTCGCTTATCGGTATCTCGGTAGGTTTTGTGGTATTAGTGGGATGAAGATCATCTGATTTGATCGGTTCTTCTTCCATAGGGTTCGGACAACCAGGCGAAGGGGTGTTTCCATTCGCGTTATTTTCATCTGTCACTGGATCTGTTTTGTTTTGATCATTCCCGTCAGTGGTATGCAATACGGTTCCTTTATCTACTTTAGAAATCCCACCCGTTGTGGTAGGTGTCGGGTTTTTATTTGCGTCGTCTTTTGGGAGAGAGATTTTGTAAATATCAGATTCATACTCTATACCTTTATACTTTACTTTAGCTTGACAATAACTCCCAATATCCCCATCACTAATCGGGTAATCCCGGTTATGAAATATATTAATGTATCTAGATTTGACAACCTCATTTCTATTCTTGGAAGGCATTTTTATATAATAACAGTCAACCTCATTACTCGTCAGATAATTGGGTTTGTTATTGCTGTCCATTCCATCGCTTATACTGATTCGACAGTACAATTTCTGCGTATTCTTATCTCTAAGTCCGCGAAAAGTCACTTTTACATTTTTGTTTTTGGGCGCCATACCCTGTCCACTAGTATTAACACCTTGAACTACAGGAGAATTATTATTTCCACCCTGATTTGAACTTGCTGGACTCACCTGGGAGGCAACGCTTTGGGGTGATTGATTGGAAACAGCCGTAGTGGGAGTTGTTACATCTTTTTTATTATCGGCACAAAAAGTTACGATGTCTTTAACATACTTAATTAAGTCCGTTAATGCATGATAAAATCCTACATTACTGGCTAAATCATCTGAGTTTTTTAAAAATAGCTTAAACGTTTTTTCAATATTGGGGTTGCCTGTATTGTCGATAAGTTTCTGCGCTTTATCTTTGTCTTTATATGCTGCACTTGGTTCAAGCGCTAATACAATTGCAGAAAATACAAATCTTTGCATATTTTCGCTGATTAACGATAAGCTTTGTTTCAATTTTTCCTCTTCATCAACACGAATTCTATCGCAAACTTTTTTCCACAAATCATCAAGTTCTTTATAATTCAGTTTTTTAAGCGCATTATTGAAAGCCTGATTTTCAAGTTCTTTATTAATAATCTCAATTTTTTTCATGAAATCCATGTTTTTAAAACGATCAGCCACTTTATTCACTCCTTCGTAATAATTAACTAAGACTTCCCATACCCAAAATGGGATTAGCACCTTGAAAATTCAATATTTCAACTGACAAAATGTGATTTATGCCACTTTTTGATTACAATGGAGTGCATTTTTTA
>Ga0310691_10007221_pt1 | contig 11647 bp, 10 predicted proteins | sample 176DNAGHGlowgp2_FD_203887 | JGI IMG/M metagenome (GOLD analysis project Ga0310691, IMG submission 203887) | Sheep rumen microbial communities from Palmerston North, Manawatu-Wanganui, New Zealand - 1766 DNA GHGlow gp2 (v2) (version 2) | ecosystem: Host-associated > Mammals > Digestive system >... | reverse complement strand
TGTAAATGTGTAGCTTCCGCCACCTGCTCCACCTGAACCGGGAACGAGGTTAGAGAGCTTGTACCATCCGTCATTGCTTCCTGACCAACCCCAGTTGAAGTGGAAATAATCCTTGCTGTCGTATCCGTCGCAGATGAAACTATGACCTCCGCTTCCTGAACCATCATACATAATAGGGTGTTGCTTATCTAATTCTTCTTTAACCATTGCGGTCCAATCAGCATCTTTCCAAGCGGTGTAATAAGTTGTGCCACTGTATTCATCTTTATAGCCGTCACGTTTATAACTTACCAAACCATTTTTCCTATATCTGAAATATTTCCACAAGGCGTTTTGTGCGCAAACATCGTCGTCACTTTGATAGTTACCCGTGACAGCGCCACTGCCATCATACTCATATCCTCCATATTGCATTTCTACGCCTACACCACAATGGAACATCAAAGTACCGATTGCTTCTTTTTGTGGCTGTGTATCACTTGTGTAGTGTTTCTTTTTCATATTAGCCCAATCGTATGTTGTTGACCCGAAGTTAGCGGATAGTGTGGTGTTTTTATATACGATTATTTGTCCTGTATAATTTCCGTCGTCATCCCACATATCCATTACAGGCTGATACGAATGAGAGCCATTACCCTGCTCAGGCCATTTCCAGTAGTTCATTACTTGTGCCATAGCGGTAGCGACACATCCGGTATATGCTTTATTAGAGCCTTCACCTGCAGTTCCTGTTCCGGGAGCGTATAAGTTATATGGCTCATCTTGATCCCATTGTGTTTGAACCAACGGTCCAACAACGATTGTTCCAGCAGGGTCGTCCGTTAGACCTTTGCGCAGGTGTTTCCATTGCGCTTGTGTTTCCTCGCTCGCAACGAGTCCATCGTCGGTCACTTTCTTAATGAACTTATCATAGTGTCCGAGCCATTTAGTCAGGTTCTTAGGCTGATTGTCCGTACGGAAAGTACCAGTTTTAGAGTAAGCGAGAATAGGTGTAACAGCATCATCTGCAGCGACCATCACCCAACCTTCTCCGTTGGCATTTTCGTAAACATAATACTGGTTTTCTTCTGCCGAAGCAGCTTTTTTGAGCACCATTTCAGTCGGAACAGCTTTCTTGACGCCGGTTTGAACAGCAGGGGCACTCATGAAGTTTTTTGCTACGAGCGCTGCATCTGCTTGGGACACACGCTCCGCATAGATTGTCGTGACTGTAAGTAACAGCGAAACGGCTAATAAAAGTAATTTTCTCATGATAAAAATTGTAAAATTATTGTTCTTGACTGTTAGGCATAATGAGCAGTAAAATGATGTACACCAGCAAGCCCGGGAAGGCTGCGGTAAAGAGAGATAGAAGTACATAGCACACGCGCAGCATCGTTACGTCTACGTCAAAGTACTCAGCAAGTCCGGCGATCACGCCGCCTAACATTCGATTTTCGCTTCTGCGAAGTTTCTTTTGTTCCATGGTATAATACGTTTAAATAAATTATTCAGCCTGCAAAGATACTGCTTTTTTTCGACATACCAAAATTTTTGATATGTTTTATAACATATAGCCGCATAATTGCAGCATTTTGGTCATTTTTCTCTTGCGTATATGAATTATTTATTGTACTTTTGCGGCGGTTTTTCTGTCAAATAAGAAAAAGTATGGAATTAGCTTTACAAATTATCACGCTTTTGGGTTCCGTCGCCATGTTGATGTACGGAATGAAAGTAATGAGTGAAGGTCTGCAGAAGATGGCAGGTAGCAAGCTCAGTAATGTGCTCGGCACGATGACGACCAATCGCTTTATGGGCGTTATCACCGGCGCAGGTATTACGGCAGCCGTGCAGTCTTCTACGGCAACTACCGTGATGACCGTCAGTTTCGTTTCGGCGGGAATACTGAGTCTGAGTCAAGCCATTTCGGTCATCATGGGTGCGAATATCGGAACCACATTCACCGCATGGATTATGGTGCTTGGCGGTGGTTCGTTCGACTTACGCATATTGGTTTATACGGTCATTGTGCTTGCCGTGGCGCTTATATTCACAAAGAAGAATGCCAACATGGGCGATTTCCTTATCGGCTTATCGCTGATGCTATTGGGTTTAACCACACTCAAGATTAACGCCACCGAGATGCACCTGGATCAGATGGAACCGGTGCGTAATTTCTTCATCGCCACTTCCAGTTGGGGATATGGTAGTTATTTCCTCTACCTGCTTGTGGGCGGTATTTTGACGTTCGCCGTGCAGTCGTCCGCTGCTATTATGGCGATAACGATGACGCTGTGTTCCGCGCACGTGCTCCCTATTGATATGGGTATTTCGCTTGTCATGGGTGAGAATATCGGTACCACTATCACGTCTAATGTGGTTGCCCTTTCCGCCTCTGTTCAGGCACGGCGTGCAGCAATGGCACACTTGGTCTTCAACCTCTTCGGTGTGGTTTGGGTGCTGTGCCTTTTCCGCCCGTTCGTAGGCATGATTTGCCGCATTTGGAATGTGGACTTTGAACCGGGTGTTCCGAGCGACGTATCGCCCGATAAACTCAACGCAGTATTGGCTACGTTCCACACGGCGTTCAACGTGACGAACACCTTAATCTTGATTTGGTTCATTAAGATTCTGGAGCGCGTAGTGATGTGGATCATTCCGTCACAGCCGGAGCAGAAAGAGACGGACAGCCAACTGCATTTTATCTCAGGAGGTCTTATGTCTACGTCCGAGTTATCGATTCTGCAAGCGTGGAAAGAGACACATGTCTTCGCCGTTCGTACGCAGCGCATGATTGGCATGATACATGATTTATATCGTGAGAAAGATATAACCGAGTTCACGAAGATCTTCTCGCGCGTGGAGAAATATGAAGGTATCTGCGACCGAATGGAGTACGAGATTGCGCAGTACCTCAATCAGGTAGCGGATGGTCGTTTGTCAGACCAATCGAAGCGCGAAGTGCATAAGATGCTTCGTATCGTCAGCGAATTGGAGTCCGTAGGTGATGCCAACTATAACCTCGCACGCATTATTCGGCATAAGTACGATAATCACATCGTTTTCACAGAGTACCAGGACAAGAACGTGGAGATGATGCTATATCTCGTTGCCGGAGCGGAAACAAAGATGGTGGATGCTTTAGAGCGGACCCATATCTCGCAAGATGAATTCCACGAGATGTCAAACATGGAGAACGAGATTAACAACTTCCGTAACGAACTCAAAGCACAGAACATGCAGCATATTACCGATAAGGAATACGACTACACAACCGGCGTGAACTACATGGATATCATCATTGAGTTGGAGAAGATGGCGGACTACATCATCAACGTGGACGAAGCCATGTTTGAACATAAGCATGATAAGTAATTGTAGATTTTAGATTGTAGATGATAGATAAACCCCGAAAGTTGCAGAAGCTTTCGGGGTTCATTGTATATGGGGGTTACGTTTCTTTAGAAGTTAACCGCCATTTTAGCAACGATATTCAGATTGAAAAGCAATCCATCTGAGTGCCCCATATCTGATGTTGCTCCACCAAAGAATTGGTCTGTACCGACAGCGATGTCCACATGCTTGCCGAATGCCATGCCGAGGAAAGCACCGTAGTACAAACCACCGGCAAAGCCGATATCTTTACTACTCCAGTTGTTTCTATGATTCCACTCAAATGGAGCCATAAAGAAACCTATACGCAAATCGAAGAAAGGTATAAACTTACGTTGTGCAAAGAAGAAGCGCGGGGTATAATATACAGGAATATACCACTCACGTGCATCATTGTCACTGTCATATTGTCCAAAGCATGCATTGAGTCCGATACCAAATCCCTGATAGATGTTCGGGTTGTTTTTGGTTTGGAACAAATGATTGGTATTAAGCATGAAACCATGTCCTCCATAAGGCATAGTAAAGCCAGGGAAGCGGTTATAACCAAATTCGACCGTACCAATGTACTTATTGCGCACAAAAGGGGGCTTTTTCTCCTTTTTGGATTTCGTAACAGGCATTTCCGTAATAGCTTGCGTGTAAGTGCCGCTAACGGGTTGTCCTGTATACCCACCGCCGATATAGATGGTGTTATAATTGACGGGTTGCGGGTCAATGCCATTTAGGATACGGATGTCCTCTTCAGTAGCTGTTCTGAAATTGCGGTAGCGTGCGGGGTAGCCGAATATCTCCATCGAATAGGTTTGTTTGAAGGGGTGATGGATGGTATTGGTTACTTTCTCACGAGGTTGCACAAGCACGTCGGCGTTGGATTGTTCCAATATTTCTCCAATCAGCACGTCCCTCATAGAAGCTTTGGTGATGGTATATTTGAATAGGATATTGGTCCACGTTGTATCTTGTCGTGCATAAACGGAGTCCACTACAAGGTCAGCAACGGTAGGCATTTGTTTGATATCGGTTTCTATTTCGAAGGACCGTGCCGTGCGCGTTGTAGTGCTTTGGTGGAGCATACTACAGGAGGACATACTCGCCGCCGCTATCAAGATATATAGAATGCGAATATGTTTCATAGCGAATTACTTTTTGGATTTACTATTCGATTGTTGTGCAGGTGCAGGAGCCGGAGCGGGTGCGGGTGCAGGTTGCGGAGCTGTAACTTCGTTTTTGATTTCGCCGCCGTTGATAACGATTTGCGGAGCATTAGCAGCTTTTTCCTTCTCGATCATGTACTGAGTTTGTTCTTCGAAGGAGATGTTGCGGAAGTTTGTGTGCTTAGCAGGGTATCCGCTAACGGTGATGCTAACCAATCTGCCGTCTTTGTAGTCGGATTTGAACATCGGGTTAACGAGTACGTCGGCGTTGTATTTGTCGAGTAGTTCGCCGATAGCATTGTCTTTGATTTGTTCTTCGGTAGTAACGACTTCCTCGGAAGGAGCGTTGACAGTCAGTTTGACTTTGTCAGGTGAAACTTGTAGGTCCGCGGTAGTCCATGAGCTCCAAGTCTCAATAGGCATTGTCGTTGACCGGGCGGTACGAGTTGAATAAACCATCGGGCTTTTGCACGATGTAGCGATTGCAGCGATAGCAATCAAAGAAAACAGAACATTTTTTTTCATTTTAGATTTGTTTAATAAATAGTGCCTACTCACTTATGGCTTTTCGGCATCCTCCATATCAATATCCAAACAAGTTTTATGCTAATTAAGAGTTTTTAATATCTTTCCGCCTGCAAAGATACAACTTATTTTGCATACTCGCAAATTATTTTGCGTTTTTTAATTAAAAGGACTATTTTTGCTATAGTTTGCCTTTGATATTTTGCTGCGGTATTTTAATACAACACGGGGCGACCCTATTGAGCCGCTCCGTGTGTAAGTAAAATGTCTTGGTCGTAATTACTGTTGTATTTGTTCTTTGATGATTTTACTCCATTGGGGAGTCAATTCTTTATAACCAGCTACTCCAGCTCGAATGTAGTCGTTTGTATCTCCGCCCTTGATTGACAGTTCGTCCGCATAGATAATTTGTCCTGTTTTGGCATTTTTGATACTAATTTTAGAATCTACATAAGCATAGAAAGTGCTAACTGAGCCGAAGTTTGATTGGCTATATTCGCGTGCAGCAGTATTAATAGTAACTATCCAATCTGCTTCGGAATCATTGTTAGTAAATGTGCATCCGAGTGGAGCCAAATTTCCTTTAATCTGCTCGGTCATAGTATCATATGAGCTCCCAAATAAATCGTTGTTGCAATGAAGAGCAACATATATACCATTCTTTAGAGCTGTTCGCATTTTTGCATAGCGCTGTTGAAGAGCCTTCGCGTCATTTAATTGCAGGCTCTCGGCATCGGCATCTGCATCAACTGCTATAAGTAATTCTTGATTTTTTTCAATTGGCATAAATTCGTTAATAATCGGCTCTAACCTTTTCCGAGCTTCCATCTTTTGGCCGTTGTTCATCAGCTCGTCAATATTATCCAGCTGAGTTTCAATACGGGTTAAACCCATAGTAATTTGCTTCTCTAACTGACGCTTGAGATCGCTCTTTTTTACGTAAGCAAAGGCAGCAACGATATTACCTTTTTTATAACTATCAATCTTCAAACCAGGAATATCCATCTTGGTTGCTATAGTAGTATTGGAGCTGAATTGCTGATAAACCTCCTCTACGTACTTCGACATGGTTTGGTACGATTCAGAGCGTGTCTTGTCATTTTTAACGCTCTGGACATACACTTGGATGGTGGACACTGCTTCTGCACGAGCAGCAGCCTTTACGTGTTCGAGTCCGGCTTCAACGTCTGCTCCGGGTCTTAATTCATCCATAGCAAAGCCAGAGAAGAAAACGTTTGTAGGATAGAACGCCATCCTATTCTTCGACTCGAACCAATCCGGTTCTTGAGCATAGGCGAGAAAAGATAATACGCATAATGCGATTGTAAAAACACATTTTTTCATACTACATTAAAAGCGTAACGCCACCCCTAATCCATTTTGATTAGCTTGGAAATTAAGTGAAACTTGACTTCCACTTTGGGCGCATTTATTGTTATACACTTTATAAGCATTATTTTTAACATGATAGCCCACTGCAAGCATTGGAATACTAAAAAAGGTAAAGGCAGCACCTAAGGAGCCCAAAACGATGGCCGATATTTCAGCTTCTACTGGAATTTCATATTTCCACATCATTTCCCCTTCTCTATCTACCACATAAGTCCATTCATAATTACCTGTCCACGAGTTATATACCTCTTCATAATGTCCTTGTTCGGGAACCCAATATGAGTTATATTGCTGAACACCTAATAGTCCCCACATACTTGTTAAAGCAATACCAGAGATAAAGAATGTCCATCCTGCAATAATAGTTTGCTTACCTTGATGATATTTTTTCCATGCTTCTGGACAATTGTTTTGGATAAATTCTTCATAGGCTTTTTTATCCAAACTATTACCTTGGAATACGTACTCTTTATTACTAATTTTGGTAATTGCTGCAATGGAAGGAGATGGAGGTATGTCTTGACTCGCTTGCTCATTTTTACTTTTTAAGGATTTTTCTTTTCCAGATTTATCATTAATATCCTTAGCTTCCCTATCTTTAATAGTCCTTACCTCAGTAGGATTGTAATCAATACCTATAATAACCAGTTTTTTGTACCAATCATCAATAGCGCTCTTCTTTGCTTTTTCACCTGCTTCACCAGCTACGGTTTTAGCTTGAGATTTGCTATAACCCTGTCGCAAAGCTTTGGCTTCAGCTTCCTCATAGGCTGCATCATATGCTTTTTTCCCTTCGTCATAGCAAGCTTGCGGAATAATTTGTTTTGATGTTTCTGAAAGAGGATAAAGTGTAAATAAAGAGCCCGATATTATAGCGTTTGCATTACTTGTACCCAAAGCGAATTCCTCATCTCTAACAACGATGGTCTCGTAACATTCATCAATTGCTTTTTGCTTTGCTTGTTCTGCAAATTCATTGGCTATGATGGAAGCTTGTGATTTACTATAGCCACGCCGCATAGATTGTGCCATACCCTCTTTATATGTCGCATCGTAGACATTTTTTCCTTCTGTGGAACATATTTGGGGAATGATTCTATTAGCATCTGTCGTTGAGCTTGGCTCTTCCGTATTTGCTCCAGCCGCAGTAATTGCAACAGCAGATGATGTTTGCAGCGCATCAGTTGAAGCCATCGGAGCCACGCCTTCTTTTAGAGGTTTAAGTTTATTGAGTGGTAAATATAAGAATAATCCCACAAATTCTATTTTTCTAATCGGAGTACAAATAAGCGGTTCATAACCTTCTTTCGTAACTCGAAATTCTATTTTAACCTTACTTGTGTTTTTTGCGGTCATTCCATCAATGATTAAAGGCTGCTCAGCTAAAAATCCGGCAGCTTTTTTATACATGGATTTAATATAATCGTAAGAACCACTGGTCGCATAGGCAAAAGGTGTCGTTCCTAAATATTGGTAGTCTGTATTTGCTACCTCAGATGTGTTGGAAACGACTCGCCATTCAACTCGTGCACCATCATACTCTTCATTACGCACGTAAAAATTCATAGCCATTGTACCAAATGCGAGTACGTTATAGATGCGATTGTTGTCGGAAATGTCCGAAGTAGTGGTAGTAACAATCGTGTTGTTTTGTTGCGTTTCCTCCTCTTCAACTTCCTCAATGGACTTAATCTCCTCGTATTTGCCATTATCGTACAACACAGCAGATACCTCGTCTCTATTTATCGACTTTATTTCTCCATCTTGTTTATAAGTGATTTCAGTTTTACCCACAGTAATATTAGAGACGTCCTCTAAATTTCCGTCTGATTTGGTAACAATAATACCTGCCTGCAGAAATAATGGATTACATAGCAGCAGGAATATAATAATCCGTTTCATGTTATATTAATCTTCTAGTTTGTTTAATTTAAAAAACATTAATATTTCTTTTTCATCCAATGCCGAACTTACGTTTATTTTTTTTGTTTGTGGTCCATAACCTTCTTTTTCGCATTTGATGACGATTTCTACCTGCGAAGCATTGTCAAAGGTTAACCCCTTAATGGTTAAAGCTTCAGTTGCTTCATATTGGGTGGTTCCGAGGTACTTGGAGTTCTGATTTTTAACCTCATCGGTTGATGATGAAACTCTCCAATATATATCCGCACCGGCTGGTCGAGAGTCTATGCTCCAAAAGATGGGAGTTTTCCGCACCTTTTCTTCAGCAGATTCTTTTGTCTCTGCCTTTGGTTTGTGTAAATTAAAGGCAATTCTATCCCAATTAATATCTTTCAAAGCTTCGGTAAATGCCTGATTGATCACATAGTTTGCGATGCCCGATGCATAAGGGCTACCTGCGAGATTGCTCCTTCCTTCTACTTCGGTTTCAGGGAAAACCACTTTCTGGTCGTGGTCGGATACTTTAACCGACATTACGACAATACCCGTCCAACCTATCCCAGATAGATAATCTGCGTGAAACTCGCCCAAAGTTACGCTCATTATATAATCGGTACTCGGATCTGAATCTATTTTAAATCCCATGGTTCGCATATATTGTCGAAATGCGTTAGGAACAAAACGAGGAATAGAAGGATTCGTCTCCAAGGAGGGAGATCCTACGGCATTAGCATCATAGATTTGAATAAATCTTGGATTCGCGCGGTCATCGCGAAAATTTAATTGAATGCCATACGTTAGGTTGGGATATTTATCTGCCGGTGCATCTCCATTAACGGCGAGGTTAACAGTCCCAGTGAGTTGCTGCGACTGTTGACTACTTGTACGTCTATCGGCCAGTACATTGGTGTTTAGAGCCACCAAAAGGGTTAGTGTACACAACAATACTATTTTTCTCATAACTAATTATTTATCAGTTTTGAGTTTTAACAACTTTGCCGTAACGGTAGCTTTGTAAGCCACTTTGCGATCCTTCCTTTCTTCAACGCTCATGGAAATTACGGGTTCAATCAGACCATCTGCGCCATTCAGTTTGCACGTATTGATGGCACGATATATAGCCAAATTGCGAGCAACATACCCCGGATAAGGTTGGAAAGAGACATTGTCATAATCATTTGACAGAAAACCGAAACGAGCGATACCGGTATGTTTTTCTAATTTCCAACCAGTTTCATCATTCCATGAATGCTTACTCGTAAACTCGCCAGATTCTTCTTCTAAGTATACGTCATCCCCATCTTCGCGATATAGAACTACTGCTTCTGCTGTAATAGTTTTTAAAATTGTGTAGTCCTTACGTTCTAAATTTAATTCATTTAATCTTACAGAATTTACTGTGTTGATTGCCATAGGAACGGTTCTCGTTACGGAAGAAGTGAAACGGCATGAAATAAGAGATGTCGCGCAAATCACGCAAATTACAAGAATTTTAAAATTTTTCATAATTATAGAAATTAAATGTTGTCCTACTCATTTATGGCTTTTCGGATACTCCGTTTATGTTTTTAAAAATTTATTTACTCTTCTTTTACTAATTTAAAGAAAATGCTTAATTCTTTTTCTTCGAGTACTGAGCTTAAAGCAAAGCGTTTGTTTTGCACGTAATAACCTTCTTTCTCGCATTTCACCACAATTTGCACATCAGCGGCATTTTCTTTCGTTAAGCCAGTAATAGATAACGTCTCCGTTGCTTCGTAAGGAGCTGTACCTAAGTACTTGAAGTTCTGCGATTTTACTTCTGGCGTAGAAGATACTACACGCCAATAAATGTCAGCACCTTGAGGACGTGCATCAATATTCCAATGAATAGGAGTTGGCTGAGTTTTAGGCTGCACATATTGTGGGGTAGAATACCCAGAGTAACTACTTTGTTGTTGACCATACCCACCCTGATTAGAAGAATGACTATAATCGTTTTGCTGAGGCGCAAGTGTTTGGGCTGGCTTTTTTCCTGTTAACTCTGAAGCTAACCATTGACATACAGGAAGTAAATTTGAGAATTTGCCATTAACTAGTTCACCATATTGTGAAGCCGGACTTGACATTCTTCCTGACTCGATGTCTATTAAATAAGCCTCCAAATAGAACTCGCCACTTGCTTTAGTAATAGTGGTTACGCAGATATAATCAGCACCTGTCATTTCGCCTAATTTATGGATTGTTGATTCACTTACGTTTCCGGAGCGCTGAAACCCTTGCTCATTCATCATTTGGTCAATGTCAGAGCGTGTAAACGCTTCATACCCTTCCATTTGAACTAATGCTTTGCGCATTTCACCACGAATCATTGCCTTTTCCATGGCGGCAATTGCCTCTGACCCTTCGCCAGCGCGTGGCTCAAGAAGGGCTACTTTCTTTTGCGCAGAAACAATGACTGCACAAGTGAGTAATAGTAATGTGAGAATCTTTTTCATCGTATAGTTTTTTGGTATATAAGCACATAAAAAGCGTAGACCTCGTGTTGCTTATTCACAAAACGAGGCCTAGCATACCTATCAAGTCAAATAAACAACAGGAAACCTACGCCGATATAACAACGCCTTGTCAAAGATAACAAGAACGATAATAGTTATACCCATAGGCATCTATTGATTACTTTGGTTCTGACTTGATTTTGAAAATTGCTAGTTTCCGTTTTGTCAAACGCAAAGCGTCAATAAACGCTATTCAATATGTCTGAACCTACCCCGATTATGAGAGACATTTCCCTCCAGCGTAGAATTCGGCTGCAAAAGTAATACTTTTTTTTGAATTGACCAAATTTTTTTTTCAAAAAAAGAGAAGCGCGTGTATATGCGTTGCTATAATCTACATTTATAACGCCAAATCCCAACAAAACTACACTTTTATTTGCGAGTGTCATTTTTTTGTAGTACCTTTGCAGCGTGAAATAAAAACGTTGACAAAGTTATGGACTTTAAGCCGGCTTATATTATCTTCATAATTCGTAAATTTGCTGAGCACTATAAGATGACAACCAAGCAAGCGTATCTGTACCTCAAGCAATTTGCCGGAATAGACTTTCTTGACGAGTGCTATGAGGCTGAACACCAACAGACAGTTGCCACAGCTATAGAAGACTTAACCATCGTTTGCCAAAATCATGGAGGAGGATTGCGTTATGCTTAAACTTTATCATGGTTCTAATGTACGCATTGAACATATAGATTTGTCCATTGGGCATATAAACAAAGACTTCGGCAAAGGTTTTTATCTCACGGACATCCGCTTGC
>Ga0310691_10007219_pt1 | contig 11649 bp, 10 predicted proteins | sample 176DNAGHGlowgp2_FD_203887 | JGI IMG/M metagenome (GOLD analysis project Ga0310691, IMG submission 203887) | Sheep rumen microbial communities from Palmerston North, Manawatu-Wanganui, New Zealand - 1766 DNA GHGlow gp2 (v2) (version 2) | ecosystem: Host-associated > Mammals > Digestive system >... | reverse complement strand
CAAAAAAATTTCTTGTAAACATCACCATGCTGTACTCTCAAATCTTCATTAAAGTTTTCTTTTCAAATCATTTTTTGTTTTATTATTTTATAAAGTTTTCTTAGTACATATAATATTAATTAAAAAATTTTTTTTGTCAAATTTCTAGGGACTTTATTTGCGATTTTAGTCATAATTTAAACAAAAAAAACAAAACCAAAAAAAATTACTTTCCTTGTTTTATACAAAGAAATTACTATAATATACAAAAAAAGATTGATTTTTTAGTAAATAAAAAATTCCATGTCTTATTCAGAATCAGATACCAGAGCAAAATTCATTGATAAAAAATTGATATCAGATTGATGGTCTGAAGATTTTATTATCAGAGAATACAAAATCAGTGACTGAAGGAAAATACTTTGATGAAAACACACAAGTCCGAAATTTGCAGACTATGTTTTGAGGTATAATTGAAAAAATATCTGAATAATTGAAGCAAAATCTTACGACAAAGAAATCACGGAATGATTGGAACAAGTAAAATGATATGCTGAAAAATTGCATATTAGATTTGTTTATACTTCCAATGGGCAATGAATCTATGAATTTGATATGCAAAGCTGAAAATGAGATTTTATCCAAAATTATCCGACTCCACAAGAATTATATGACCGTTATTTTGAGCATTCAAACAAGATTAAAGACATATTATTGAATCAACAATACAATATCACATGAAATGTTGTTCCTAGATATTATCAAGAATTGGCAATAAATCATGCTTTGGAGGCTATCGCTGACGGAAAAGACAGGATACTTTTGACCTTAGCGACATGAACATGAAAGACATTTATCGCTTTTCAATTAGTTTGGAAATTATTTCAAGCTAAATGGTCAAGATTTGAAGTATGAAAACAAAGGCCAAAAATCTTATTTCTGGCAGACAGAAATATCTTGGTAGATCAAGCTATGAATACTTTTAATCCGATGGAAAAAGATATTATCAAAATCACATGAGAAGAAGTCAGAAAGAGAAATGGAAAAGTACCACATAATGCAAATGTGTTTTTTGCTATTTATCAAGCGATTATCTGAGACAAAGCAGAATCAGAAGAAGATTATGAAGACAATGGGTTAAATAATTATTTCAAGCAATATGACCCAGATTTTTTTGATTTAATTATTATTGATGAATGTCATAGGTGATGAGCAAATGAAACTGGAAGTCGGCATGAAATCTTGGAATATTTTAGTTCAGCAGTCCAAATCTGATTAACTGCGACTCCAAAAAGACAAGACAATATTGATACATATAAATACTTCTGAAATCCAGTTTACCAATACTCACTCAAAGAATGAATTAATGATTGATTTTTGACACCATACAAAGTTAAGAGAATCCACACAAGTATTGATGAAATTGTATTAAATGATTGAGATAAAATCACTCAATGATGAGTAGAAATATCAGTAGACCAGACGAAAAAAGTTTACACAGTTGACCAATTTGAGAGAGAAATCGTAATTCCAGAGAGGACAGACCTTATCGCTCAAGCGATACTAAACAATATCAATCAAAATGAAAAAACAATCGTCTTCTGTGTTGACCAAGCTCATGCACTTAGGATGAGAGATAGCATAAACAAATATAAAACTAATTCTGATGTAGATTACTGTGTCAGAGTGACTTCTGATGAATGACAGATTTGAAGATGATATCTTGAGAGATTCCAAGACAATGACAAAACAATTCCAACAATTTTGACTTCTTCTCAAATGCTAACGACTTGAGTAGATGCCAGAAATATCAGAAATATTGTCCTTGTCAGAAATATTTGATCAATGGTTGAATTTAAACAAATAATATGAAGATGAACGAGACTTTTTGATTGAAAAGATTTCTTCACAATCTTAGATTTTACTTGAGCAACAAATAAATTTTATGATGATGATTGGGATTGAGAACCAGAAGCATTTATGGAAACAGAGTGAGAAATGTCATCCTGAACGAATGTGAAGGATATAGATTCTTCGGCTGAAGCCTCAGAATGACAAGAAAATGAATGAGATGAGCAACAAGATTTTAGTCAACACAAAAAGATTTATGTCCAACTTGGAGATGAGAGAGTCTTGAGAATCACAGATATAGATATCAGATATGTAGATGAAAATTGAAGACCAATTACAGCAGAAGAGTTTTTGAAAAAATTAGTTTGAGACTTGCCAAATCTCTACGAAAGCGAGCAACAACTCAGAGAAATTTGGTCCAATCCAGATACGAGAGAAGAATTACTCAACAAATTATCAGAGATGTGAATCGGAGAAAAACATCTAGAAAAACTCAAAGAGATGTTTGATGCACAAGATTGCGATATTTTTGATGTCTTGGCTCATATTTCATTTAATACAGATCTAAAAAAGAGGATAGAAAGAGTAGCTCATGTAAAATGAACTTCAATCTTATTCGCACAATACGAAGATCTAAATGCCAGAGATTTCCTTGATTTCTTGCTCAATCAATATGCACAGCATGGAGTCCGAGAAATCTGAAAAAGCAAATTAAATGGACTTGTCTCATTATTTAATAGAGGAAGTGCAAGCGAAGTCGCAGAGTATTTCTGAGGAAGTAAAGAGTTGAGAGAAGCTTATTACGAGCTACAAAAAGAACTTTATGAAGTATAAAATTTCCAAAAACACAATTTACCAAAATGGTAAAAATCTATTGATTTTGTTTCTAAATTTACTATATTATATGTAGTGAATATTTATTTTTATTTTCTAAAATGTATATAGAATATGCGACAAATTCCTTAAAAAAACTTACAGAATCATACGATAAATTGTTGAGTAAATTTAAGGATGAAAAAATAGCACAATGAATTCTGTCAAGGATTAGGCATTTAGATTTGTCGGATAATCTTTTAGAATTTACAAATAACCAACCAAATTGCCGTATTCATCCATTAAAATGATCAATGCAGTGAAGCCTTGCAGTTGATGCAGTTAATAAAACTTGTCCTATTAGAATTGTATTTATAAATACTAATTGAGAAGACATAACTAAAGATATGTTTAATAGACAAAAACGAGCAACTGTTACAGCAATAAAAATATTATCAATTTGAGATTATCATTAAGTCATAATTTAAAAATAATAATTTATACTTTACAAAAAAACAAGATGAGCTTTCTTCCAAATGTTGCAATTGCACCATGACGGACAATACAAAATGAGATTATTAATTTAGACATGACACAAAGAGAATTTGCTGAAAGACTTGGAATTAGTGAAAAACATTTAAGTCAATTAATAAATGGTAAAGTTTGATTGACTTTTGAAATCGCTCAAAAATTAGAGCAAATTACAAATATTCCAGCATCTTTTTGGAATAAATTAGAGTTAAAATATCAAGAAGATAAGGCAAGATTAGAAAATGAAAATAGTTTATTAAATCAAAAAAATTTACTAAGTAGATTTTCATGTTATTCTGAACTTGTGAAATTAAAATTAGTTGAAAACACAAGAGATACTTTAACAAGGATAAAAAATTTGTGTGACTTTTTGAATGTTGTTTCTCTAGATATTATAACTGAAAAACAAGAAAGGACATTTATGGTTGAGAAATTAGCTTTCAGGAAATCCTCCATTAACAAACTTTCTCCTGAAAATCTGGCTTGCCGGATTAAGGCTTGAGAGAAATTAGTTGACTTTACAGATAAAGAATACAATAAAGAAAAAATATTAGGGATTATCCCAAAGTTAAAAGAGTTAACAAATAATCAAGAAACTTTAGAATTAGAGAATATTAAAAATATTTTAAATGGTGTCGGAATTAATTTTATTGTTTTAGATCATTTTAAAGAAGTACCTGTTAATTGAATTTCAAGAATGTATAAGAATAAGCCGTTAATCCAGCTCAGCAGAAGACAAAAATGGTTAGATATTTTTTGGTTCACATTATTCCATGAACTTGCACATGTTTATAATTGAGATTTAAAAAAAGAAACTGTTTTTGTTGATTGAGATGATAATATAAAAAATGATATGGAGAATATGGCTGATGATTGTGCCCAAAAATGGTTAATTTCAAAGGAAAATTATTGTAGTTTAGTATCAAAGCATTTGATTAATGTAAATGATCTAAAAGAATTGGCAGGGAAAGAATGAATTTGAATAAATGTTGTAGCAGGTAGAGTTGCTCATGAATTAAAAACAAGACAACCAAATATTTGGAAATTAACATCAACTCTAAGACCAACAATAAAGAAATAATCTGACTAGAAAGACTTTTAAATTTATTATTTATTAAAAATGAGATTATGAGAAATTAAAAAAATTATAGGTGAATCATTAGATAATAATAACCAAATTATAGTTGATTATGAAGCAATGTATAATAACCAAGCATATACGATAAAAAATTATGGGAAATTGATAGAAATATTTGGTATAATTTGAGATTTATCTCGGAATGATGTAAATAAAGAATGAATATGTTCTGTTATTGAAAAATATTGAGAAGAAGCTATGTTAATTCAACTTTCAGCCCAAGAATTTAACCATATAAATAATTATTTTTCGCAAGTAAATCAAAAAATGCCATTGTATTATTCTATATTAGAAACAATGGTTGAAGATCAGGATGACCAGATAATAAATGTAAAGATTCCGGAAGTTAACATATCTTCTCTCAAAAAATTAAATACATTTAATAGCCGTTTAGACAAAATATTTAAAGGATTTAATGTAGATTGAGATTATACATTTAAAGGATTAGATAAATGAACAAGTTGGTATGAAATATTGGTTGTATGACATTATACATATTTGGCATTTTTATCATGTTTAGATATTGCTAAAGCATTTTTTGAGACTCGTAAAGCATATTATGATTCTGAAAAAGCAAAACTAGATTATGAAGCTTCTTTAAAGGAAAAAAATGAATTTACAGACAAATGATTTAAAGAATATCAAGATAAGAGAATGAATTTAGAAATAGACAAAAAAATTGAAGAGGCATTAAAAAATTTATGAATACAGGACTGAATGAACGGGAAAAGTGGTGCAGAATTACATACACATCTCGTTCTGGCTACAAAGGAATTGGTGGAAGAATTGTGAGAATGAACAGAATTTCATTTATCTTTAAATCCTCCAAAATATGCAGAAGAGAATTGATATTCCCTACAAATTGATTACAAACAAATTTCTGCATTAATTGAAGAAGATACTAAACCAAAATGATTAGAAGATAAGCAAGAGAAAAAAGAAGATTCTGAGAAAATAGAAGAATAGTTTACAAGTAATAATTAACTAAATGCGACCAATAGTAAAACTTTGAGAAATATGTAAATTCCAAAATTGATTCGCTTTCAAAAGTGAACTTTTTAAGAGTAAATGACAACCTATATTAAGAATTTCTAATATTCAAAAAGATAACATTTCTGATGAAAAATTAGTTTTTTTTGATTTGGAAGATTACGATAATTTAGATACTTATATTGTAAATCCTTGAGAATTGGTTATTGCAATGTCATGAGCAACAACTTGAAAAATAGCAATAAACAACACAAATAAAAAATATTATTTAAATCAGCGTGTTTGAAAATTTAGTTTTGATAACGACATAACAAAAGAATATTGTCATTATTTTTTGTGAACTAAGGTTGAAGAAAATTTGAATAAAGCAGCATGAGCCGCAATTCAAAATTTAAGTTCAAAACAAATTTTAGATATAGAAATTCCACTTCCACCGCTTGAAACTCAAAAAGCCATAGTCGCTAAACTTGACCAGATTTTTTCTGAACTTGACCAGACTAAATCAGAAATTCAGAAGAACTTGGATAAAACGGACGAACTTTGGAAGTCAGCTTTGAATCAAGCTTTTCAGGGAGATTGGGATATGAAGAAATTGGGAGAAGTGGCAACGGTACAAGCTTGATGAACTCCAAGTAAAGAAAAAAAAGAATATTGGGAAAATTGAGATATCCCACGGTTACGTTCTGAATGTTGTAAAAATAAGAGTATATATGAAGCCAAAGAATTTATAAGTCAATCATGATTTGAACATTCTTCAGCAAAATTATTAAAAAAATGAACGACACTAATAGCTTTAGTATGAGCAACTATTTGAAAAATTGCCTATTTAGAGTTTGAGGCAACCACAAATCAGAATATAGCTTGAATTTATCCGAATGACAAAAATCTTGATACAAAATATCTTTTTAATGCATGTTTAACTTTGTATAAATATTTTGAAAAACGTTGAGAATGAAAATTTGCAATGGCAAATTTATCATTTGTAAAAGATTTACAAATTCCAGTTCCACCACTTTCAGAGCAAGAAAAAATTGTTGAACATTTAGACCAGATATCTAAGGAAGTGAAAGCCTTTAAATCTCAGTATCAATCCCAGCTTGATAATCTTGAAGAATTGAAAAAGAGTGTGTTGGATAAAGCTTTTAGATGAGAAATGGGGGAGTAATGAAGAAAAAAACGATAAAAGAAATAAAAGAAAAACTAAATTCTTTTAAAAATTGGGAAAATAAACAATCTTGGTTACCTAAACGGTCTGAAATCTTTAAAGGTATAATTTTATGAATTACTACATGACTTGGTTTATATTTTTTAGCTTATATTTGTTTAAGTATAATTAATTGATGAATTGTACAATTAGTTACAGACGAACAAATAATAGAAAATATAAAAAAAGATATGCCAGCAGATGATGTAGAAATAAAGATATTTAAAGAAGATTTAAAATGATTTTGAAACGATAGTATTATAGTTTTTACTTGAATTCCAGATTCCTTAAAACAAGAAAGGAAAGAAGTATCGGTAAAATATTATCCTAAAATAATTGTTTATGAAGTAAAAGAAAAAAGTTGGATAGAAAGCTTAATATACGGGAATACTCTTTATAAAAAAGTATATGAGGTACAACTTTCTGAGTCTGAAATATGACAATTAACACCATGATATTTCTTGGAAAGAGTTCAGAAGATTGAAATAGATGATAAAAAATTTTTCTTGTTTTGATGGTCTGAATTTAAATGAGGAAACATCAATCATGAATATTTTTGAATTTTTGATTATTCATTTAATGATGGATATACAATAAGACCTTTATTTGAATGAGATAATTTATTAGAGATTGATAATATAGATAAAGGTTGGGAAAACACCTCTTTACTATCATTAATGTATAGTGAAGTATGAGATAAGATACCTTGATGATATTTAGAATTATTTAAAAATAGGAATGTTGATATTATTGTAAATTGAAAAAAATCTTCTTCAGATTTATCAATAATGGCTATGTGAGAAAGTGATTTCTATTTATCATGAAATGAAATTGATGCACTTTATTCTTTATGGTGGTATGAATGAGATGGAGATCATTGAGGGTCTCATAATATGATGAATGTTCAGTTTGATTATGTTATAAATTGATTGTATCCCGAGAAGAGTTTTGTATTATCAAACTATAAATTTATTCCTAAGGAAGATATTTTAAATTATTATGAATAATTGTTATGAAAAAACGTTCATGGATTGAAATCGTAAGTTGCTTTATTTGATTCTTAACATTAGTAGCAACTTGTTATATATGATATACAAGTAATAAAATTTCAAAAGAAATTGCTCAAATGGATAAAACTCGTACAAGCATGGAAAATACAGCAAAATTTTATGACAACATAATGAATAATCAGGAGTTCTATGATATATGGCGTGCAATTGATGAATGAAGACAAATTCCAAATGGAGCAAAAAAAGCTTCGTTTATAGATATCTTTGAATGATTATGAGATAATTATTGTAATTGATTAGTTTATCTAAGAAACATAAAAACATATAATCATATGTTTGAAAAAACATGTCAGAATGAACAAATAATAAGTTTATTTAAGTGAGAAAGAAATGCTTTTTCATTATTATGTTTTGACTTGTGATATATTGAATGAATGTGAAAATATTACAAGGATAATTGAAGTTGTAAGATTTTAAAATAATGTTATATTGTTTGTCACAAAAAGGCTTGACAATAAAAATGAGATGATTATAATGAAATTAATTTAGAAATTGATGTTTGAAAATGAAGTTGAAAAGTAATATATCACGGTCATCAAAAAAATCAAGTGAAAAAACTTGCAAAAATAAAAATTTTTCTTATAATGATGATACACACGAGACAGCATTCCCTTCGGAAGTCTGTCCAGCCACAGGTGACGATCTCACGTGTGGTCTTTTTTAAATGACTTAAAATGGGGAAAAAAGACTTGATTTTTCGTGAGTTTATGACTAAACTGAATGAAATTCAGTTTAGTGGGAGGAAATAAATTCTCTTGAGTCATTTTTTATAGTTCAGGTTCATTTTGTTATACGGAAGTATACATATATGTATATTATATGGCTATAAAATAAAAATTAAAGTAAAAAAGTCTTGCAAAATATTGTTTTATCGGTAGAATATATACAGTTTTGTATATAATCTGACGACAAAATGCTAACAACACTTTTAAAAACAGAAAAAACGGTATTTACAAACAAAGAACTACAGCAGATTTTTCCTGATATTAAATGGACATCTTTAGCTGTTACTTTAAGTAGATATAAACAAACGGGTAAAATTTTGAATCCCCAAAAAGGAATTTGGACATTACCTGTTTTTTCAGTTGAAGAACTTGCTTGTGAAATTTATCCAAAAGGATATATCTCTTTGGAAACTGTGCTTTACGATGCCGGAGTAATTTTTCAACGATATGGAAGTTCAACGAGAGTAGTTCGGAATAATACTCGCAAAAAGACATTCCAAGACCATCAATATTATGCTTTTAAAGTAAAAAATGAAATTTTAAATAATCAGTTAAATATTAGGACATCAAATAATGTCCGTAAAGCTACTCCAGAAAGAGCATTGTGTGATTTAATTTATCTTCAAAAGAAACCTCAAATAGATAACCCAGAATTTTTTGATAATCCGCAAAGTTTAGCTAGATTTAAAGAACTTTTACCTTTATATCCTAAGACAACTCAGAATGTTATCAGTAAACTTATCGGAATCAAAATATAAGACACATTCAGAATATATAACAAAAATTATTCAAGGATTATTTTCCAGTAATATATCTGAGTATATAGCATTTAAATGATGAACTTTGGCTTATTTGTGTTATGATCTTGATAGATATTCTACAGATATTGATTTAGATCTTTTAAATCATGATGCTGAAAAAGATGTAATGGATAAAATTACATCATTATTATCTAATATTTGAGAAATAAAAAATATGACAAAGGGAAGAGATTTACATCGTTGGATTTTCCGTTATGATGATAAAAGTACAAATATTAAAGTTGAATTAAATAAAAGAGATTTGTCTTGAAATACTTACGAATATAGACAGATTTTTTGACAAAATGTTTATTGCATGGATAAAGAGACAATGACGACAAATAAGCTTATTGCACTTTGAGATAGACGGTATAATAGAGATCTTTTTGATACATATTTTTTCAGGAAGCAATGATTTGAATATAAAGAAGAAATCATAAATAAAAGAACTTGATATTCTTTGGTTGATTATATAAATTATCTGATAAAAGAATTGCCAAATCATTATCGGATAAATACTATTCTTGCAGATGGAATGTGAGATGTTCTTACTGACCAACAAAAAATTTGGGTAAAAGAACATTTACTTGAAGAAACAATAAAAGTTCTTCAAGAATATGTAAATAATAAATAATATTTTACAATATCTTAAAAAAATGAAAGCAGAAATTAATCGTATTACAGACATTCTCCGTAGAGATGACGGAATCAGTTGAGCTATGCAATATACAGAGCAGATTTCATGGATTCTCTTTTTGAAATTTTTTGATGATTATGAAAAGAATGCTGAACAGTGAGCAATATTAAATTGAGAAGAATATAAATATATTTTGGATCCAAAATATAGACGAGATGCACGAGCTTGTCCAAAGAAAAATGGAAAAATTGATTATCAAACTGCTAAATCTTGAGATGATCTCAAAGATTTTGTAAATAAAGAACTTTTCCCATATTTGAAATCTTTCAAAAATACCACACAAGATATCAATAATATGAAATATAAGATTGGAGAGATTTTTGGTTATTTGGAAAATAAAATTGATAGTGGACATACATTGAGAGAAGTTTTGGATATTATTGATGATATGAATTTTCAGAAACAAGATAATCTTTTTGAATTATCAAAAGTTTATGAAGATTTGCTTCAATGAATGTGAAATGATGGATGAAATTCGTGAGAGTTTTATACTCCGAGAGTGATAATCAGAGCTATCGTTGATTATATTGCTCCAAAAATTTGAGAAACAGTTTATGATTGAGCAGTAGGAAGTGGAGGATTTTTGATTGAAGCATATCAATATATGAAACAACAAGAAAAATCTACAGATGATTTGAATTTATTGAAATACAAGACATTTTATGGATATGAAAAGACTCCACTTGCATATATTATGTGAGTGATGAACATGATTTTGCATGGAATAGAAAATCCAAACATTACAAAATGAAATACACTCACACAAGATATTAGACAAATTCAAGAGAAAGATAGATTTGATATTATCTTGGCAAATCCACCATTTGGATGAAAAGAAAAAGAACAAATTCAATCAAACTTCCCAATCAAAACTAATGCTACAGAGATGTTGTTTTTACAACATTTCATGAAAAAATTAAAATTAAATTGAAGAGCTTGAATCGTAGTTCCAGAGTGAGTATTATTCAATACTTCAAATGCTTTCAAAGAAATAAAAAATCAGCTATTATCAGATTTTAACTTGCACACAATAGTTAGTCTACCATCATGAGTGTTTTTGCCTTATGCTTGAGTAAAGACAAATGTGATATTTTTTGAAAAGAAATGAAGGACAAATGATATATGGTATTATGAAGTAGATCCAGGTAGAAAACTTACAAAAAATAAACCAATCACACGAGAAGAAATGCAATGATTTATTGATTGGACCAAAGATAAAAAAGAGACAGAATTTTCATGGAAAGTAAATGTAAACGATATCAAAGATTTTGACCTTTCAGCAAAAAATCCAAACAAAAATAAAGAAGAAATTTTGAGAGAGCCAAAAGAGATTCTAGAAGATATAGAAAAATCAGATATAGAAATCAAGCACCACATACAAACATTAAAATGATTTTTGAAATAACTTTACAACCACAACTAAAAAATATTTCCTATCAAAAATAAATAACAAGCCAAATCAAGCTATTTGATGTCTTGTCCAAAATTCGTTTGACTTTAATTTTCTTTTTTGTATAAAAAAATTGTGACAATTTTATAATAATAAAGATTCAAATGAAATTAATCATGGCACAAACAATTGAGAAAATGGCTGAAAAAATCGGATTGGATTTTGATGATGTCTATAATTTTATTAGATATAATTGGTCAAGTTGATTCATTCAATTATGCTCACCCATGGAATGAACAATCGCATATAAATGATATATAGACAATCTAAAAAGAATTATTATCTTTGCGGTCAATAAAAATTGAATTATTTACCCTGTCTACATTTGAGATAAACACGACCAGATAGCAAAAAACATCACAGTAGATATTGTTAGGAAAAATTCTAATAATTGGCATAAA
>Ga0310691_10007217_pt1 | contig 11653 bp, 9 predicted proteins | sample 176DNAGHGlowgp2_FD_203887 | JGI IMG/M metagenome (GOLD analysis project Ga0310691, IMG submission 203887) | Sheep rumen microbial communities from Palmerston North, Manawatu-Wanganui, New Zealand - 1766 DNA GHGlow gp2 (v2) (version 2) | ecosystem: Host-associated > Mammals > Digestive system >... | reverse complement strand
CTTGCTTCATCCTCAACGATTACAAGATGTCAATTCTCATCTTTGGTATAGCCTAAAAATCGAGAACAGTTTAACCATACTTTGCCCTCACGCATTTTTCGACGTATCCCTTTTTTGATTTCATTGCTCTTACGATAATTCGTCATATTATTGACCTACATTGCCATCAGCTCCTATAATTAATTATATGTAAAAAGGCGTATGCATTGATTTGCATACGCCATATTTATTATTGACAAAAACAAAGCTACATTTTATGCATTATGCAACAAAAATGTAGCTTTCAACTTGGAGCTAGTGACCCGGCTCGAACGGGCGACCTGCGCATTACGAATGCGCTGCACTACCAACTGTGCTACACTAGCATATTTAATTTTTGAATTTGTAAGGTGCTGCACTGGCTGTCGCTTTATTTTCAGTCCGAGACCTGCTCATTACGAATGAGCTGCACTACCAACTGTGCTACACAAGCATATTAAATTGGGGATTTGTGAGGTGCTGCACATCTGACACAGACAGCGGCCGTCCGCTAAGAAAATCGCGGCACGGAGAAGCTGTACTGCACAAGCATATATTTATTATATCTCAAAAAGGTGATAATGTCAAGACCTATTGAGAAAAAAACAGCAGCTGTCAATCAACAGCCGCTGTTCAAATTATAGTAGTTTCACATCAATGCGGGCAAATCTTTAATAATTCTCCCACTGCATGGATATTCTTTCCATAACTACCGGAGAATTATTATCATCTTTGTCTTTTCTTGTAAAGAGTACCGCAATAAATCTATCTAAATTTTTGTGATCTTCCACCTTTTCGCCTTCATAGTAGTAATAGGTTATTGAACCTTGTTCGGTATTATTAATAATCTCTGTCGGCTGACCATACGCATTTGCAACGTCTTCCGGAGCGGCTACGCCTGCAACAATGTTTTTGGGGATCTCGATATTAGATTTATTCCACATTGTCGTAGCCATTACACTTGAAACCTTTACAATAGCTGCTCCTTCATCGGTTTTAAGATCAGCTTTTTCATCTGTGTCGTTTTGAAGCCATACCGTAATCATGCAATCATCTTTTTTCAGATCAAAGTAATAACCATAATTATTTGTAATAGCAGATTTATCTCCCTTTATTTCCCAACCTGCATCTTTTAAATCTTTAAATGTCGCAGGCAGTCCAACGATATTTCCGCCGATAGAAAAGCGATAATCCATTATATTATCGGTCAGCTCTGTAGGCATAGATGTACTTTCGGCAGCCTCACTCTCGGGCTCTGTGCTCGCCTCAGCAGGGGAGGTGCTTTCAGCCTCTGAAGAAGCCGCAGCGGTCTTAGCCTCGGTGGACTTGGACGTATTTCCGGAGCTTGAGCTGCTTCCTCCGCAGCCTGCGAGGCTTCCGCAGATACAAAGCGCCGCTGTCATAGCGATGATCGAATTCCTTTTCATTTTGATTTCCTCCATAATAAAAAAGTGCGCAGCCGGAGCTGCGCACCGAAAAATGCATAGCTCTGATTGCTGCGACACAACTTCGTTTCACTAAATTAGCATACGAAAAAAAGAGTATGCACTTTTACCAAAGTAAAAGTATATACTAATTCAGTGAAAATATTCAGTTGTGCCGCAGCTATTATTATATCGCATATATCGAAAAATGTCAATACCCGTAAATACCGGCGAAAAACTATTAAATATTTATTGACAATATGAGCAAACAGATGTATAATAATATTATGTAACTTCCAATAGCTTAAAGGAGGAAAGATTATGTTTTGCAAACAATGCGGAAAGCAGGTGAACGACGGGGCAAAGTTCTGTCCCGATTGCGGCACAAGGCTTGACGACCAGATACAGGGGGCTTCCCTGAACGAGAACTTCGACGGCGGCGAGGACACTATGCTTCTGACTGAGGACAGCACTCCCCTCAACGAGAACTTCGACGGCGGCGAGGACACAATGCTCCTGCCGGAAGACGACGCTCCCCTCAACGACAGCTTCGGCGGCGAGGACACAATGCTCCTGCCGGGAGACGATGCTCCCCTCAATAACAGCTTCAACGGCGGCGAGAATACCATGCTCCTCTCAGATGAACCTGTACACGGCAGCTTTAACGGCGGCGGAAACACAACGCCTCTCAGCGAGGATATAGTCCCCTCACAGCCGGGTCTGAAAGAGCATTCGATCGAGGAGGCAGCCGCGGCTGCTGTTCCTGCCGGTATCGGAGCCGCAGTTGAGAATAATATCCAGCAGAGCAGCGATGTTTTCGGAAACACTGACCCGTTCAGCGGAAACGCTCCGGCGGGCAGCTTCGATGACAACAGCAATACAATGAATATCCCGCCTCTCTATCCTCAGAATAACCAGCCGCAGCAGTTCGATCCCTATGCGCCTCCGCAGAACTTCCAGCAGCCACAGGGTGAAGGCAATATCCCGCCCTACTATGAAGATCCCGCTGCATACGCTGCTCCTCCGCGTGAGGAAAAGCGCCGTGCAAAGATCGGCGGCGTGAGAATATTCTTCGCGACCTTCCTCTCTATCATAACGATCGCTTGTCTCTTTGCACTGAGCCTTTGCGCTTCATTCAAGTTCGGCGCAAACGGCAAGTCCCTCAAAAAGAGCATCAAGAAGCTCGACAAGGACGTTCTTCTCAGCGCTGAGTTCGACGGCGATACGCTTTCCGACGGTATGTACAAGACTCTCGGCATAAGAAAGCTTTCCGACGGCGAGGCTACAAAGGACGACTTCAAGGATTACCTCAAGGGAACCAATATCCTTGAATATATCGGCGAAAACGTTGAGAACTACGCAAAGTACATCATCGACGGCAAGGGCGATGACCCCTCTATCGGCTCAAATGACATCGCAAACGATTTCTTCGGCAGCAAGGATAACAACAAGGTCGCTAAGCAGGAACTCAGTATGAAGTTCGGTTCGAGCGAGCTCAAGACCATAAAGAAAAACCTCGCTAAGAACGATGTTGACAAGAACCTCTCCATCAAGGAGTGGAACAAGCACACCGGCTTCGACCTAAAGAATGCAAACTACGCTTTCTCCTACATAACCCTCGGCATCGTGCTCGCACTTATCCTTGTGTTCCTCATCTGGATCGCTCTCATCGTTGACCGCAGAGGCAAGCACCTTTGCGGCTTCTACGGAAAGATATTCGGTATAAGCGGATTCCTCATGTTCATCATCGGCGCAGCGGTACTCGCAGCAGCACCTATCGTTTACGCTGTTACAGGCAATGTTATCGCTTACCTTATCTTCCATGTGCTCCTGAAATTCGGCATCATCGCTATCGGAACAGGCTTCGTTGAGCTTCTCCTCGCTTTCATGTTCAAGCGTATCAAGCGCGGCATAAAGGTAAAGGAAAAGACCGTCAAGGCTGTTGAGGCAGCAATGGAAAGCGCTGCTGAAGAAACACAGTATCAGTAAAAAAAGTCCCCCTGTCCATACAGGGGGATATTTATTGACAAAAATCGCCCCTTGTACCGGACAAGGGGTTCATTTTTTGTATGGGAGCTTTTCGTCAGTCCTACTTGACAAACATAGTAATGCGTCCTATAATTATATTATGGACATATTGTCCAGAAATACTCTAAGAGGTGATATTATGGCATATTGCAGAAAGTGCGGAAAAGAAATCGACGATGAAGCGATCATGTGTGTGCATTGCGGAGTGCCGACAGACCTTTACAATAAAAAATCCGAACCTGAGCAGAGTGTATCGGAGACTAAAAAAGCAGAACCGGCAAATCTGAAGGAAGAAGCCGAACTGTTCAAGGAAAAAGAACCCGGTATGTACAAAACAATACTTGTTCTTAATTGGATAGCAGTTATAGGAATAGGATTGGGTTTTGGACTTGCCTTTTTCTTCTACCCCTTGCTGAGCCTGCCAGCATTTATCTATTCATTTGTAATTATGTCGAAAGGATATAAAAGGCTCGGCTCGGTATATATGTTAATGTATCTGCTTTTAGGAATATTCATTTGGTGTTTTAACTTCTTTGTCTTGCTGGCTTTAATGAAATAACAAAACCCCCTGTGTTGTGAGATACACAGGGGGTTGTTTTGTATTGTTAAAAGAGCTATTAGTCAGCAGCATTGAGCTTCTTAGCGAGCTGAGACTTCTTTCTTGCAGCCTTATTCTTGTGCATAAGACCCTTAGCGCAAGCCTGATCTACTCTCTTGATAGCAACCTTGATTGCCTCTGCCTTATCAGCAGCACCGTTTGCAACAGCAGCGTCAGCCTTCTTGAGAACTGTCTTGAGATTGGACTTTCTTGCCTTGTTGGCAGCAGCCTTGGTAGCGTTAACCTTAACTCTCTTCTTTGCAGATTTGATATTCGGCATTTTGTGTTACACCTCCTTGAAATTCTGCGGAATGTATATCTCTCCGCATTTTACAGATAATAGGATACGAATATCCCGATAAGTGCAACGCACACTTATCCTACTGAGACATTATTAATTATAACATTTTGCACAAGGTTTTTCAATAGGCAGAACCTAAGATTTTAAGCGATAATTTAAGGTTGAAAACCGGCATATTGTACAAATAATTGGAGGGCTTATGTATATAAGGACTGATCTTGCGGTCGAAAGCTTCGGCGGAGAGGGGCTTCCGGACGGCGTTCACAGGCACAAAAGAGGCAGATGCTTCGATATTACCGAGATCGTCATCGACGATGATACCTGCGCGGAGACTATCGGCAAGGGACGCGGTCGCTACATCACTCTCGAGACCGGTCATCTCAGCCGGTTTTCGGACGATTATGAGGCTATGACCGAGGAGTTTTCCGGTGAGCTTTCGCGGCTCGTCCCGGAGGGCGATGTGCTTGTGGTAGGGCTTGGAAACAACGATATAACGCCAGATGCGCTTGGTCCACAAACTGCCGCGAGGGTTCTTGCTACCCGGCACCTCCGCGATGAGCTCGGCGAGGACGAGGACTTTCTCCTTTCCCTGCGGAGGGTCAGCACCATTGCCGGAGGTGTTCTCGGACAGACCGGCATCGAAACAGCCGAGATAGTCCGCGCTCTCGCCGGACAGCTCAGACCTGCGGCTGTTATCGCGGTGGACGCTCTCGCCTGCTCGGACGTCAGCCGTCTCGGAACGACCATACAGCTCACAGATACCGGTATATCGCCGGGAAGCGGTGTTTCCAACGCGCGGAAGGAGCTTTCCTCCCGGAATTTAGGCGTTCCGGTCATAGCGGTCGGAGTTCCGACAGTGGTGGATATGCACACGATAGTGAGGAGCCTCACGGACGCGGATATCCCCGAAGATACGCCGAATATGATAGTCACGCCGCGTGATATCGACCGCCTGACCGAGAGGGCTTCCCAGCTCATAGCGTTCGGCATCAACCTTGCGCTGCACCCTTCCCTGAGCTTCGAGGACGTCCGGGGGTTGTTTTAGCAGGGGACGGCGAGTCTCGGCTGTCGCCTCGGTTGGTGCTTCTGCTTCGCAGAGGTGTCCACCGGACACCCGCACCCTCGACGTCCCACGGTATAATTAAATATAAATCCGTCCGCTGAAAGGCAGACACAACAATTATTCACTATTCATTAATTGCAAAGGGACGCCGTATCCGGCGTCCCGCAAAAACGACCTATTTACGCAAATAACGCTCTTCTCAGCATACAGAGGTCGAGGACACTGAGCCTGCCGTCGGAGTTCATATCAGCCGCCTGCCAGTCCGCGAGGACCGCGTCCGGCTTGGAGAGCAGCCACCTCTGGAGGACTACAACGTCCGCGATACTAAGCTCGCCGTCGCCGTTGACATCGCCGACAACAGCCTGTGCAGCCGTTCCGTAAATGTGTATCTCCGCGATATTGCAGCAGTAAACGCTGTCGGGATTGTCCGGGTTGACCGGCGCACCCCCGGGAACGCTGTAGCGCACATAACGTGCCTTTACGCCGTCAAATGCAGGGGTATAGTGAATGCCGAACGAGGGCTTTCCCTCGATAGTATAGACCTTGGTCCAGTTCTCGCCGTCCGCGGAGACCTCGAAGAAGCTGTCCGTGCTGCGGTATTCGTAGCCCTTGCGCGGACAATAGCTGATAGCGTCGAGCTTGTACATACCGCCGAGGTCAGCCTTTACCCAGCCATTGCTTACACCGTCAAAGAAAGTGTTGTTATCGCCGTCGAAAGCCTTCTTATAGTCATTTGATGTCTGATTCCAGGGATCACTGCCTGATGTTTCAACAGGCTTTATCTCTGTAAAGTCTGAAGGTGCTGACTCAGCGCCGTAAATAGCGATCTCAGCAACATTACAGCAATATGTGCTGTCTGTGTTCACACCGTTATTCGGCTTGCCATCCGGTACACAGTAGCGGACATATCTTGCCTTGACTGAGCCGCCATCCGGCTTGACATAGTGCATTCCGTAGCTTGGCTTGCCGTTAATGGTATAAACCTTTGTCCAGTTCTCACCGTCATTTGAAACCATAAACATAGCATCTGCACAGCGTGCCTCATAGCCTGAACGCGGACAATAGCCGAGTCTTGAAATCTCAAAACTTGCACCGAGGTCTGCCTCTACCCAGCCAGCGCTTAATCCGTCAAAATATGTGGATGTGCTGCCGTCGAAAGCCTTCTCATAGTTTGTCTTGCTGTCGCTCTTCCATGAATCAGAACCCTTTACGGAAACAGGGATAAGCTTTTCACCGAGTGTAGTTGTGCCCTTGCAGCCATCGATGATGAAAGTTGTTACTGAGTTAGGAGCGAGTGAAACATTGAGTTTTCCGTTGTTTATAGCGGGTGAACCAACTTCTTTCCAGTTCTCGCTGTTGCTTGTTCTTATAGCCTTTGCGCTTGTTCCGACTTCATCGAACTGTGTAAGGTCGAAAGTCATATCTGAAGCGTTTCCGGAAGTATTATATGCAACAAGAACGAGCTGGCCGTTTTCCTTGTCATATGCAGCCATAGTATTAGAGCCGGAATTGAGCATTGTCATACCAGGACGGATATAACGTGTGTACTGACCGAAGCAGTAGTATTTCTTGGTAAGGATGATAGTGTTCTTATCGTGATCTGCAACAGCTGTGCCCCAGAATCCCTTTGAAACATCGATCATACCTGAGTCTTTTCTTCCCTTATAGCCGGCAGCACAGATATGCTTGTCTATTACCTGCCAGAGTACCCATGCTGTGGGGTTGAGCCCGTTGCAGTCGTCAGTGATGCGGCCTGCGAGCCATAGACCGGCAGCCATTTCACCGGCATTCGTACCGGCAGTGCCGTTGCCGTCAACTTCGCTCATCCAGAGATTTTTTCCAGCAGCAATTGCCGTATTTCTGAGTCCGACACGATTTGCGCCGCTGTAAGTATGGGTATCGATACGGGAGATAGCATTCTTTGCCTCGCTTGAAAGCGCATTGAAGGCGGTTATCTGGAGGTCGATGTTTGTTTCATCAGTTCCGCACACGATAACGTCGCTCATACCGCGCTTATCCATTGATTTTTTCAGTTCTGTGATGATCTTGCTCTCAGATGCACCGGTATCAAAGTGGCAGCCCTCCTGCTTAGGACTTCCGGCATACCAGAAGTTGGTTGCAGGTTCGTTGAGGGCTTCAACGGACTGCACCTTTATTCCCCATTCGTCCTGATAGTGCTTGCAGACCTCAGCGAGGTACTCAGCAAAATCATCGTAATAGTCATCCTTGAGGTTATTCTTTCCACCGTCACGGTTACCTGAGGAACAACCGGAATTTGTCATATAATACGGCGGTGAGTTCGAGAACATCTCCACGATAGCATCATCTCCGGCAGCCTCAACGCAGCGCTTCAGTACATTTCGCTGTGCAGCATCAGCGGACCAGTCGTAGGTGACAGTGCCGTTCTGATACTTGGTATATCCCGGCATATCGGAATCTGTACGGGTTATGTGGGTATGGGAAGGGTCATCGCCGCCGCCGATGTTGAAGCGGGCGATGTTCATGCGGAGACCGTTCTCGCCGTAGAAGGCGTCCGCAGCCTGCTGTGCGAGGGAATCCGAGTAGCCTATACGGTTCGCCCACCAGCAGAGAGAGGTTCCCCAGCCCTCAAAAACGCCGTTGTTTATGGCGTAGGTGTCCATAGGGGAAATGGTAACGACAGCTGCAGCATCAGCGTGAAGCTCCTTTTCCGGGAAGCTTATACCTGTGCAGATACAGCTCAGCGATACGCAGACTGCTGCGATCTTCTTTAAAATTTTCATAGCAATTCCTCCGATCAACCGCTCCCGTGAGAGGGGGAGCAGCTTATTTCACCGAATAATATCCCAAATCAATTATACACGACCGACCACCCTCGTGTCAACCCCAAAAGCACAGCTAAAGTGGACAAAACAACTATCAGTATTGGAAAAAGGATTATCCAATAATGGGATTCTCAAGGGAGGTTCTCCCTTGAGCAGAGTCCAGAGGCAGGCTTAACAAGCCCGTCCCCTCTGTCCTTCGGACATCTCCCCGCACTGCGGGGAGTCACCTCTGGCAGGGTTCGGGGCAGCGCCCCGATATACACAAAGCGCCTCGCAAGGGGTGAATGCAGAAAACAGTCCAGTGGACTGTTTTCGCAGAGGGGACGCCTTGCAAGGGAAGGCGTCCCCTTGCTGCCGTACTGTATAACGCTGTCTCCGGGCTAAGCCCGGACAAAAAATCCGCACAGGTCTCCCCGTGCGGATAGTGCTTTTATGCAGGACGGACGATTGTTTCAGCCGATTCGCCCCACTGGTTTGTTTGGGGTTCGCCGAGCTTCATGTACCAGCAAAGCAGCGGTATCATGCCTATGCCGGTGAGCATGAGAAGTACCCACCAGCCGGCTCTGCCGACGTCGTGGAGCCTGCGTACTGACAGTGCGATGAACGGTATCAGCAGCACCCACGAAAGCAGGCTTGAAAGCAGCGGTACAATCGGATCAATGATGAGGTTGAGACCGAGTGACGCAAGCAGATAGAACAGTGCTCCGTACCAGAATTCGAGTATCGTTGAACGTCCGCTGAAATTCGTGATATTTCTGAAAAAAAGCATTACCGAGCTCTTGAAGCCGGTATAGGAGGGGCTGTCCTGGGCAGCAGCATCAAAAAGAGGACGCTCTGCGGCGGGCTGGACGCTCTCTGCCTCTGCGTTTCTCTCCGCGGCATTTCTAATCCTCTGCTCGTAGTCGGGCTGCAAGCCTCCGCAGGATTCGCAGTATTTCGCGTTATCAAGGAGCAAGGCTCCGCAGTGTGGACATATCATACATATACCTCCTGTAATTTCATTTCAGGGCTTCGCCTATTTTCTCGCCGTATTTCACGGCAGTTTCTATGCCCTCTGAGGAATTTCTCAGTATATCGCCGTCTATGGACGCTCTCCCCTTTTCGAGGAGGACGACGACCGTTGAACCGCCGAACTCGAATTTTCCCTTTTCCCTGCCGCGGACGATGCTGCCTGCACCGTCACGGTTGCAGATGCGTCCGACCATCATTGCGCCGACCTCTATCTGTGCGGCTCTTCCGAAATTATCGGTGTCCATGAGGGTATATTCGCGGCTGTTCCGCTTATAGATATTGTATTTTTCGAGTGCGATAGGGTTGACAGTGTGGAGCTCGCCGGGAATAAAGACGTTATCCGTTTTCGTACCGCTGTCGAAGTAGCAGTAGCGGTGGTAATCATCGACCTCGAGGCGGAATATCAGGCAGAGCCCTCCGCAGAAGCCCTCCGCGAGTTCCCTGCTGCCGAGAAGGTCGGAAATCCGGTAGCGCGAGCCCTTTATCCGGAAGATGCTCTTTCTGTCGATAGGGTAAACGGTCAGCTTTGAATCGCAGGGACTTATCAGATGTTCCGGCGTCATGTCCACGGGACGCTTCCCCGGGAGAACTTTTCTTGTGAAGAAGTCGTTGTACGACCGGAAATCCCTCTGCTCAAACTGCGACATATCAATGCCGCTGCTCCTGATAAACGGCTTTATCAGGAGCTTTGAGGGACGGCTGTCCATGAATGCGCCGGCAGTTCTTGAAAGGAACGGAGCTGTCAGCAGCTTCAGTAGAAAGCGTCCGCAGGACGTTCCGTAGAGGCGTTTCAGCAGCCGGTTCTGACCCTCGTTCGTGACGATGACCTCGCCTTTTCTGTTTCGTATCATAGTCTCGCGTTCGCAAGCATGAGCTTTATGCGGTTTTCCTGATTAACTCTTGTAGCGCCGGGATCGTAGTCGATAGCGACGATGTTCGCATTGGGATTGTCCTCCTTGATAGCACGGGACATTCCCTTTGCAACGATATGGTTCGGCAGACAGCCAAAGGGCTGGGCGCAGATGATATTCTCAACACCGGACTGTGCAAGAGCTGCCATTTCAGCAGGAATGAGCCAGCCCTCGCCCATGACTACGCCCTGATTGATGTACTTGTCGGCAAGCTTTCTGAGGTGCTCGAAATCGTGGAGAGGCTCGAAGCTTCCCTGCTCCTTCATGACCTTGATGAGCTCCTTCTGCTTTGAGTATATGACCTTGTAGCCGAGCTTATACAGGGCGGAAGCCTTTGTGCGGTTGTCGTAGATAACGGCGTCATTGAAGGTACCGGCAGCGCAGTACATGACGAATTCGAGCAGCGAGGGAACTACCGGCTCGCAGCCCTCGGAGATGAGGAAGTCCTCAAGGTGATTGTTGGCAAGCGGGGAATACTTGACGTAGATCTCGCCCACGATGCCGACCTTTATCTTCTTCTCACTGCTGAGCTCGATAGTGGCGAAATCATTGAGGATATCACGGTATATCTTCTTTGTGCGGAGATACTTCCTCTCCTTTTTGCGGAAAATATTGCCGAGACGGTTCTCCCACTTGTCGAGCATCTTCTTTGAGTCGCCCTTGTTGACCTCGTAGGCACGGCACTTGTTATAGCAGGTCATGAGGAGGTCGCCGTAGAGAACGGCATGGAGCAGCTTTATGAAGATCGCAGGTGTTATGCGGAATGCGCTGTCCTTTTCGAGACCGCTGAAATTCAGCGATACAACAGGCACCTGCGGATATTTTTTGTCGAGAGCCTTTCTGAGAAGGTGGATATAATTCGAGGCACGGCAGCCGCCGCCGGTCTGGGTGATGAGGAGTGCGGTCTTGTCGATGTCGTACTTGCCGCTGTTGAGGGCGTCCATGAACTGTCCGATAACGAGCAGAGCCGGATAGCAGGCGTCATTGTGGACGTTTTTCAGTCCCTCGTCAACTACGGCACGGGAATCGTTCTGGAGGAGCTCCATGCGGAAGCCCTCCGCTAAGAATATCTTGCACAGCATACGGAAATGGATCGGAAGCATATCCGGAACAAGGATAGTATGAGTCTTTTTCATTTCCTCTGTGAATTTAACGTATTCAGACATTTTTTTCCTCCAATCGAGAGTTCAGAAGTTCATAGTTCATAGTGCATAGTGCATAGTTGAGAGTTGAAAGCGGAGAGTTGAGAGTTAATGTATCGCCTGACGGCGATATTATTCAAATCCGTCCGCGTCAGCGGACACCACAACTAATAACTAATCACTAAGAACTAATCACTACTTGCAGCCTTCGGCTATTCAAAAAGTAAACTGACGTTCAAGGTGAACTGCCGTGTGCGAAAGCAGACGTACCCTTACACACGAACGCAAGCCCCTCAGGGGCGACCCGTGGAGGGCGCAGCCTTCGGCTATTCAAAAAGTAAACTAACTATCAA
>Ga0310691_10007216_pt1 | contig 11654 bp, 12 predicted proteins | sample 176DNAGHGlowgp2_FD_203887 | JGI IMG/M metagenome (GOLD analysis project Ga0310691, IMG submission 203887) | Sheep rumen microbial communities from Palmerston North, Manawatu-Wanganui, New Zealand - 1766 DNA GHGlow gp2 (v2) (version 2) | ecosystem: Host-associated > Mammals > Digestive system >... | reverse complement strand
ATATACCAAAGTATGTTTATTTTGCAGATTTTGAAGCTTCTACAGATGAAGAATATCATCGTCCTTATTTAGTTTGTTTAAAGGGGATGGAAATAACAAAAGAACAAGGTCAATTAACTTATAGGCCCTTATATCCTGATGTATATTTTTGGGGCCCTAATTGTGCTCAGAAAATGCTAGATTATTTTGCAGCTTTATATGGAAATGCTTATAATAGAAGTACGAGATTTAATCAACCCAATGTAAGAGTCTATTTCTATAATCTTCATTATGATTTGACGTTTATACAACCCTATTTAAAGCATATAAATAAAATTATGAAAGGTAATACATTATATAGTACGCAAGGAAGATATAAATGTTATAATAATGTTACTAGTGAATATAGGCAAGTATTAATAGATTTTTGGGATGCATTGCCTATATTTAAGTCTACGTTGAAGAAGGCTACAGAAGACTATTTAACTCCAGAGCAGAAGAGAACTATTAAAAAGGAAGTATTTCCTTATGAACTTTATACTTATGATTTCTTTGATAAGCATCCTTCAGGATTTTGCTCTATAGTAGAATTTTTTGATGCTTTTCACGATAGGGAGAAGGCTAAAAAAGAGATTAATCAGGAGGTTTTCACATCAATGATAAAGGAAGATAAAATCAATTATAAGGAATATGCTATTTTCTATTGCAGGCAGGATGTTAATTGTTTATCACAGATTATGATTAATTTTGCTGATTTATTATCGGGGAAACACGTTGAAGGAATTAATGGTGTACTGCCTTTTAGTATATGTTTATGGAAATTCAGAACAGCTTCTAGTATAGGATATGAATATTTTAAGAAAACAGTCATGTTATCTAAAAACAATAATGATTACATACCTAAACACGATTGGTATTTACCTAAATCATCGTTAAGACATCTGATTCAGCGTTCTATAAGAGGAGGTAGAGTAATGACTAGAGATAATCAAAAATTTTACTATAAAGCTTTAAATGATAATGAATTACTTCAAGATTATGATGGTGTTTCTTTATATCCTTCTGCTATGTCATTATTATGGTTAACTGAAGGGAATGCTAAGCTAATAAAAGGTGAATATACACACGAAGATATATTAAAACTTTTTGCTCATCCTGAGTCATCACCCGAAGAAGCAAATGATTTTCAATTTAAAGACGGTTGTATTCATGTTACCTATATTAATACCAGGAAAGATAGGCATTTCCCCTTATTATGTATCAAGGACGAGAAGACAAATTTGAATGAATATAGAAATTTTCATGAAGAAGAGGTAAATACTTGGGTTAATGTTATAGACATATTTAATTTGATAGATTTCCAGAATGCTGAAATAAAGTGGGACGCGGCTATTGTTTGGGAAGGAAGCCGTTATTATGAGATCAGAGAAAGCATTACTAAGCTATTTCAGTTTAGGGCTGATAATAAAAAGCATCCTATACAAATGGTTATTAAATTAATTTTGAACAGTATTTTTGGCAAATCAATTTTGAAACCCCAAGATAAGGAGACAGTGATAGTAGAGAAAACAGGGTATAGATATAATAATGACCTTGGTGGCTTTGAGGAAGTAGATTCTTGGGGAGAATATTTTGATGCAAATGCTTATCGTATTCATAAATTCGAAGAATTAGAAGGAAATTTAATGGAAGTACAAATATATAGACGGGATGTATCAAGTTCTTTTAATATATTCGGCTCTAATGTCCTTGCTATGGCTAGGAGGATAATAGGAAGAGTAATGGCGCTAGCAGAAGATTTAGAAGAACAATACCCTGAATTATCTCCTGGTTTATTTTATACAGATACTGATTCAATGCATATAAGAAATGATTTGTTGCAGAAACTTGAAATAGCCTATAGGGAAAAGTATGGAAAAGAGATCAAAGGTAATCAATTAACACAATTTCATATTGATTTTGATCCTCCTAAATCATTTGCTGAAGGCGAAGTTGTTAAAGGAGCTGTAGAAAGTTATTTTCTTATGAAAAAGGTATATGCCGATAAATTAGTAGGAGATAAAGGGTCTGTTGATTATCATATGAGACTTAAAGGAATTCCTATAGATTTAGTGAAGTATGAAGATTATGAAAAAATTTTCAACAATGAGTCAATTACCTATAATCTGTTAGATGGCCATACAAGCTTCTTTTATAAGAACGGCAAAGTAGGCTCTAGATTATCAATGACGAGGGAAATTATGACTAAAGAAGCTAAGTTAAAAAGAAAAGAAGAAAATATTATTTTAGATGAGAATAAGAGAAGCCGCACCGATTAGCAGCCATTTTTGTTAATTCTGTTAATTCTTCTTGGCTTCTTAGGCATTGTACACCAAACTCTTTATCTATAGTTGGTGTGCTTTGAGTTCTTACTATTACTTTAAAAGGATGCATTTATTAAAATTTAATAAATTTAATACTTTTCAAAGTTAAATTGATTTTTTCTCCTCGGGATTGGGGCTGGAAGATGAATTTCCAGAGTCTTCAATAATGAATTCAGTTGTTGTAGTTGTCGTTTCAGTGATAGAAGCTCTGCGCGTTTTTGTGGGTCGTTTAGTATGGCTCTCTTTTCTTTTCTCGTGATGGGAAGGCTTTTCGTCCGGTTCAACACAGGTTTTGCAAAAGGCATAAATAAAAGATTTTAAGAAAGTTATTATTAATTCTATTATTTTATTCATCTTATAAAAAAATTGACTTTATTTACTATAAGCAGGATACATACATATAGCATCAACATAATAGCTTATAAATTCTAAGTATTTTGTTAATAAAAGTTCCATTTCGTTCCTTTTCTTTTCAATAACACATTCTGGCACAGAGTCATGAGTAAAGTCTTCTTTATAGTCACTATAATCCCCTTCCTCCTTATAAGTAACATTATGACAGCATTGAGAAAGATTATCACCAATGATACAAAGATAGATGTTGCACTTGTTTTTGATATCGCCTATTGCTAAAATAATTGAAGTCAAAGTCTTCCAATTCGTATGGCATCCATCGATAATAATAGCTTTATATTGGAAATATTCGTATTCTTCTCGAATTTTCGTAATTATTTCAACTAATTCCTCTGTAACTTTAAAATCAAGATTTTCAATTACAGTTTTTTGTTCTTCTTTACTTTTTTTCCGTATTTGCCAGAGGATATTCCCTCTAATATAGTCGCGAGAAAGAATAATTGCTTCATTTTCAGGATAATAGTTCTTTATTTTTTCGCAAAAAGTAGTTTTTCCTGTTCCTGGAAGTCCACACGTAATAAAAAACGAAATTTTACGTTGTGTAGGTAAAAACACCGGTGTTTCGGCGCAATATTCCTTAAGATGGCTGTAAAATTCCATTTTTTTAAGGTGAAAATCTTTCTCAAAAATAATTTTGACATGAATTCTGACTTTCAAAAACCCGCGCCGCGCCCTATATACAGAAAAGTCGAGGGAAAGCCTAGTGAAGAAATGAGAAAATGGCTTTTTCAACAAAATAATGTAAAAAGTAGTAATAATAAAATTGTATTTTAATTTGGAGGAACATATCCTTGTGAACTTAAAAAGTTTTCGATCGCAGTAATACGTTGAGCTAGTGAAATAGTTTGTGCCTGTTGACTCATCGCTAGGTTAGCTTGTAATGAAGTATTAGTAATTAAATGATATAAGTCTTGACAAACTGCCCAAACAGAGCCAACAGTACCAGGCCAATCTTCAATAGCGACATCAACTATTGCTTTAGTTGCATCGAAAACTGTTTTTGTAACATAATTTGTGCTGCTTCCATTAATATGTTCTATTAAAGCTTTATCCAATTTTACTTGAGTATCACAATTAGCGAAAGCTGTCCCTGGGTATTTTGTGCTAATTTGCTCAAAAAAGGGAACAATTCCTTCAAAAGGTTTTAAGGTTTCATGTAAAACTAAGAGCGTTTATTTAACAAATCAATAATACGTTGTAGTGAGCCGATAATATTGTTACTATTAATGTCACTTACGACTAGTGGTACGGCGCGGGATTGATACATATTAAAAAATAAAAAATTTGAGTTTATTCAAACAACGATAATATTTTTTTGAGTAATCCTATTATTGTGGGGTCGTTTACAGTGTCTTGTGGGGTTCCAATTATAGTATTAAAGTTTATTTCGCGAATATTTAAAGGAGCGTCCATTTTTATCCAGTATATGTAAATCTAAAAAAATTAAATTGAAACCCATAAGTTGTTGAACTAAAATCAAAATGATTTTGAGACCAAGCATTATCTGCAAAATATGCAAAGCGAGGTAAAGTTCCTTCACCTGACCAATTTACAGTTGCTATATATGAATGAAAAGTAGTATCATTTATTCTTTTTGTAATAAATAAAGCCCCACCATTTGATCCTGTCGTATGAAAAGGTACAAGAGTTTTTGTAATTGTTCTATCCCCTTGAACTATATTAAAAGTCATATTTCTAATAAAAAAGCCGCTACCCGTACTTATATCGCTAATAATTGGATAAAAAAATCCACTAACATAAGCTAAACTGTCATCGTCAAATATAAGAGCCGGAAAATTGATACTATAATTAGTCATAGCATTTGATGTATTATAATATACAAGATTTAAAGTAGCTCTTCTCATTGCATATAATGCAGTATTTTGAGTTATATATAGCCCACTGTCTGGTTCAAATTTATAATAATATCTTTGATCTGATTGAGTTTTAGTAAAATAATTAGCTAAGCTATTAGTAATAGTATTAGTTAATGTATTTACTGCTGTTTCTACCCACGATTGATTAGCTTTTTGCTCCAATAATGTATCTGTCTCTGTTTTTGTATATACAGTATTAGCTGTTGCTTTTCCCGCTAAGAATAAATCAATCTGACTTTGATTATATGTTTCTGTTTTAGTATAAACATCATCACTATTTGCTTTATTCGCTAAGAGCCCATCGATTTGACTTTGACTATATGTTTGTGTTTTAGTATAAACATCATTACTATTTGCTTTATTTGCTAATGCCGAATTAACTTGTGCCTGAGTATAAACTTCTGATTTTGTATATACATTTGATGCATTTGCTTTTTTACTAATACTTTCCTCGAGCCCCGTTACCGTAGTATCAATTTCTGATTTTGTATATACAGTATTAGCATTTGCTTTTTGATCAACAGCGTTATCAAGTGTTAAAATAGCATTATCAACCCAAGTTTTATTATATACATCATTACTATTTGCTTTGGCTGCTAATAATGTGTCGGCTTCTGCCTTAGTATACACGTTACTTGCAGCAGCTTTTTGATCAATAGCATTATCAAGTGTTAAAATAGCATTATCAACCCAAGTTTTAGTATATACATCATTAACGTTTGCTTTAGTAGCTAGTAAATTATCTGTTTCTGTCTTAGTATACACGTTATTTGCGGCGGCTTTTTGATCAATAGCATAATTTAATGTGCTTACTGCAGTATCAACCCAAGTTTTAGTATATACATCATCAACATTTGCTTTAGTATCTAGTAAATCATCTGTTTCTTCAATAGTATAGACATCATCTTTATTAGCCTTCTCATAGAGTAAACCATAGAGTTGAGATACACTAACTAATTCACCTTCAGGTAAAGAAGTAAGGAAATCATGAAACGCTTCTGATAATTCAGTTAATTGAGAAGTAAATGAAGCAATATAATTGCTTAGTTTGGTATGAATTCCTTTTAATAACCCTAATACTGTGCCTTGGCTTTCTGTATCTTTAGTAGATCCAAATATCTTACTATAATCCACATTCCTTACATTTAAAGGAACTGCCGGATTCGGAAACATTAAAAAAAATATATTAATAAAAATTTGAGTCTTTATTAAACACTTACTTTACCATACCAGCGAGACCCCATATTTGAGACATTGCCGGAATCATCTGCAGCAACAATCTCAGCTATATGTGCAGCATAATCATCATGCCCTTCAGGAGTAGCAGCATTTCCTAAGAAAGCATCTCGCATACTATGACAAGCGCGTACATAGCTATTAAGCGCTTTTTGATCGTAATTAGGAGCTTTATGTTTGAATGGACTGTAAATTCCACCAGCAACAATCATCATTTCTAAACCAACTCTAAAAATAAGTCTAACACTAGCTTGCAAGCCAATAGATCTAAAACAAACAATGCCAATATTGTTATTTTGTTGAGGCAACATAGCGGGGAGCTCAGCTGTCGACATTTTTGTTCCTATGGAAATATTATTGCATTTTAAAGTATCACGAGTTTCTGTCTTTGATACAATAAAACCGTCTCCGGCAAGAACATGAGGATAACTACCGACAGTTTTAGGGCCTTGTATAACCATATTGAAATTCGAAGGTGCAGGTGTTTCACTAGGAGTCATTTCATAGGAAGCACATACAGTAAAATCTTGGCCGAATTTATTGACATATGACAAATAAATGTATATGCTATTGATAATATTTAATGCGGGCTGAGCATAATCAAGATGATAAGAATTAGATTCTACTTGATAAGCAGGGTGTAAATGCACACGTTCAGGGGTAGAACCATCTAATTGTTCTGACGTAATATATACTTCATATATTCCTGTAAATACATATGGAGCCTCAATTAACGTTTTTTCTTCACTACCTTTATAAGGATAAACTAAAGGATTAACAAGTTTATAAGGCATATAAAGCCCCTCTTTATATCTGCAATATAAAGATGTAGCATTTTGGATAGAAGACCCTTCATCTGGAAAATCATTTTCTTTAAAGATTTGAGTTCTTAATGATTTTGATTGATAACCACTAACTTCACAATCATTGATTAGTTTATTTTCGGGGCTAAAAATTTGTTGAGTAGCTTCGATTGTACCTGAATCAAATAAGGCTGAGCAAGCAGGTATTGCTTGAATACCACCATAAATTAATCTACTACGTTGGCAATACTTCTCTAAACTTTTCAATTTTTGAGCTGGAGTATCTCCTTCAATCTGATTGTTATAGAAAGTACGAGTTGTTCTTGGAGCAGTGCCAGAGGTTAAGGTAATATCCAAATGCATACCCTCTGAATCATGGGTAACATTAATAGTAATAGGATAATCTGCAGGATTTTTTGTTCCTTGAGGATAAGAAATAGATGTCCCATACACAATTGGATCTTGATACAGATATAAATCAGCATCATATGACTGCATAACATTCGGATTAAAGGTTTCAGAGCGGGGCACGGGGATATCGTCTTGCATTTGATAGTTAAGAATAGCGCGCTGATTAGTATTAATATCAGGAAGCCCGATAATCTCAGTATTAATATCTACTGGGTCTAATGCTTTTTTAAGCCACCTACCACCATCTAAAGTAGAGTAAGGTAAACTAGCTAAAGAAGGTCGAACAGTAGTAACAACCTCGCGGGGTCTTTTAGACATTAAAAAAATAAGGAAAAAAAAAATTTGCTTTATTATAAAACACATTTTATCTTCTAGTTCTTCTTCTTTTAGTTCTTCTAGACTTTTTTGCTCCGCCTCCTCCTCCTAATGAAGAATTTAATGATTTGAGTGCTTTTCCAATAGCTTTAGCTTTCTTACGAAGTTGAGTGACACCTGCTTTTCTCTTGGCCATAAAAAATAACGAAAAATAAAAATTTGAAAGAGATTTATTAAAACTTTTTGGTTACATATTCCAAAAAAGATGTCAATTGTTTAGGAATTTGCGTCTTTTTTTGCTTCTTATACTTCTTCAACAGTGCAACAGCTTTCTTAGTAATAGCGGACGTTGCGGTTGTTATACTTGCGTTTTTCTTTTCTAGTTTCCTAAAATTTTTAAATAATTCTTTATCTACCTTTCTTCTACGTTTAGTAGAAGAGGTAGAATTATTTTGAGAAACGGATTTATTTCTTCTAGCCGCACATTCAGCTTCAGTATGAGGTCGTTTTGCTGAAACAAATGTCTTACAATTTAGACAACGATAAACACTCGAATTGCCTTTTACAGGGATCAAATTTGGTTTTTCAGTTGTTTTTATTTCAGGAACTTCAGTAAATGGAATTACAGGGTCTGTAACAATAGGTGAAATAATTTCTTGAGGCTGACTATTAGGCAATTGAGGCACAATAGGGCTAGAAACAATGGGACTAGAAACAATTGGTGAACTAGGCACAGTTGCAGAAACAACAACCTCGGTTTTCTCAGGCTGAGACATGCGTTTACGAGAATTATTTTTTTTTGATTTCCGTTCTCTAAAATAATCTACCCCTTTTTTGATTCCGTACGCGGCCAATCCTGCAAGTCCGAGACCTAACGCTCCGAGACCGATTTCTTTTTTATGCTCTTTCACTAAAAATTAAAAATAAAAACATACGTTTTCCCCAAACGTGATTAGCGGTCGTTTTGAGGAGTTCTTTTGGCCAATTTACTTTTGTACCATTTTGCCAATCAATTCTTGGCCTTTTGCTAGGATCTTCGTAAATATCGTCCCAATTCAACGAATCATCACTTTGAGGTCTCATATCAAGCGCCTCATAAGCGGCCAAGTAATCATCTATATTGCCAATCGCATTTTGTCTTTTCAATTTTGGAGGAGTAAAAGGGGGCACTGCTTTACCAATAGCTATATTATATATTGCCTTGAGTACATTATATTCCGAATCATATTGTTTTTGCCTTTCCTTTTTTATTATATCAGCTTTAAGAGAAAAAAGAGGCTCTCCTCCTAATATATACCTATCATATAATTTAGTAAATAGCAAATTCTCATCTGGGCTTGCTTTTACTACTTCCCATTTTTTTGGAGGTGGTGCAGGTAGAGCTAAATATGAAGGTGGTGCGGGTAGAGCCAAAACTTCACGTGGTGCAGGCAAAGCCAAAACATCGTCTACAAAAGGGACTTCAGGAGCGGGTAGAGCCGGATATAAAGGCACCTTTGGTCTGTACATTTTTGGTAAGGGGATTTCAGGAGCTGATGGAGGAGGTCCAATAAGACCGACTATTTTCTTAAGTACATCATATTTTGGGCCATATTGGTGATTTGCTTTCAACTTTCCTAACCATGCTTTAATAGGGAAAGGGTCAGCTCCTTTTATTACATACTGATCATATAATTCTTTTTCTAATTTAGCATAATCTATAATTTTACGTCTCTTTGGCATAATTAATTTCTTTTGAGGAACTTCAACTTCTATTAACTCTTCAGTAAAAGGAACATCTTGGTTTTCAACAAACAATTTATCATTAGGATTATCTTTAATAAGATTATCAAATACTCTTCTACTTGCATCCTCAAGTTGTTTTGTATTTCTTTCTCTGTTCATTCTATCGATTTCATTTAAAGCTTTATTAACTGACTCTAACACGACTTGCAATTGCTCTTTTGAATTTTGTTGTATTATAATTTGGCCAACATATTGCGCTTGTAAGACTTGATTCGTTTTAATAGCAGTATCAAGGAACTTTTCTAATTTTTCAGAATATTCAACCCTTCTATCAACACTTCTCATTTTAAAAGCTTTTTGTAATAAAAAAGTCACTAGCCCAAGCGTGCTAGTAACTAAAGCTGCCGACAAGTAAGGAAAAGCTTGCACAGCGGCGCCTATTCCGGCATCGATAGCTAAATTTTTAGCTCTATCACCAATTATACCTTTTATTGATGGGGCCTGTCCTTCTATTAATTTAACATCATTATTCATTTGATCTAAAAAAACATTTCTATAAGGATTTGAGGAATTATAATAAGTACTTTTCTCTTTTTTCGGCAATATCCAATTTTTTAGTGTGAAAGTTCCTTTTTTCATATAAATTTCAAATAGTTCTTTAACCCGTTCAGCTAATTCCTTTTTACTTAGTACTCGTAAAAACATCTCATCAGTTTCTAATCTATCTCTCATATTCGTTTCCTTTTCCCAATCTCTTTGCTGTTTTAAACGTTTAAGTAAATTACTATAACTATTTGTATCTAATTTTTCTATTTTATGAACTTTTTTAGTATCTTCACCCAATAACGGGTGCAATCTAGTTTCAAACATATACTCATTCAATTGTTCCTTAGCTTCCTGCTGACTAGAACTAGGGAAAATATTTGAAAGAGGAACAAAATCACTTCTTTCCCTGTTAATGAGTTCACGTCTCCTTTCTAGAAAATCTTTTACAGGTTGGAGGCCCTTATTTAAAACCTGGAGAACTGGAATTTCTTTAAATTCCGAATTTTTATAGAATCGACCTTCTCCAAATATTTTTAGCAAGGACTTTCCCCCATCTTCTACTTCATAGATATTCATATCAGTATCTACATATAATTCTCTATTCGGGAAGCTCTCATAAGCAACAAGAAGATCGTTATGATCACGAAGCACATCATTAAAAGATTCACCGCCCCTTAAATTTCCTAATTCCCTACTAAAACCTAATTTTGTATATTTTTCTGGTAAAATAAAATTAATGCTTTGTCCATCTACTACCAAATCTGGTTGTTTTCCTTCAATTTTTGATTTAATATATTTAAAAATAGGCCCCACCATTTTCTTATAAGGAAATAATACAATTTCTTTGACAACTCCCGCTGTGCTTGAAATTTTAGGCGCTATATATACGACATATGCGTCTTTCGCTGCTCCAGCCACTTCTCTAACTACTCTCCCTGTATTTGCATATTCCATATTATTAAAATAATTAAATTTATTTACCTTTTTCTACTTCTTCTTGTTCTCTTTGTTCTTCTAGTTCTTTTAAGCCTTCTTTTTGTTGATTTTCTTCTCCTTCTAGTCTTTCCTTTTTTAAAACGAATAATAGCTCCCCCAGGAATACTTTTCATTACTGATGAAGATGTCAAAGGAATCATGGAGTCTCCATAATTAAGACCTCCTTTATGCGCTAAATCAATTAGTTTATTATTATTAGACCCTAATAAAACAGACATATAAAAAAATTTGCTTTTATTGATCACCAAAAGTCAAAGGCTCACAGTCAGTTCCTCCAACTTGTCCACTAATGGGGACACAATAATTGCTATTATTATATAAAACAGCAGGCGTAATGCCTTCTTGCAAAACCTCAGTAGACTGTTTCTTTTGGAAGTTTTGGGGTCCATCAGGATAAAAGGAGCAACGAATATACGCTTTAGGTAATCGTTTTCGAAGATAGAAGAAATCATAATCCTTTCGTACGCAGTGCGCAACACCATGAATAGAATAACCTTGTCCATATTTTGAACCTTTACGTTCATAAGCGTGAGAAAGGATGTTATCAAATATTTTCTCGGAAACCATTGAACCAAGAAGATTATTAGCTTCCTCCAATGTTTTGGCAAAAAATGCAAATCTGGCGTACATGCCTTCGCCATCCACACGAGAAATGAACTTATAGGGGCTACTATTTCTTGTTTTCTTAGTAACGCCCTTTTTATTGCTGTCGCCTCCAAACACACTAACAGGTACAGGAGCAGATGCCATCTTTCTGAAATTAAAGTATAAAAAAATATAAAAAACATTAAAATCCTCCAGAAAATTATTTTTGTAATGAAAATCCACGTCAATTTTTTTGTTTTTACAAATTTAATTCCAATTTAAATCAAATTCTAATATTAGAAAATCAGTTATGGCAAAAACTACGCTGTTTTTAATGGTTAGACAAATCGACCTAGACGGTAAATTCGAGCTAATTTTGCGCGCAGTTCCTCCCCATAAGTATG
>Ga0310691_10007214_pt1 | contig 11655 bp, 9 predicted proteins | sample 176DNAGHGlowgp2_FD_203887 | JGI IMG/M metagenome (GOLD analysis project Ga0310691, IMG submission 203887) | Sheep rumen microbial communities from Palmerston North, Manawatu-Wanganui, New Zealand - 1766 DNA GHGlow gp2 (v2) (version 2) | ecosystem: Host-associated > Mammals > Digestive system >... | reverse complement strand
GTCCTTGGTCGAGAACCACAGATCCTGCTTGGTATCGATAGCATACTTGAAGCAGCTGTGAGCAAACGAACGGATGGACTTGTCCAGGTTGTGCATACCCTGGAGGACGCCCTCACCCTTGAACTCGTGGATCACGATCTCCTCGTGCTTGCCGCTGACGCCGTCAAAGACCAACTTGGCGGTACCGGGCTCGTCGGCACGCAGCTCAACACTCTTGTAAACGTCGCCATAGGCATGACGGGCGATGGTGATGGGCTTCTCCCAGTTCTTTACAACGGGGTGGATGCTCGGGATGGTGATGGGAGCACGGAAGACGGTACCGTCGAGGATCGAACGGATGGTGCCGTTGGGGCTCTTCCACATCTCGTGCAGCTTGTACTCGTCCATGCGTTTCAGGTTCGGGGTGATGGTGGCGCACTTCACGGCAACACCATACTTCTTGGTAGCCTCGGCAGCCTCGACGGTGATCTTGTCACCAGTCTCGTCGCGCTTTACCAGACCCAGGTCATAGTACTCACTCTTGAGGTCAACAAACGGAAGGATAAGGTCGTCCTTGATCATCTTCCACAGGATGCGGGTCATCTCGTCACCGTCCATCTCCACGATGGGGGTCGTCATCTTAATTTTTTCCATTTTAATTGAATAAAATCAGTTGCGTTTATAAATGATTGATTGAATAATTATTTTTTATTTTGTTTTATAACCTGTTCCCGCGGGCGTTACCGCCCCGGGAGCAGGTCATGGGAGTGGATTTTACTTCTTCTGTGAAGCGTAGAAGTTCATCAGGCAACCCTCGGCGAGGATGGTGCGCTCGTCCTGGGTCAGGTTCTGGAAGAAGAGGTGCAGGTCATGTACACCGTCGGCGGCGATAACCTTGGCATCGATTTCCTCCTTGCCATTGATGATGGCCTCACGGATGCCGGGAACAAATACCATGTCACCGGGGTTGTAGTTGAACTCAACATCGGGAGCGATGGTGAAGGGAACGATACCCCAGTTGATGCAGTTGCTGCGATAGCGCTTGGTGGCATACTCGTAGCAGATGTTGGCGTCGCCACCCAGCACCTTCTGGCAAGAAGCGGCCTGCTCACGGGCTGAACCGTCACCGGGCTTGTGGGCGAATACGCATGAACCGAACGAGGTGTTGTCGGCGCTGGCACCAACCTTGGCCAGAGCGTCAAGCACGTGCTGCGGGCACTTGCCGTCGCGACGCTCGTGATCCTGCTCCTGGATGCGCTTGCTCAGGCCTACGTACTCAGGCACGCGGCGTGACAGGGCAAACTCAGAGAGCTTCAGGGGGTTCGAGCGATAGCTCGAAGTCTCACCGCTGGGGATCAACTCGTCGGTGGTGGTCACGCTGTCGTGGATAACAGCTGCCAGTTCGAGCAGCATGTTGTCCTCCATAGCATACATCTTGGGCCAGTCCTTGATGTTGGGACCATAGCGCAACTCGACATCGGTATCGGCCTTGCCATAGCCGTAATAAACACGACGCTCATAGATCTTGGCGTCATACTCATAGGGCTTGTGGTCGTTGGTGTAGTCAATATCGGTAGCAGCGGTGATGACGCCTCCGTTGGCTGCGGTAGCAGCGATCGAACGGGCATCCATCAGGGCAACCAGCGAGATCTGACCCTGGCCGGGCTTGGAACCTTCACGGTTGGGGAAGTTGCGGGTGGTGTGGCGGATGGACAGACCATTGTTGCTGGGAACGTCGCCGGCACCGAAGCAAGGACCGCAGAAGGCGGGCTTGATGATCGTACCAGTCTCGAGCAACTCCTCAACGATGCGCTGACGAACAGCGGCCATGTAAACGGGAACCGACTGGGGATAAGCGCTCATGGTGAAGTAGTCGTTACCGATGCTCTTGCCGCGCATGATGCTGGCGGCAGCGCTCAGGTTGTCATAGGTACCGCCCGAGCAACCGGCGATGATACCCTGGTCGGCCTGTACCTTGCCGTCCTTCATCACCTTGTCAACGAGGTCGCACTGTACCTTGTCGCCGAAGCGCTTCTTGGTGTCCTCCTCGACCTTGCGCAGGATCTCGGTGGGATTAGCCTGCAGCTCGTGGATAGTGAAAGCGTTGCTGGGGTGGTAGGGCAGAGCGATCATACACTCCTGAGTGCTCAGGTCGATCTTGATCATGCTGTCGTAGTAAGCCACCTCACCGGGCTCGAGAACGCGGAAGTCCTCGGGACGCTGGTGGATCTCATAGTGGTGCTTAACCTCGTCATCGGTAACCCAGATGGAGCTCAAGCAGGTGGTCTCGGTGGTCATGATGTCGATACCGTTACGGAAGTCGATGGGCAGGTTCTTCACGCCAGGACCGGCAAACTCAAGCACCTTGTTCTTTACAAAGCCGCTCTCGAAGGTAGCCTTAACCAGCGAGATAGCTACATCGTGGGGACCTACACCCTTGCGGGGAGCACCCTCCAACCACACCAGGACAACCTCGGGGGCGTTGATGTCCCAAGTGTTGCGCAGCAGCTGCTTAACGAGCTCGCCACCGCCTTCGCCGACGCCCATGTTACCGAGCGAACCGTAGCGGGTGTGGCTATCGCTACCCAGGATCATGTTACCGCACTTCACCATGGCCTCGCGGGCGAACTGGTGGATAACGGCCTGGTTGGCGGGAACGTAGATACCGCCATACTTCTTGGCTGCCGACAGACCGAACACGTGGTCATCCTCGTTGATGGTGCCGCCCACGGCGCACAACGAGTTGTGGCAGTTGGTCATAGCATAGGGCAGGGGGAACTTCTCGAGACCACTGGCGCGGGCGGTTTGGATAATGCCCACGTAGGTGATGTCGTGCGACATCATCGCGTCAAAGCGGATGCGCATCTTCTTACCCTTGCTGCCGTCCACGTCGTGACTGCGCAGGATGCCGTAGGTGATGGTGTTCTCACGAGCCTCGTCAGGCGTGGGAAGACCAGTTGCATCAGTACGAATTTCGTTACCGTTGATTAAGTAAACTCCTTGTTTGATTAATTCTACCATGATAAAATTTTGAAAATGTTAATTGATATATAGAGTTATTAATTCAATATCGTGTGAATAAAAATGGTGAGCGCAACCATGTCGGCACTGCCTCCAGGAGAGATGTTCAGCGCGGTGTAGTCGCGGTTCATCTGTTCCATGCCATGGAGGGTGTAGTTGTCAAGCAACTCTTGAGCTTCTCGCTTGACGTGCTGAGCCTGTTCGTAGCCCACACGGTGGATGACGTTGGTGTCATCCAGTTGGCTCATGATGAGAAGCAGCAGGCGGTGAGGGGCCGTGTCCGGGTCTTCAGCGAGATAGTTGCGATAGTTGGGCAACCATTCGGTGAACAGTTGCTTGTAGCCTGCCTTGGCCAGGTCAAGGGCTCCGGTCACACGGTGCGCATTCACGGCATCATTGCCGTGGGTGCCCGCCGTGGGAGTGAATTGGCCTGCAACGGCCATGACAAGTTCCCGCAGTTGCTTGCTGCTCACGATGCCGTCGCGGGCGATGCACCATGACGCGGCCATGATGGTCAGCCCCATAGCGAACAGGGCTCCACGATGGGTGTTCACGCCGCCAGTAGCATTCAGCATGGCTTTTTCGGCTTCGATGCCGATGAGGCGCACTTCCTGGGCATCAGGTACCTCAAAGTCTTCACCACACATGCTGCCATACAGAGCCAACTGTGTGAAGAAGGGATGCAGAGCATCAATGCTCCTGCACATCAGCGCCAAGTCCATGTCCTTGTGGGCACCATTGTCATGCTGATCCACCAGACCGGGTTTTGGCGTTGTGTAGAGTTCGGCCCGCAGGGCGTCGCTTGCCAAGTGGGCGATCAGATAGGGCTCGGTGGTTTGAGGCACCAGTGCGGCAGCTCGGGTCAATGAGCCTTCGCTCAACGCTTTTCTCATGAGCGAGGCACTCACGGGCTGGGCATCAAGCACGAGGCGTTCTACGGTCTTGACCGTGATGCCCTGTGCTGGCAGTTGCTCCAGCATGAGCTCGTTGTAGCGTGCTGTCAACGCATCGATGGGCTCGCTGCCCACATAGCGCACCGTCACGCCCAGGGCGGGCGCGATGTGGCGTGCAAACAGGTCCAGATCAAGTGTGATGTGGGTGTCGGTAGCGTCGGTCACCTGCTTGAGGAAATAGGTGGGGAAGGTGAGTTCGCTGATGGCGTAGTCACTTCCCTCGACCACCACGACATTGTCCAAGTCCTTGCAGCCTGCCTGTATCATGGCGAGGCGTTCTTGATAGCTGAAGATTGAACGGTCCTCGCGCACGGCGATGACATAAAGCGTCGTTGCTTGCTGGGCAGCCTGATGGACAAGATAGCGGTGACCGATGGTGAACGGGTTGGCATTCATCACGATGGCGGCGGCACCGTCAGGACGGTCGCCACGCATCTGCCGCAGGTAGTCGGTATAGGTACCGATTCCTTTCACGCCATTCTCCATCAGGATGGCTTGCGGAGCTTGGGCGATGATCGTGAACCCCATGCTCTGGAAGATGGCACTGTTGCCGGGTTTGGTATAAACCTTGACCGACGTGGCTCCCTGCTGGGTCGCCATGCCGATGAGGTGGCTGATCAGGCGGTTGCTCATCCCTGTGTCACGGGCTGCCTCGCCCACGGCTATGCACTTGATGACATTGCCCTGCAGACCCCCACCGGCAATGATGCTGCCGCCATCATCGGTGACGGCGGCATAGTAGTCCACGTCCTCAAGGCGCAGGCCATTGTCGGCAAGGAATCGTTCCACCTTCATCCTGTTGGACTTGAGTGAAAGCGGCATGTCGCAGATTTCAAAATTATCGTACATAGTCGTTGATCAGTTTCTCGATGTGGGCCATCAACTCTTCTTGAGTATGGCTGTGGTTGCGCATACACCAGCGGGACTCGTGGTCACACAGCAGGCAACGTCTGGGCTTCCCACCCACCGCCTGGCGGCTGATGGGAGTGCCGTCGGCACCCATGACATCAATGTCGAACAGCCGCCCTAACGGGTGGCTGTCTTCAATGTCACAAGTCACACGTTTGGCCTCAAGCACCGGCAAGTCGGTAATGAGGTATGCCTCATAACCGGTTACCAGGTCGCGGGCACGCGTTGCCTGCACATGCTCGCCCAGGCGGTCGAGCAGGGCGGTCAAGGCCGCTTGTGCAGTCACCACCGAGTAGAGATTACGCTTGACGCTTCCAGGCATCACCACCGTCAGGCACACCAGGGTGCCGTCGGGGTGTTGCTGCATCAACTGCTGTTGCAGGGCGTGACGGTTGTCACGGCTTTGCAGTAGGGCGTCGAGCGTAATCTCCATCGCTGATGTCTATAAAACTCAGACTAAAAAGAATTTAGTCAGCAATGTTCTTGATAATGTCTTGAACAGAGCCGTCGCGGTTCAGTACGACGCCCACAACCTTGTCACCGAAGGGCAGGGGTGCGGGATTGCCGATGATTGAGCGAGCCTTGGCAGCCAGGTCATGGATGTCCACGATATTCAGGCCGGCAGCCTCCAGACGCTCCTTGATCTCGGGACGGTTGGGATTAACGGCGATACCATACTCGGTAACGACAACGTCAACATTGCTGCCCGGAGTGATCAGGGTGGTTACCTCGTCAACGACACAGGGGATGCGGCCACGCAGCAGCGGGCAGACGATGACTGACAGGGCACTGTCTTGAGCAGTGTCGGGGTGACCGCCGATGGCGCCACGGATGATACCGTCACTGCCCACAAGCACGTTCACGTTGAAGTTCACGTCAACCTCCAGAGCCGACAGGATGACAACATCCAGGAAGTGGGTTGCAGAACCCGGCTCCAGCATGGCGGCATACTCGTTGGCCGATACGCACTTGTGCAATGGATCGTTCATCAGTGACTCGGCAGCTACCTTGTCAAACGACTGAACGTCGATCAGACGACCGATGAGACCCTCCTGATGCAGCTTCACCATGTGGCTGGTGATACCACCCAGTGCAAAGCTGGCCTTGATGCCCTTGTCGATCATGCCTTGACGCAGGTACTTGGTCACGGCAAGCGAAGCACCGCCCGAACCAGTCTGCAGTGAGAAACCGTTCTCAAAATAGCCACTGTTCATGACCACCTTGGCAGCCTGCTTGGCCAGCAGGATGTCGCGGGGGTTCTTGGTGTCGCGGATGGCACCTGAGGAAATCTTGCTCGAGTCACCCACCGAGTCAACGACGACAACAAACTCCACGTCGGCTTCGCTGATGCAGTTGTGCTGGTTGGGATAGTCCACCAGGTCATCGGTCAGGATGATGGTGTGGTCGGCATACTTGGCATCGGGCAGGGCATAACCCAGCGAGCCACAGATGCTCTTGGCATTCTCGCTGGTCGAGAAACCGGCAGCATTGCCCAGAGGGTCACATGACGAAGCGCCCAGGAAGGCAACGTCGATGTGCAACTCACCACTCTTGATGGCATAGCCACGTGAACCGTGTGAACGGAAGATGACGGGCTTCTCCATCAGGCCGTGTGAAACCTCGGTAGCGAGGTTACCGCGCAAGCCGCTGGTGTGCAACTGAGTGATCACACCGTTCTTGATGTGCTCGATCAGGGGCTCATGCACGTCGATAAGGCTTGATGAGGCCAGGGTCAAGTTCTTGAAACCCATCTCGGCGAGCTTGGCGACTACCATGTTGATCACCTTGTCACCGCCGCGGAAGTGGTGGTGGAACGAGATGGTCATACCGTCCTTCAGACCACTCTTGCGGATGGCTTCCTCAAGGGTCACCACCTTGTTGCTCTTGTGCTGCAACTCGAAGCGGGGCGTCGGGTCTTTCTTCATCGTGGAGTCATTATAGACTTCCTTGTTCATCTGCTTTGCAACCTCTGCAATCTGGGCTGCTCTATCTTTGATATTGTTCATGCTAAGTCCTCCTTTGTCAAGATGCCCGACGCAATGGCCAGGTCGATGGTACGTTGTGCTCTGATAACCACGGGGCGGTCTACCATTTTGCCATTGACGGCAATAACGCCGCTACCGCGCTTCTCGGCTTCCTTGATGGCGGCGATGATGGTCTTGGCCTTCTCGATTTCTTTCTCCTTGGGTGCGAATACATCATTGACAACCTCGATCTGGCGAGGATTGATGATGGATTTGCCATCAAATCCCATGGCCTTAATCATTTCAACCTCACGACGGAAGGTGTCCATGTCGTTCAGGTTGCTGAACACGGTGTCCAGGGCATCGATGCCGGCAGCACGGGCAGCGGTCACGATGCATTGACGAGCCATCTGCAGCTCCATGCCGAAGAAGGGCGAGTCGCCAGTCGTGCGCTGTGCCTTCAGGTTAGCGCAATAGTCCTCGGCGCCCAGGGCGATACCCATCATGCGCTTGCTGGCAGTTGCGATAGAGTAAGCGTTGAGGGCACCCAGTGTACTCTCGATGGCGGCCATGATCTGAGTGCGACCTACGCAGCCCAGCTCGGTCTCCACCTTGATGATTTCTTCTTCAAGTTCTTTGACCTCGTCGGCAGTCTCGGTCTTGGGCATACGGATGACGTGAACGCCAGCCTTTACCACAGCCTCGACATCCTTCTTGCCATAGGGGGTGTTCAGCGGGTTGATGCGTACAACCATCTCGGTCGTGCCGTAGTCGATGGTCTTGAGAGCATTGTGAACCAGCAGACGCGCAGCGTCCTTCTCGGCCATCGAGACAGAGTCCTCAAGGTCGAGCATGATTGAATCGGGACTGTAGATGTGAGCGTCGGCCATCATACCCGGGTTGTTACCGGGGACAAACATCATTGTTCTTCTGAGTCGTTGCATAACAATTTTCTCGTTTTTAGATGGTTTAATGGGTTAATTAGTCGGCCCACACGTCTTTGCCAGTGGCGCGAACGGCGGCTGCCGTCACGCGGGCGCGGATGGTGCAGTCCAGGGCTCCCTTGTCCGTGGCTTTCACCTCGGCTTGGTCGATGCCCAGGCCCTGCAGGGTCTCGGTGATAACTTTCTTGATTTGGTCGCCAAACTGGTAGGCTACCGTGCTGTCAAGATCAATGTGCAGTCCAGCGTTGTCGTTGGGCGCAATCTGGATGAAAATGTCGCCGGATTCAAGCGTTCCGGCCATTGCCGTTTTGATCTCCATTTGTTAGATAAAAAAACGTTTTTAAATTATTAATAAAAGTTCGTTAATGTAGTCAATTAGATGGTTACAGTATAAACTTGTCTTGCACTAAGCCGTGAAAGCTCTCTTTCAATAATGGCTCAGCCACAGTTGAGTCTATTAAAAAAACGCCCAAAATTAGGCATTATTTTATTATTGACAAAATATTTTCAATACCTTTTTTTGACACCCTCTCCAATGGGCAAAATGGCTGTTATTTAGGCACTTTGAAAACCTTAGTTTTCATGTTGGAAAAATAAAAAATGCGGCTTTTTGGACCGCTTTGTCTTTCATTTTATTATTTTTGTTCGTTTTCTGGCTATTTTCTTATACTCTGGACAGTATGAAGCCTGATTGCTGTCGTTACTTTTCAGTGCCGTTGGGTTTCAAATCTGTATTATTTCTTGTACTCACGCTGGGGAATGGCTTAGTGTTCACTGTCGTTTTGACCATAACCATTCATGGGCTCAGCAGCCACGGGCAGGTCAGACGTTGGCTCGGGATAGATAGGTCGCTCGTGACGGCTGGCACTCTGTTCCAACACGATACGGCTCAGTGCCAGATCCAGCTCACGCAGCGTTTCACTCCGCTGTTTGGGCATCAACTGGCATTCCCACACGACAATCACGTGCCAGCCACCGCCCCTTAGCAATGCTTGGTTGCGGGCATCCCGTTCACGGTTGCGTGTGATTTTTTCTTGCCAGAACCGGGCGTTGGTCACCGGGCGATGCTTTTGACATTCATGACCATGCCAGAAACATCCGTTGACAAAGATGACCGTGCGCCACTTCCGCATTACGATGTCAGGGCTGCCCGGCAAGGCCCTGACACACAACCGGTAGCGGTACCCTTGCCGCCACAACCAGCGTCGCACCACCATCTCGGGCTTCGTGTCGCGTCCCTTGATGCGGCTCATGCAACGATGCCGCTGCTCCCGTGTCATCCTATCTGCCATAATAACTCAATACCCCTTCACTTTTCGCCACTCGGTCATGTGTTGTCCTCCTTTCCTGTGATTTGCCAGTGGCCATTTTTGTTGCTGCCCACACGGATGATAAGGCCTGCTTTTTTCAGTTCGCCTAAGCGGCGCTTGACGGTAGCCTCTGATACTCCGATGCGTTGCCCGTATTCAGAGTAGTTCAGGCTGTTGTCCTGCTGGATTGCTCGATATAACTTTTCTTTTATCGGGTCAGAGAACGATTTTATCGGGTCAGAGGCAGACTTTATCGGGTCAATCTCCTGTGAGTGCTTGAACTGCTCAATTTCGTGACTGATGTTGCGGATGTGCTCGTCGAGCATGAACTTGCGGAACGGAACCAGGCTGTCCTGCTCACGTGCGTTAACCAGAGCCTGGATATATTCAGCCTTGTCCTCCTTGACAATCTTGGAAGGCACCAGCCCGAACTCATATTGCAGATGGTTCATTACCAGTCGGGACATGCGGCCATTACCGTCCACCCACGGATGAATCGTCACCAGTTGATAATGTGCATCAAAACTCAAGAGGTATTGGCTGATGATGTCGGAGGTCTCCATCAACTGGTGGCGGTGCTCGTTCAATAGCGTGCAAAACTCGGCCAAACGGGACGGAACCTTCTGGAAATTCATGTAGGAACGGCCACCAATGCCAGCCGTCACGCCTACCAGCCTCAAATCACCCTTGGATGCGTCAAAGCTGCCCTGTGCTGTATTGTATTGTCCGCCGGTATTCTTCATCACCAGTGCCGAGAGGTTCTTGAGCATGTCGACTGAGAAGTCGGCATGGTCGTGTGCCAACTTCATCGATTGCTCATAAGCCGCTTTCAGGTCAAGGTTCATCATCTGCTCTTGAATGGTGCGTCCTTTGGCCGAAATGCCCTCGTCAAACAGCAACTGGTTCTCAATCTCGGTCACTGTGCTACCCTCGATAGCCGTGGAATGGGTAATGATGGAATAGAGATAGAACTTCTGATAGTCTATCTGGTCGGCAATACCCAATCTCTTGTGCTCGTCGAGCAAGCACAGCAGTTTTTCTTCCTGATTCATAATCTTGTTGAATTATAGGATAAACCAGAATCAAAAGGCAAAGATAATGATTTTTGAAGAGATAATGGCAATAATAGACGGACAAAATCAGTATGTTGCTTTTTGTTATGGACTGGTCAATGCCCCGCGATGCTACCTTTGTGAAGCGAGGAGGGAAAATGACTTTTAACACTTTTCCTCGCCCTTGTGAATGTGAAATGAGTGGGAAGGGCAGGAGTTGATTGTATAGGAATCGCGGTTTTGTGGAATTTCGGTTTTTTACAGCCATCAATGCTTTTTGACAGAAAAATTCAGGAGGGTTAGGTAGAATGAAGAAATTGTTGTAACTTTACACTCCGAAAAATAAACCAAGGAACACAAGTAAGATGAAATTCAGCGAAGTTTTAGGCAATGAGCAGGCAATAGGGCAGATCCGGCGGATGATTGATACCGACCGTCTGCCTCATGCCTTGTTGCTCTATGGCGAGCCGGGTGTCCCCAAGCTGGGACTGGCGATGGCGGCGGCGCAGTATCTCCACTGCAGGAATCATGTTGACGGTGACTCTTGTGGGGTCTGCCCGATGTGTCGTCAGCACCAGTCATTCAACCAGGTAGATACTCACTACAGCTTCCCGTTCACCAATCGCAAGGGCGACAGCAGCAGCCCCTGTATTGCCGATGATTATATTGAAGAGTGGCGAGAGTTTGTCACCAAGTATCCTGTTGAGGACTACCAGGCATGGCTGGCACTGTTAAAGAATGACAATGCCCAGCCTCAGATCTTTGTGAATGAGGCAGATAGTATCATGCGTAAGATGACCCTCAGTGCCTTTACTGCCAAGTATAAGGTGCTCATCCTGTGGCTCCCCGAGAAACTCAAGGACGAGGCTGCCAACAAGCTGTTGAAACTCATCGAGGAACCTTATGACGACTGCAAGTTCATCCTCGTGAGTGACAACGAGAAAGAGATCTTGGGTACCATCCTCTCACGTTGCCAGCGCATCGAGTTGCGCAAGCCCTCCACCCCCCTGGTGGCACAATATCTTGCCGACCGCTATGGCATGGACATGCAGGACGCTCTCGCCCTTGCTGCGCCAGCCGATGGCAATGTCACGATGGCCGAGCGCATGGTGGAAACGGGCAGCGAGTTCCACGAGTTCCGTGAGCGTTTCATCGAGCTTATGCGACTCTCCTACCAGCATGATCTCGCCAAACTCAAGAACTGGAGCGAGGTGGTAGCCGACATGAAGCGTGAAAAGTCACGCCGTTTCCTTGACTATGCCGTGCGCCAAGTGCGGGAAAACTTCATCTACAACCTGCACAATCCAGCCCTCAACTATCTCACTCGCGAGGAGGAAGCTTTTTCTACGCGTTTCTCGCCCTTTATCAACGAGCGAAACGTCGAGGGAATAGTCAGTGAGCTGGAACGTGCCAGTACCGATATTGCTGGCAATGGCAATGCCAAGTTGGTCCTCTTTGACCTCACCATCCGCCTCTCTATCCTCATCCGCAAGTAGTCCCCCAAGAAGAAAAAAATCTCTTAT
>Ga0310691_10007210_pt1 | contig 11659 bp, 28 predicted proteins | sample 176DNAGHGlowgp2_FD_203887 | JGI IMG/M metagenome (GOLD analysis project Ga0310691, IMG submission 203887) | Sheep rumen microbial communities from Palmerston North, Manawatu-Wanganui, New Zealand - 1766 DNA GHGlow gp2 (v2) (version 2) | ecosystem: Host-associated > Mammals > Digestive system >... | reverse complement strand
CAGATGTGCTGTCAATCGCCAATACAACGTCGCCTGCCGCCATACCTGTATCTGGTGTGAAATAACCAGAATCAGTGATGTCGTCGCTTGCAGGAACGATGTATTTCCACAATTTACCGGTAGCCAAAGCCCCGATTGTGCCATCTTCAATAACACGCAGATTTGTTTTTGTAAAAGCCATTTTAATTCCTTTTAGTTAAACGATTGTTGAACTCCCTAGGGGGCGAAAACCAGAAACTAGTGTTGCCCCCTAACGGTTATTAGACTTCTGTCAAAACGTCAACAGCCCACAAACCTTCGATATCCAAGACACCGATACCACGGTCAAACAAAGCACGATGAACGTTGCATTTGTTCGGTTTATCTTCATAAACTTCGACACGACGAGAACCTTCGTTTTCGAAACCTACAACTGCGTATTTGTGGAACGCAAAGAAACGAGAACTGTTAGCGACAGATGTGCCACCATTTGCATAATCAGGCATACCACCTTCTTCCATATCTGGAATTTCGTGCAGTGTAAAGCCTAACCATTGAGCACCATCAACAGATCCAGATTCCAATGGCTTATTCATAGCGGTCAAGATTGACACGAATTCGCTATCATCCAACAAATTCATCAACGAATCGGCAGATGCAACGATATGACGGTCTTTCTTTGGAATACCTGCTTTGTTCATCAAAGCCGCCAATTCTTTCAGAACCGCACCAGACAAAACTTGTGTTGTCAAATCAACATAGTGATTTACAGCATCATAACCATCGTTCATAGCATTGATAACGGCTTGTGTAATATCACGTTCCACTGCATCAGCCACAGATTCTGCGTTGTCAGATGCTTGGTCAAAGTTCGTTTTCTTTTCTGTCTGCCAGTAAATTGGAACAGCAACTTCACGATTGGTTGTTGGCACGACCAATGTTTTATACTGTTTCGATTCCAACTGGGTGCGAACTCCCAAGATGTCGTCGTGTGCGTGAACTTTACCCGACAAGCCGAAACGGTCATCTTCACCGACACGACCTGAACGGAAATCAATAAATTTGCTCAAATTGGCAACTTTTTCGCCATAAGCCCGTTTGAACTCACGTTCAAAGTTACGAATATAAGCAGTTGTAATTCCACCTGTTACAATAGGCATATTAAACTCCTTTTTTAGTTTATTTTTGTGCATTAAACAAAAGTAAAAATAGGGCTGTCTTTTTGTAGGGGCTGAATCAGTAATGCCTACATCATTACAGGGTTTTTAACTCTTACTTTCACGATTACAAATTTGAGTGTAAAAATCAAGAAAAAAAATCATTTACACAAATTTTTCACTTGCGTTTGATTTTCAATTCGGTATATAATGCCGACATAGGACACAGGTTTATTTTTTTATTTCTTTCATTCTTGACTTGTGTCCTATAATTTTGGGGTATGTGATAACAATAACGGCTACATCATCTCTACCCCACCAAGATTGGACACCGAATCACTAGCGATTCGTCTTTTGACACTCCGCCCGTAGTGTGTCCAAAACGGGCAATACTGAAAGGAACTCAAATGAAATGTCCATATTGTAATAAAACATTAAAAGTAATGCGATTTAACGATACTTTTACTTGTCTGAACCCAGAGTGCAAACAAAGTTTAGGTATGATTGGTACGCAACTGATGTGGGAAAAAGTTGTTTCGTTGCACAAAATACGCAAAGCCAATTCCACTTATTGCAAAACGCATAGAGAAAAGGTAAATGCACAAGCGTTAGCAAGATATTATCGTAATAAAAAACTAAAAGGAAAACAATAATGATTGAAAAATTAAAAAATATACCCATTGATATGAACGGGGAACCATCGGCGGTGTGGCTTAAAATCAACGAACTTGTAGATGCTGTCAATGAAATGCAAAATAGGTCATCAAACACACTAATAAAAACTATGCGTATGGACAAAGAGTTTGCGGAAGGCGAATGTGTGAGATTGCAGAACGAATTAGAACGTACACGGTGGGCATTAGATGTCGCTGTTAATATGCTGAAAGATATAGACAAAACTCGTTCTGTGGCTAATCACAAGATAGGAACACAGGACAAAACCTTAAACTCGGGAATTGTGTTCTGCTGGACAACACCAGACGAAATCCATAACACCATAGACCAAATAACAACATTAACCAAAGGTGGCGACAATGAGTAATATGAAATGTCCGTTCTGTCAGCAGGAATTAGAAACTGGCAATTATTATGTTCATTGCCACAACCCACATTGCAATATAACAGTAGATATGGATGGCACAGAAGAATTACGGGAAGCCCTTATACGCACACGCAAGGCATTGTATTTGGCATTTGAGATGTTAAAAGACATAAAAAGTGACCCAGATACCAATGACGAACTCACACAAGAAATTGCAGACAGATTATCTGAAATCGAAACAGCACTAGAACAAAAGGATTGAGATGATGTTAGTGGAAAATAGTGTAGTTATAGCAAACTTTGTAAAAGGATTGTTTGTCCCATTGGGTTTTTTAACTGGGGGTGCAATAATAATCGGGATTATATTATTGATGTATGCAAGCATAGAAGAACGCCCAAAAGTATTATATTGGGAGATTCCAATAGGGATTTTCTTGTTGTTTGCAATTTGGTTTTTTTCAACATTTACAATGAAATAACAACGCTGGGATAAAAGGAACAGAACGATGAAATACATTTGGTTAGGTATTAAAGATTGGGTTAAAGATTGTTGGCACGACTGGTTATTGAACCGGTTGCAAGCAGCATACCCCAACGCAACGATATACTGTTACGACCACGGATATGATGCTGATTTTATAATCTACCATTGGAAAGAAGGCAACCTGTGGCACTATATTCAACAACGCAAGATTGCAAAACGAATGAGGAAGCGATGAACCTATGGAAACTTATACCGCACAAACACATATACCGATTGGGCGACTATAGCGGCAAGCGGTGTAGACGGTGCGGGAGATTTAGAACACTAGAACAAAAGGATGCGAAATGACAGACAAGGTAAAAGCGTTTGGCTGTAATGTGCCAATTTATGACGATTATATCGTGATTCAGAGCCACAAAGACGACTTGCCCGAAGAAATAGAATTAAACGAATTTGCCGATGCTGGCTATTGGCGTGATAAAAACGGACAACTGCATATTTGGTTGTCAAAAGATATAAACCCTTGGCGGACAATTCCCCACGAGTGCGTGCATATTGCCAATCGCATACTGGCGGAACGAGATGTTGTATATTTTCCCACCCAAGATGAAGCATTGGCATATTTGGTTGGGTTCTTGTGCGACAACGTAGCAAAAGCATATAACGAATTATATAAAACTGACGAACAAGTAGAACAAAAGGAGTAGAGTGATGGCATACATATTTGATATTGATGGAACATTAGCGGATTGCTCAGACAGGTTGCATTTTATTCAGCAAGAAAAACCCGATTGGGATGCGTTTTATGCTGCGTGTCTATATGACAAACCGATAAAAAATGTTTGCAACCTTGCTCGGAAACTACGCAACACAACGCAATTAGTTTTTTTAACAGGGCGACCAGAAAAATATCGCAAACAAACAATACATTGGCTTGCACACTATGTCTGCAATGGAAAGATACCACACGTGATTATGCGAGAAGATGGCGACCACAGACCTGATTATGTCGTAAAAGAAGAATTGTTTCATAAATATATTGAGCCAGATTATTTTCCACAGGGTATATTTGAAGATAGAAAACAATGCGTTGATATGTGGCGGTCTTTGGGGCTGACTTGCTATCAAGTGGCAGACGGGAATTATTAAACAAAAGGAATATAGCAAATGACACTATTAGAAGCATTGTCTAAAAGATATGAAACCCCAATCGTAATAACCGAAAGCCCTTGGGGCGATAAGGGGCGACAATATCGTTGGTGTAATGGACATATACAAACCAAAACCCCAAAAGGCAAGTATTGGAACAGAATAATAAATATATCTGTCGCAATCTTGGAAACAGCCAAAGCAGAGTTTATAAACGAACAAGCAGAACAAAAGGATGAATAATGCAGGTTAAACTTGAAGAATACGTCAAAGAGTGGCTTGAACCTGTTGTGCGGTTCGTTGATATGCCAGAACGAAAGATAAAACGAAACATTGCTTTAATGCAAAGCAGAGTAAAACGTATAAAGAAACCAGAACAAAAGGAACAAGACCAATGATAAGCGACATACAGCAGGATAAAAACGGATACTTCTTCACTATCGGCAAATGCGTTTATCGCTGCGATAACTATGACGAACTGTCCGCTGTCAAAAACGAACTGATAAAAGAACGTTTTATTGCAATGTCAAAATACAAAGAAAAGGTTAGATAATGAAAAACACCAACAAATACGGGTTTATTTCGGGCGGTTACATCGCAGACCTTTTGGACAGGGCAGCACTTGAAGCAGTCAACGAACGGTATAACAATGCCGACAAACTGATTTTCACAAAACAGGCGGAAATAGATTACCGAAAACAACTCTGCAATCTGCGTGGAATTAAAGTCGTGGTGGACTTTGTGGAATACGACCACAGTCGCAGAATGTATGTCTGTGGGGTAAAACTGCAACAGATTTCAACCGATATTGCATACGGAACATTTTATTTTAAGCAGGCTTATAAGAATTTTTGTGAAATAAAGGGTGAAAAATGAAACGCATACCCTATGGATCATTTCGGTATTTGACACCGGAACAACAATTAGCCCACAAGCACGAATTGGCACGACGTTTTCGGGAAAAACATCGGGAAAGATTGAACGAAAGAAACGCAGAATACATACGTTTATGGCGGAAAACAAAACCTTTCGTTATTCAATGTAAGTATTGTGGGGCTGATTTTAATGCACCACGTAGAACGACCAGAATGTGTCCAAACTGCCACCAGAAAGCACACGACCACGCATTACAGGTTAAAATCGATTTAATTGCCCGTAGAAACGCAAAAGCACTTTTGATGGACAAAGTGGTTGAATTGAGAAAAAAGGGGCTACAACAGACCGAAATTGCCCACGAATTAAACATTTCACAGAAAACCGTATCGAATTATCTGGTAAAAATGGGATTTCGAACGATGCCGGAATATCATAGACGTAGAAAAATTTGACTTTTGTATTACGTTGTATTACATTGTGTATTACAAAATAAGAAGGTGTATTACAATGGAACGTAAAATTGTATCTTTTCGTATTACAGACGAAGAAAAAAAACTGTTAAAAGCATATTTGGATAAAATACGCAACCAAGAAGACACAGAACCAGAACCGGAACCGGAACCGGAACAAAAAGAGCAGCAAGAACCACAAAAAACAACAGAACCTGTGCGTGATGCTGATGTGCAAAAATTCCTTGATACTGCTGAAAAATGGTATAATGCTATGAAACAACTGGTTGAAATTGGCACAATAAAACAAATACCAGAAATCTTTAAGTGTGGTTATCAACAACAAGTTAGTTCATCGGGTATAGTTTCGGGTGGAATTGCTGAATTACCGCCATTTGTAGAAGATGTTTTGAACGGTGGAACATACCCCAACCCCGAAGATTGCACAGAAGAAGAACGTGCGGTGTTATACGATGCCAAATTTAAGGTGCTTTTTAAGACTTACATACAAGCAAAAGACGATAGGGTGCGTATGAACCTGCGACAAAGTATGTTGGCTACTGTGAACGAAATTTTAGGCTAAAAAAGGACACGAAATGATACAAAAATCAACGATACGCGACAGAATCCGTGCGGAAGTGGTAAAGACCGCCGCCCGATTGTATGCCGCGAAAAACTTTGAGAGATGGCACACAAATAAGGTCTATCCCGAACAAATTCAAAATGTCTGGAAGATGGCATATAAGGAACTGGCGAATCGGTATCCAAAGAGAGAGTGGTTACAACTGATAGCCGAACAATCAAGTAAAAACATAGAGTTAAAACTTGTATTACGAATACCAGGGAAACAGGTTGAAATCGACTTACCGGGCGGTTCAGACACGAAATTTTCTGCCATCGCACACGCAGGTGGAAAAGAACTTTTGATGGAATTATACCAAATAATACAGGGTTTGACGGGGGCAAACGAATAATGAAATACCACATAATGACCCCAGCCGAAAAAGAATCCTACGAAGTCGGCTATTTAGTCGGGTGTGGTGAAGTGTCAATTTTAGACAGAAAATACGAAACCTTGTCGGAACGCAGGGCTTTTTCCAAGGGTTATCAGGCAGGGTATGGTAAAAAAAGGCGAATCAATAAAATCAATAATACCAAAAACAACAAAAAGGTTGATTTATGATTTGATATGTGTATAATATATAACAGGAATCGAGAGAACTAATACTAACGGGGCTTTCATAAGTCTCGATTCCAAAAACCAAAGGAAGCCCCGACCAGTTAAAAGAAAGGAATCGAGCAATGAAATTACTCATAGATACAGATTGGGCAACCTTTGTGGAAGATTTATCCCAAGAAAAACAATTAGAGTTCTTTTGGGCGATATTTGATTATGGCAACCACGATTGTTCTTTGAAATGTTGGAGTAAAATAGCCCCCCTGTTAGAAAAAGGAAAAATCAAATACTACAACCGCCTGAACAACCTAAAACAATTTAATACCGAACGGGAGCCCGAATCGGTATCCGAATCGGAGTCCGAATCGGTAACCGAGTCGGAACCCGAACGGGAGTCCGAACGGGAATATAAATATAAAATAGAAAATATACAGGAAAGTAATAAGGGGGTTGTAGGGGGAAAAGAGAAAGGTGTGCAAAACCCGAACCCAAAAACCACTATCGATTGGGCTGATGTGTTGGATAGATGGAACAGAATAGCCACGAAATACAAATTGCCAAAAGTATCTGTGCTAACCGAAAAACGGAAACAACAATTTAAGGCACGATTAGCAGAACACAAGATAACGGTTGAACAATTTTTCTATTTTGTGAACAAAGCCATAGGCACAAGTTGGTTCTTGCAGGGAAACAAAAGTATTCTTGGGGATGATGGAATACCACAACTGATTGAACTTGACAATAAATGGAAAGCAAATTTTGATTTCTGTTTGCAAAGTCAAAGTTTTTCAAGAATGCGTGAAAACTTTTATGGGAAAGATTGCCCAGAATTATTGGCAGAATGGGAATTGTTAGAAAAGGGGGAATGAAATGCTGACGAAATACAAACTCTGTAACTATCCAATCAAGTATATGAACGATGAAACACACGGTATTTTGACTGGCGATTTGGTGCTTATTGCGGCTTCAACAGGGTGCGGAAAGTCGACCACGAGCCGTTTGATTACACAAAACGCAATATACGAAAAATGCCCTGTCGTTTTATATTCTCTGGAAGATGAAGTTGGAACATTTGCCAGCGATTCGGTATATCGGGAATACATCTTGTCCACTGGGGAATATCTTGATTTTCGCCAATGGTTACTTGATTCAACCGCAAACCCAGATAAATACAAACAATATCGGGAATTGGCAGCACGTAAAGCGGCACGCAAAAATGCCGATGGTTTAAGATTATTGCAGGTTCACGAAATGTCTGACGAATTACTGTCGGGAAATGTCTTGAAAAAAGTTATTTCACAAATGGAACAGGAAATCGAACAAGGTTATCGGTTGTTTATTTTAGACCACTTGGATGTGCTTGTTCCTAGCGAAAGACCGCAAGATATGGTTGCTGCCATCACTGAATTGTGGCGATTGGTAAGCACCAAACAGATTGCTTTGATTACATTTAGCCAGTTATCAAGTCAACGAAACACCGAAGTATTATGTCCGGGGCTAAAAGATATTCGTGGCTCTGCTGCAAAACAACAGACCCCAACGATTATATTTTCGATTGCACGTGATAATGTTAGCGATTATACTGGGGATTTCCAAGGTTCGCCTACTTTTTGCCGTATGTTAAAAAACCGTCAGGGCGGAAAACCGTCAATGGCAACAATCTTTTTTCAACACGGACATTACACCCAAGATTACATCTGGATGGAAACAAACGAATCGGGAACAATCGTCAATGGTGTTTCGGTAAAAGAGTATATACGGCAACAAAACACAAAGAAACAATTAAAAAATTCAACAATGAAAATAGGCTATTGAAATGAAATCACTGGGCGAATTATTACAAGAGTATTTACAAGAACTACAATCAAAAAGGACACAATATGACACCACAAGAAAAAACGCAGGCTTGGAAACAGTTAAAAGAACTAGTCGGAAAGGTTGTTGACCCTACCCTGCGAACGTTTATGATGGGCGAATATCGTAATCGGGCGATTGCCGAGTGGGGTATAGATCCAGAAAACACCAAAACACCATCGCCAAACAAGATTGAATTTGACGATTGGGAAAAGGCAGCACTGGAAGACATCAAAGATTTTAAGGAATATGGGGTTGATTTACATAGCCGTTCCGATTCGGAAACACGAGAAGCACATAACCGTATGTTAGACTTTATCGACCACGGTGGCACACTGTTTGATATTCCTGCCGACATCTGCACAGAAAATATAAAAAACCTGTATTTTCAATGTCTTGACGAGTGGATAAATAATTTAATAAAAAATTAGTAATTTTTACTTGACTATTTGTTTTTATGCCCTATAATATGTAATGTAAAAACTAACAAAAGGACACAAAAAATGAAAGAACAAAAACTTTTACAAGACTTTGAACGGGGCGAAAAAGACCGTGAAGCCGACATTAAAACGTTTGGCGAACAATTTGTAAATCATTACAAATTCAAAGATGTCAATGGTGTGCGTTATAACGTCTGCACTATTGATGATATGTTTAACTATTTTATGAAAAAATAAAAAGACACAAAATGGAATACGAAGAAATGATAACTCAACGCATTGAACGTTATGCGACAAATTTAATTTACTGGCAAAAGAAAGCAGAAGCCCAGTTACAATCAAACTTATCGCCATACTATGCTTTAAGTGTTGCGTTGGAATATGCAAAAGATATAGAAGTTGAAAAGGCACGTTTGCGTGGTTCGGTTGATTGGGATAAGTTATACAAGAAAGCCGTTAAACAGGCGGAAAAGAAATTAAAAGACGATACAAATGAACTTTAAGAAAATAGATGTCGGGGTGTTGTATGAAACTCTGCGTAGGTTAGACGAAAAGAAAAAACAACGCAGAAAACACCCCAAACAATTAGACCTAGAACGTTGGATAAAGGACAAAGAAAATGAACTGGCTTGAAAAATATGACAAAGAAAGAAAAAAACACGGTATCTCTTGGTATCGTATAAACAAAATGATGGGGGTCAATGTCCACACAAGATACACCAACCCATCAATGAACACAATGGAACGGTTGCAAGCGGTTTTGAATCGTTTAACCGGAAAGGATGCATAATGGAACTTGTTGCGATTACAGATTACTTTGTAATTTACAAAACAAAAACAGGTGCTATTATCTCAACACCCATAGAACAACAGGCGAAACAAGTGCTTAAATGGAACGCACTGAACATCGCTGCAAATGACTAAAAGGAACACAAATGAAAATACTTAAAACACCACAACATTATATTGATTGGTCGGCAGTGGGCGGTTATGAAAAATTTATAGCCGATTATCATAACGCACCAACCTATGATGACAAACGAATTTTAATTGAATCTTTACCTTTACAAACAAACCCAGATTGGAAAAATGCAAGACGTGGACACATTACCGCATCTACAATGAAAGATTTTTTAGGTATGGATCGCACAGGTAAAAAAGCAGGTGTTGGTTATAAAAAACTTGTAAAACGACTTATTGCTGAAAATATCGGCTGGACAGAACAAGAACTTACTTGGGGCGACAAATCGTCAGTGAAACGTGGCTTGTGTTTCGAACGTAGGGCTATTGAATAAAATGAACAAGAAACAGGAATCAAATTAAAAACAGACATCGGTTTTATCAGTGATGAAATTGACGGTTTGCCGTTGGGATACAGCCCCGATGCTTATGCCGAAAAAGACGGACAATTTGAATGTTTAGCAGAAATTAAATCTTTTGAATTATGTCGCATACTTGACGAATTGGAAACATTACACAGTCCCGATGTCTGCGAACAAATGCAAGCAGGGATGTTTTTAGTAAATTGTCCACGTTGTTTTAAGATTTTATACTCGGCTGAACTGGATAAAATCTTTTATTTGAAATACACAAGGGGTCAAGATTTTGCACGTAGATTACACGACAGAATACCACTGGCACTTGCATATAAAGAAAAGATTGAAAACAACCTTAAATACACAGATTTAACCGATAAAATAATGGATGAATAATGGATAAAATAGCCGACATCTTTTTATACATTATCGCAACCCTGATACACCTGACCTGTTTTGGTCTTGTATTATGGCTGTTAGTAATGGCTATGCAGGGATTGATAATTGTATTATGATTACACGTCTTAAATCTTTTAACAGTTCATTACACAACGTTTCTAAAAAACGTCTTGCTGAAATACAAGCCGGAACATACAAACCGAAAACTCAAAAACCGATTCGGAAAGTCAGCAAGAAAAAAGCGATATCGTGGGCATCTGCACGCAGGGAATGTCTGCATCGTTACGGTAACAGATGTTTCCTTTGTGGGCGAACTGATTTGCCCCTGCACGCACATCACATCATATTACGCAGCCTAGAACCCAAACTGTTATACGACCAAGATAACTTGGCTTGCCTGTGTCAAATCTGTCATAATCATTCTATGTATGACGATAAATATGTTGCACTGACACAAAAACTTATTGACAGGGGGCTTGGTAAAAAATACAATTTAAGCATCGAAGGACACAGACTACGGTATAAAGTTTAATGGGGATGCTATGGGTTGGCGGTTCCTGTGTTCTTTTACCGCCAATTCCCCACCAAAGGAAGGAAAGGGGAAAGAATGCACCAAGGCAGAAAATGGTCTTTAAGCGAAATCGCTATGTGGTGGGGGAAAACCTGCCCAAAAATGACCCTAAAAAAATCCATAGATTTATTTGCTGATTCGGTAGAGAGTTATAAAAATTCAGATTACAAACTTAAACTTTTTTATGTCGCCAATAGTTTTATCTTGGCGGTAAATATCGCACGTATTGAATTTTTAACAGGTAGTCAAGCATTTGAAGTAGCCAATAATCTTGCGACAGATTTCGGGGCAGATAAAATACGTGTCCAAAATCAAATAAATAAAATTATGAAAGAAAACGAAAGGAAATATGATGACAAGAGATTTGATTTATGATTTGTGTGCTATTGCCGGTGCAGTGTTTTTAATTATGATGTTGCTGTCCAGTTGTTCACGACAGACAAACGTTCCTGTCGCATATTTGGAAAATTGTTATTCTGTTCATTGTAACGCAGGCGACAGGGCTTGTGATTGTTTGTCTGAATCACGTGCTTGTCAAAATAAATTAAATTCACAAATCGATTTAATAAGGGGTGCATAATGAATAAACATCTGGTCTATATGATTATTGCTTTGTTTGGAATTGTCTTGTTTTTATCACACATCGCAAACAAAAATTATGAAGCACGCAAACAGTTAGAACAACAACTGACGGCCGAACGTGAATCTGTCTATCAAATGCAATACTTAAACTATCAAAAAGATAAAGAAATCGAACAGATACGGC
>Ga0310691_10007206_pt1 | contig 11665 bp, 17 predicted proteins | sample 176DNAGHGlowgp2_FD_203887 | JGI IMG/M metagenome (GOLD analysis project Ga0310691, IMG submission 203887) | Sheep rumen microbial communities from Palmerston North, Manawatu-Wanganui, New Zealand - 1766 DNA GHGlow gp2 (v2) (version 2) | ecosystem: Host-associated > Mammals > Digestive system >... | reverse complement strand
TATAGAATTTTGTTGTGGTCTCGCCGAGGATATCGATGATTATTATATAGGATTCTCCGTAATGGATTCATCCGTACATGTAATGAAAATACCAAAGGATTTATTCGAGCAGGTATTACAGGAACTGGAAACACAGGAGTGTCCACCTTGTGAATCCTATTGGAATAATTCATTCGTATCATATTTTGAAGGCGACAGTGATTTCCATATGAGCATGCTATCATATATAAACCATATTCCGTGGTTTAACGCCAGGAAAATCATTAAAGGATTACGCGGTAATGTCAATGACGACATATTGGATAAATTGGAAACTAACATAAATGTTTCGAGAGGACCAAAGCAATAAATTATTATTTATATAATGAAAACATACGTACTTAACATAATTACCGACAAGAAAATGGATGGGGAAGGTAATATTCTCCACAATGGCCGTGTGTTGAATAAATATCCATTATGTGCGAAATGGCCAGGTGAGTTAAAGGATTATAAAAAATTCACCAATGCCATATATCAGGAATATTTGGAAGGTTTGGATGAGGATACGCTTGCACGCACTTACCTATACCTTCGAATATTTGATGGAGTTAATTGGATAACTGAAAAAATATGCGCACTCGAATTTTTCAATAAAACCGAATAGTTATGGCTCAAGTTTTACTAATATTGAAGGCGATTTGGACCTTTATAAAAAAATATGGATGGCTAATTCTCATCGTTGTTATTTTAGGGCTTTGTGGTATTATAGGAACCCAATGCTCCAGAAACCAAAAACTCAAGGAACAATACGAGATATCGATGGCCAATGAAAAATCATTATGGGGACGGATTGAAGGTAATCAAAAGGATATTGTGGCATACCAAACCACGATTTCATCATTGCGTTATATAAACGATTCGATAGTACAACACCTGTTGGAAATCCAGGAAAAACTCAAGATAAAGGATAAGGAGATTCAATCAATGCTATCCCTATCCTCGCATTTCCATACCACGGATACTATCACTTTAACCGATACCATATTTAAGGAACCGGATTTTGCTTTTGACACCATTATTCAGGACCAATGGAGAAAGATGGAGGTACGATTAAAATACCCGGCGAGTGTATGTGTGGATGCCACTATGCGATCTCAAAAGGAGGTATTTATAACCTCCACCAGGGAAACAATTAAACCCCCTAAAAAATGTTTCTTCCTTCGTTGGTTTCAAAAGAAACATAATGTGGTACGAGTAAAAATCGAGGAAGATAACCCTTACCTCGAATCCGAACAGAATTTATATATTCAAACCTTTGAGAAATAAAAAAGATCCGGCAAGGATCCTTTTTTTTATTCTATACCCAAGCGTAATGCTTCGAAGGATTCAAGTCTCATATTATATATGGCCTTCGCAGTTTCATATTTCCGCTTTGCTCTTTCGAACTCCTCCGTGTAGGAATCCATATTGGTCTGCAGAATTGTTTGTGCAGCCTTAATAATCTTCGGAGTGATTTCGAATACCAGGTGGTCACCATTTTCACTAACGTATTCGTCCTTACCGAACGCTCTTACAAACTCGGCCGTGTTGTGGTACATCCTCGTGTCGATGTAGTAGCTCACACGGTACTCATCGATTTCATCGATTCGAACAACCTTCTCTGCCTTTACAATTGCACCTTCTTTACCGAGCACCCATACTGGCTTTTCAAAATCTCTTCCTGTATAAACTGTCTGTGTCATAATCTTTAAGTTTAAATGTTCTACATATTTATATAAAGGAAATGGCCGAAACCTTAACAAGGAATCGACCATTTTTTTTTGAAAATATTTATCTAATTATGCTACCGGGTCACCTACTGGTTGGCCTTCATCAATATGGATAGGTCCTTGTTCGGCTTCCTGATCGTGGTTTTCGATAGGAGCATCGATCTTCAACTTATCCAGGATAGCGTTATGGCAAAGGCCGTAGAAATAAGTGATCATATTATCAACCGCGTATTCGTTATGTACCGATTTGAAATACTCATTGATTGTGAGGATAGCCTCCCACTGCGAAGGACCACGGAATTTAAGACCACTACCAAGTACATGCAAGGTACCGTTCAATGTATGAAAATCTATACTTGCCTTTGGCTTTGACCACCACATAAACAACTGGTAATAACCAAGCGTATAGGAGAACTCACATTCAACCTTATTGAGCATATCACAAATATACTTGCCAACGGTGGTGCGGGAAACCTTCGTACCATTAGGACTTACAACTTCTTTTGGAAGATCGTAAATAATATCCTTGACTGTATTATCCCATTGATCCATTATTGGCATAAGTTTCTTTTCTTCCTCCCTCAATTCCTCAACGGACAATTTACCAATTTCTTCGGTATATGCATCCACCTTTTGCTGGAACTCCTTACGAACATCTTCCGGTTTACGACCGATAAAATCTTTTCTTTCAATAAATTCAATCATGATTCGAATATTTTTATTTAAGTTTAATTGCTAACCAACCACATATAAGTTCGACCAATATAAATGCAGGCATCAACCACCAGGAAAACAGGATACCGGTTACCACGCTACCTACTATACATAATCCGAACAATACCCACAATAAAGTTTTCCAAAGCTTTAACATATCATCAAAGAATATGTTTTTAAACACCACCAGGAAATTATCATCGTCATCGATTCGCGTTATATTGTATGTTAATAAATCGAACATCTGGTTTTCCACAACGAAATTCCTGGAAAGTTCGAGGTTTTTCATAACCCAAGCCTCTATCATTTGAGTGTTATTATGGTCAAATATTATGGTATTTCCATCCGATTCTATATTTTGCAAGATAGGGTTGACAACCATATATAAACGACCTACCCTATCCTGATGGCATTCTACACCGAATATTTGGGATAGGTTTTTTTCTATATTTTCATTGTGATATATGGCTTTTAGCGCCTTTTTTATACGGAAATAATCCCGAATTGTACTAAACATATACATATTTTTTCTTTGTTCTTATTGAAAAATATACAATTTGAATGTAACTTTAAGGAAATCCGTCAACAATCTTTAACAAAAACACTTTCGAAATACAGCTAAATATATTATAATTTATACTGAACAGATATATAAAAAATATTTAGAATATGAAACTATTTACCCAAATAATTGCCGAGGCTAAAAAGGAGTATATTGAACTCACCCCGGAAGATATAAAACGATTTATAGATATTGTTAAAAAATCCAAGAATGTTTCGAAGGAATACCTCCTGGTTCTTCAGAATCTTGCCATGTTAAATCTACCGGGTCAGGTGTTGGATGAAAAGGTGCTTAATGGTGGCTCCTCCGATTTGAAGGCAGTAGCTGCTAAATTTGGAGTTAACCTGGACACACTTACAGAAATCAATAAATTGGCAAAGAAAATTAAACCCGAACTTCGAGGTCTTCCTTGGCTTATGTCGTTGGCTGATTTTAATGATGTGGTTAATCAAGTAAAACCTATAGATGATATAGTGTTGGATTTGGAAACTGAACGTGGTCGAGAAGCATGCGCTCGTCAATATGCAAATTTAGTTACTGCAATAGCATCCAAATATAAAGGAGCCGGTTTGGATTGGAATGGTTTGGTAAGTGCCGGATATATGGGACTCACCAAAGCAATGAACGATTATCATAAACCGGAGGAATATGTTGATGTTGAAGATGGTTTATCGAATGATGAGAAAAAGGAGGTTAAGAAAAACAAAACCCAATCCTTCAAACAATATGCTGGGTGGCGTATTCGTTTTCAAATTCTTAACGACCTCAATGATCTTGCCCGTACAGTAAAGATTGGCCAATACCAATACGAAAAGAATAAAGGCGAAGGTAATGTTGGTGCCAACTTTAACACAGTTCAAATAGACCGCACCATAGATGATGAAGGCAATACAATGGTGGACCGCATGACAGATCTTTCCAACGATAGTGAAGCCTTCAAGGATCGCAACACTGATAAAAAATGGGAACAGGTATATAAACTGATCGATGAACGCTTCTCGGTTCGTACTGCAAGTATATTCTATAAAACCTTTGGGCTCCACGGTTACAAAAAGATGAAACAGGTTGATATAGGTAAGGAATACAATATAACTGGTGCAGCTGTAAATATGGCATGCAAGGATGTACTCAAATTCCTCAAGAGTAACAAGAAAACCATGATGTTATTACAGGACCTCCTTTCAATGTACACCGAATCGTTAATATCATCCAATTCAGTTGCTACCATAATGGATGCAATGATTCAGGACGATATATTTATTATGTTACAGGAAAACACGCAATGGACCACACCACAAGCATTTAATAATACCGTTGGTAGGGCTCTTGATGCACTCAATGAGGAGTCCAGAATGAGAATCATAGAATGCCTTGAAAATGATATAAATTTCATTGATGAAAAATACGATTCATATCGCAAGGATATTATGTTTTTCCTTGAAGCTGTTTATCCAACAGAATGCATACGCCGTAAAAGTGACGTGGAAGTAATATCTATGCTTAATGAATTAAATGAAAACCACCACTGGCATAATCTAAATCAGGAATAATATGAAGGAATTTTTTAAGAAGCATCAGCAATTGATTTGGAAGTGGTCAGCTATAGTCCTCGTGTGTCTATTAGCGTTTTCCACATGTTCAAATTGCAACCATAAACAACGATCTGCATGGGTGGATAAAGGGCACCAGGAAGTTGTTGATTCATTAAATACGGAAATACAATCGCTTAAGAATGAAACCATATTATTAAAGGATTCCATTCTGGTGACCACAAATAAATTGGAGGCCTGCGAAGCACGTTGCCTTGCCAATGAATGTGAAATTGAATACCTTCGTGGTGTAATAACAGATAATAACAAAAAATCACCCATTATTATTTATAAAGAAAAAACAAATTAAATAAAAATATATATAACATGAAAACATTAGAAGAATATATAAAGGAAAACCTGGAAACCACTACTATTAAGGAAAACGAAGGTTGTGGCATCTTTAAAAAGGAAACCGAAGAGGAAGAATGCGAACGTTGTAAAAAGATTTGGGGTCACGAAACCGAAGAGGAAGAAAAGGAAGCTGCACAGGAATCCATAAAGGACGAAAAGGATTTCCGTGACTATGCAAAGAATAAATTCAAAATAGTATTCGGTGACAAACTGGATGAAAAGAAAATGAAAGATACCATTGATGGATTACTTTCCGATAACAAGGAACTTGTTGATAAGGGAGATTGGGGAGAACTCGTTGGTATGTTGAATAAATCATTTGGTGCATAATATGAAAACATTTCAGGATTTAATGAGGGAATATCCGGTAGCAGTAACCCAAAACACAGGTGCTCATAAAGGAACCAACGATGTGATTACTCGATGGTACAACTTGTATTGGGGAGCTCTTACAGATACCCATATGCAATTGCTTGATGATGGTACGTACCTTGTTACCAGTAGTAGGCTTTCACCTGATATGTGGAATAATATAATGTATTGCCGGGTATTGCGTACAGCTCCTGGTACTACATTACCCCACAACTGGTATGAAGTTATGAAGGCCAACAAGATGGACTATACGTACACTCAATACAATGGTGCTTTTGCTGTTGCCTTAGCCATATCCGAGGAAAATAAGAGTGGTGAACTACAAATACCATTAGCTAACGCCATATCATCCGATAATATGGGATGTTGTGATCAGAGTTGTTAATAAAGTTTCAAAACATAAACTATTATTGTATTAGAAAAAAATTAAAAAAGACATATGCTTCCACACATAAGAAATAGTCAAGCTGGTGTAAATAGGATGGATCCTCTATATAACAATATGTTTGAGGTTTACTTCACCATTCCAGCAGCATTGCAGGCACAATACGGTAGCGATGTGGCCGTACTTACCGAACAGGTACAATCCATTGATGGATTGGGATCATTGGAAAAGAGTCCAGAAACAGTAGAACAGAAATTTATGGGTACAACCCGTACATATCTTCAAAGCAAATTGGATACCACATCCCACGAACTCACCATTAAATTGGCCCTTAACCTCCGCAACGGCACAGATAACTTTATTTACAAGTTATTCATGGCATGGCGTAATTTGTGCTACAACCCAGCAACTGGTGAAACAACCCTGAAGATTGATTACGTTGCAGATTGGTTAAAGGTAGTAATAGCTAACCGCGCCGGTGATATTTATAGGGATATTCTTTACAAGGATATAATACTTGCAGGTCCGATAGAAAGTGTTTCTACTTTGGCTTATGATAACACCGAACTCCAGGAACTTACAATCAAATTGAAATCTGATTGGGCCGATGACAATATGATTTAAAAAATCACTGAAAAAGACATATAGGGGATTGGAATAATCCCCTTTTTTTATATTTATACCGAAGAAGGTACAGGTATATGTCATATTATTTATAAAGGCCCATTGTGGGTTAATTAACTAAACGATACATATATGAATAATTTTATGGATGAAGTTGGTGCTGTTTCTGCTTTCCAAACATTATACGAATCTATGGACAGTGAAATACTTGAGTCCGGACAGTTCGGAAACGCTACCAACATACCAGGATTTAAACAGACAGTGAAATATACACCCAAATATTCTCAGTCAGAAATAGATAAGAGGGAGAAAAAATCAAAGAACTTAATCAACAAGTTCTTTTCGAATATGTCCCGCTTGGGTATGTCCCTCGATGAGCAGGTGATTAAGAATATGAGGGCATTACCGGCTGATAAGGATTTACTCCCAAAGGAAAAACAGGAGGTGGTATCATCCTTATATAACCAGTTAATGTCAGCGTGGAAAGTTAAGGATAACAAGGACAAATCGTTTTTTGAAAAGGATTTTACCACCAAGCGTGATCAACTCCGGGCACTTGCAATGCAACCGGAATTGGAGGACATACTTGATAAAATGACCAACGAATCTATAGTATACGATTCAAATTACGTATATTTTATGGAACCGTATATAGATGATAATGATTTGATTGACTTTGAAAAGCAAATGCAGGAAAAGATTAACAATAGCGTTACCTCCTCGTTCAAACGATTTTATAGGATGCTTGGATGGCGTACAAAAGCATGGGATCAATTCAAGCGTTGGTTAATAGAGGGTATTCTTGCGTGGGAAATAGTATATGATAGTTTGGAGAAACCAACCAAAATTATAGGTATTATTCCAATTGATGCTGCAACTCTTACCAGGAAATTTGAAAACGATAAATGGTATTGGATACAATTTGCAGGTATACAAGGCAAGGAACGTAAATTACTCGATGCCCAAGTTATATATATACAATTCCAGGAGACAGAAAATATATCCCGTTTATCGTATCTTGAACGCCTTATTCGTCCATATAATATATATCGTATTATAGAACAAGCCCAAATTATATGGGTTGTTACCAATGCCCAGTACAAGACCAAATTTACCATTCCTGTAAAAGGTATGAATAGGGCTCGTGGTTCTCAAACACTTAATGCTGCAATGAACAGATATAGGGAGGATATTCAATTTATATCGGACACTGGTGAACTTACCATTAATGGTAAACCCCAAATGCCATTTAATAAAGAATATTGGATGCCGGAATCTGAAGCGGGTACTCCCGAAATAGAAACATTAGGTGGTGATGGACCGGAATTAATGGACAGCGATTATTTGAAGTTCTTTAAAAACCAACTATATAAAATATCCAACATACCTCTTAATAGATTCGACCAGGATAGTGACACCAACTGGTTTGGTACGGAAGCTGATTCCTATATGCGTTCTGAAATAGATTTTGGTAGGTATGTAACACGCCAACGCAACATATTCTCCCAGATAATGACTAAGGCTATATGGATGCAGTTGTGTTTGGATATACCGGAGATGCAAACTTATCCTGATTTTGAATGCTGTATTCAAATGCAGTACAAATCATACAATTTATTCGAAGAACTTATGACGATTTCATTGATGGAAAAACGAGTTGAGTTTATCCAAAATATGAAGGAATCAATGGTTGATATGGACCAGGAGGGCAATGAGATCAAATACTTTTCCAGTAAGTTTCTCGTACAAAAATACCTCCACTTATCCGATGCCGATATCAAGTTGAACGAAAAATACAAGAAGGAGGAAATCGAGGAACTGAACCTTGCCGGTGGTGAATCCGATGAAGGTGGTGAAGCAGGTTTCGAATCATTAAAGACCGAACTTGCAATGCTTAAAAATATGATTCTGGAACATCGATATGGTGGTCAGGTAAGGGAAAGCAAGGAGGAGGCTCCAACACCTGAAAAGAAAAAGGAGGATGACGATACCAACACTGCAAAAAAGGGTTCGAAAAAGAAAAAATCCAAACCACAGGAGGAAGAGGAGGAGTAATCCTTAAAATTTCATAGAAAATCTTGCGTATAATAAAGGATCTCATATTGGGCAATATAATTAGTCACCTAATATGAGATCCTTGTTTATATTCGAGATATACAAGTTTAGCTTATATAAAGGAAAACATTAAAACCTAATAAAAAATCAGTATATTTAATAAAAATTTTTTTTGGTATGTCGCATAGAAACGGCCCTACAATCCAACAGGTGGATAAACCAAAATTCATAGCAGTACCCATAAAGGAAATAAGCCAGGAGGAAATAACTACTCGGCGTCTTGTAAATTTATATATAGCAAATGTTATGGCTCCGGAATTGGATGCTCGAACACCATACAGGTGCTATGACTTTATCCAGGAGGCATGTTGGAATACTGCAAAATGGAATGTGGATGCATCCTACAAGGAGTTTTTTAATAAGACGGATCCACATTTAATTATGAGGTTCATTAAGGAAGAACTCGAAATTTATAGACAATTAACCTTCTATAAACAACGAGGTAAATTTTAATTTTTCTTTTTCTTCCATTGGGCCCAATATTTCATTATTGCTGCCCTTGTTTGTTTCTTAAACCAGCCCTCAGTAAATACAGCTACTTGCCACATCTGTGGTGGTATCTTGCGTACGTCAGTGATCAGGCTCGGTATGTACATACGCACACCAAAACCCAAACCAGCCTTTTCCAAGGAATCGATCAAGTATTTATAATCAAATGCATCCAGTGATTTCTTGTTTGGTTCAGTGAAATATTTGGAGTAAATCGGCTTATATATATTGAAAATAGTATTCATTATTTGGAACCGCATTTTTGGAGGATAGTAATGGATATTAAATCCCAGTACTCGTTTGCCTTCTTTGGTATTTACCACATTGAAAAATATGGTACAAGGCCTTGCATCATAATATTCGAGTTCCTCTTTTGTTTTTGGTTCGAAGTACTTGAACAAAATAAGTTGACCAGGCACAATTCTGCTACTTGCCCCAGCCTCCACATGCTCCTCGATAAATGCAGTTGCCCGGGCATCGTTACGAGTGACTGCTTTGCCGTAGTATGGGGATTTTTCAATTTCCTTAATAAGTGAATATTTTGGACCTGCTTTCACCGGCAAGGATTCCTCAACCTGTTTATTAAGTTTGAACTTTGATTTCTTTACCTTATTCTGTTCTAATTTTGGTGCCATAATATTATAAAAATAAAGGATCACTACAGTGATCCTTCGTATCTTTATAGATAATATTCATTCTAATATGTTTCCATATCTGCTTCCGGAATATCTTCGGTATAAACACCCCAACCGGCTGGATCGTGTGTAATTTTTACAAATTCATCAATAAGTTTCTTATCGGATGGTTTATTTGTGTACATGCGGAAAAATCTACCATCGTCGCCGTCTGAAGTATAATACAAATGATAATCTCCAGCTTGAACACCGAGTTCGGAACATGCATTTTCATATCCAATATTTGATGCAAATTCATAAAAACCTGGATAGTTACCTAATTCGTCGGACGTATAGGTGATCGATGAATTTGATATTTTTTGACAAATTTGGCAGAATTTTTTAACGAGTGGTTTATGTTTCATAGCCCATTCCCAATCAACATAAACATCATCCCATTGGTACCAATAATCTTCTTCTTCCTCCTTATCACTAAATTTAGTATTAGGATCAAAATTTGCTGCGAACTCTACGAGTGATTCTGTATTATATGCTCCGGCCAATGGAAAGGTTTGAGCTTCATTTATGGATTCAGTTAAATATTCGTTTAAATTTTTCATTGTTCCTCATTTTTATTTGATATCCTATCTAATATAATAAACATTATGGTCTCAAGTAATAAAAACAAAATCATTTTAAAGGATTTTGGTGCTTCCGGCCATATATACCCTACACCGAACCACATAATACATATCACCACAAGGGTATATATCATTATAATGATATTCGTCAGGAATCCCTTCATTTATTCAAGGAGTTAATGTGGCGACCCTTCGTAGATACCGAAAAATATATACTATGCTTCCCAACCAATGATTCCACATAAATTTTCGTATACCTTTTGACAAATGGATTCTTCCTGGTCTTTGAGATCGTCAGGTAACCAACCACTTACAGTATCTTTCACATTTTCCTCAAAGTAGTCGAGTTTTTCCCCGTAGAAGATTTCTTCCTCGTCACCCATATATCCAGTGAGAGCCTCTTCATTTTCTGCTTCTGCGCCGGCATCCAACCAAAGTTCATATAACCACTCACCAAAACTTGTGGCTAATTCCTGGCCGGTTTCAAGTGATAGGGGTGTGCCTTTTATAAGAAGGGGAATACGTCTCTTTTGGACGAGCTTCTTTCTCCAGATCCTTTCCGGAAATTCGTTTAGTTTCTTCATACCCAATTATTTATTAGTTTGTGATTTTTGTATTTTGTGTGCTTCCTTCATAAATTCACAATAATCCGGATAGGTCATTTTGCCATTGGCCAGTTGGTAGTTTGCTTCTTCAATTGCATTACGAGGACACGCTGTCTTCGTGTAGCGACTGCATTCCCAATCAACGTACATATCCGTCCAATTGCGGTCACCAGGATATTCCAGGTGGTGTTTGTTATGTGTTCTATGGAATTTTTGGAGTTTTTCGTACTTCATAAATAGACGCAGGAAAGGTTTTTCCAAGTCGTGGAACAGGTGGTGAAACTTCCATACACCAAGTTCCTTTGCTACCTGGTTGAATGCCTTCCAGTGGTTGTACCAGTAGGAGAAGGTACTTCTTTGTGATTTGTCGAATTTTTTGAAATTTTCTTCCTTAATCATAACAATTTAATTTAGCTCAAGTCGCATGGTTAATTTATGTTGAGGTGTGAAATTCCACTCCTCGCAGGATTTATCGTAATTCTTCAAATCCTGGTGTATCCGTTTCCTGAATTGTTCTATATTATAGGCCATTGCCTCCTCCGGTGTACGGAAAAAACAATCGTAATATACACCTACACTTGATTGATCCGGAAGGAGCGTCCAAGGATTGCGTGGTGTACGTAATGTTCGCACATGACCATCTTTGTCTTTACAAATTTCACGTACATAGAACCATTGCTTACCGTGGTGCCACTCAATCTTACGGATCTCACACAAACCTATACGGAAATTCCTGTCAGGATAGTAAAATCTATCACCCTCCTTTATATCCAATATTTTTATTACCTTTTCGTCCATTAGTCTACCTTTATAAAAATTACATATTTGCCATCCTTGCGAGCTGGTGCTT
>Ga0310691_10007205_pt1 | contig 11665 bp, 8 predicted proteins | sample 176DNAGHGlowgp2_FD_203887 | JGI IMG/M metagenome (GOLD analysis project Ga0310691, IMG submission 203887) | Sheep rumen microbial communities from Palmerston North, Manawatu-Wanganui, New Zealand - 1766 DNA GHGlow gp2 (v2) (version 2) | ecosystem: Host-associated > Mammals > Digestive system >... | reverse complement strand
CGTGGTACGGTCATCACGATTCGGGGATTGATCCCATCATGGAGCTTGCCCGAAGGCACGGTTTCCTATTCCTCGACTTCACCGACAGCGCGAAGTATGTGCATCACAACGAATTCTTCTACGACGGCTCGCACCTGAATGCTCGTGGCGCCGACGAGTTCACGCGCGACCTGATACACGAACTGAGAAAATATCGAATCATAGAAGAATCAGTCCTTTCTCCCTCTATCCGTTGAAATCGAAGGCGCGCATGTCCTTCAACATTTGTTGGAAGACATGGTTCGATAGAAGCATATCCGCTAACGTTCGCTGGGGGATATGGTTCGATTAACGGATGTCCGCTAACGTTCACTGAAGGATATGCTACGGCAGCGGCAAGTCCCCTAACGTTCGCTGAAGGACATGCGACGAAAGGATGATGTCCGCTAACGTTCGTTAGGGGACATGCGGCGATGAGCGGATGTCCGTTAACGTTCGCAGGAGGACGTGCGGTGATGGAAGGATGTCCGCTAACGTTCACTGAAGGACATGCGGCGATGGGCAGATGTCCGCTAAGGGCTGCTGGAGGACATGCAGCGATTGGAGAATGTCCGCTAATGTTCGCTGGGGGACATGCGGCGATTGGAAGATGTCTGCTAAGGTTCGTTGGGGGACATGCGATGGTGGAAAATTGTTTTTCGGTATTTAGGTGCAGTGATTATCCTATGTCGGAAAGACTATCATCATCATGCTTTTTTGTTTTTCTATGTCTAAAAGCACTCTGACGGCCGACATGATGCTTGATGCGAGCGGATAGAGTACTCTGACGCGCGACATGATGCTTGCTGCGATTGGATGGAGCACTCTGACGCGCGACACGATGCTTGCTGCGATTTTTTTTTCCCCACATCGGGGCGACAGATTCGGAAGGGGGTGGCAAGGGTTGTCGCGGATTAACAACCCTGACGCTATGTAATGATTAAAATGTGGAGAAAAAGTTTGCTGACTTGCGAAATATGCCCTATCTTTGCACTGTGAAAAAAAATAATTCACAAGTCAAGTGACCACTAACAATAATAATAACAAACAAAAAATATACCACTATGATCGCTATCGCATTCTTCACTACCGCAATTCTCTTTTCTATCGCGCTGAGAATTGGTGCCATGATTATTGAGAATCATCATCGTGCATTGTGACTTCAAGGAAAGTTTGGTTTAGTTAATAATATATGTGTGTGTAAGGCACTCTGTCGGGTTCGGCAGAGTACTTTTATTGCTATGTCTATTATTAAAATAGTAAAAATAACTGGGCGAAATGTGAAGTAATGCTTAAAATATTTGGCCATGTTGCGGAAAATGACTATATTTGCGGCCAAATTCGATAACTATCGCAAAATGAGAATCAATCATATCGTTTTATATCTGGCTTTCAGCATGGTTGCACTCTGCTCCTGTGGTGAATACAACCGATTGCTGAAGAGCAATGACCCTGACGAGAAATACGACTACGCCAAGATCTATTACGAGCAGGGTAAATATGCCAAGGCTGCAACATTGCTGTCAGATGTGGTCCCAATCTATCGTGGCACTGAGGAGGCTGAGAATGCCCTTTGGCTGCTGGCGATGAGCTATTTCAATCAGAAGGATTACCTTTCGGCCGGAGAGTATTTCGTGCGTTATGCCAACAACTACCCAAGAGGCAAGCATGCGATGGAATCGCGTTTCAATGTGGCATACGGAGACTATAAGGATTCGCCCGACGCTCGCTTGGACCAGGAGATCACCCGCCGTGCCATAAAAGAGATTGACTCGTTTGTCGATGTCTATCCGCACAGTTCGCTGGCCGATAGCGCTGCCATCATGCGCTTGGAACTGACCGACAAACTCTGCTACAAGGAGTACTTGAGCGCTAAGCTCTATCTGAACCTTGGCAGTTACATGGGCAATAACTACGAGTCGGCCGTAATCACGGCACGCAACGCCCAGAACGAATATCCCTACAGCAAGTATCGCGAGGATTTGGCCTACATCATCTTCCGTGCACGCTATGAGGCTGCCATGAATTCGGTTGACGAAAAGGCCGAGGATCGTCTGCGTGAAGCTTCGGACGAGTACTACACCTTCATCAACGATTATCCCGAGGGGAAATATTCGAAAGAGGTGAACAGGCTCAACGAGCGAATCCAGAAGAAGCTCGCGGCTTACATTGACTGAGGTTCTTTTCGGGGTTTCGGAATATCGGGATTTCGGGATAAAGAAAGAGAAGAAGAGAGAAATAGATAATTTAGAAACCAATAAATAAAAACGGAATAAATGGATTATAAGAAGACCAATGCGCCAAGCAACACTGTGACGCGTGACATCATCGCCCTGTGCGAGGATACCGGCAACATCTACGAAACCGTCGAGATCATTGCTCGTCGTGCCAACCAGATTGCCAGCGAAATGAAGCACGATCTGGACAAGAAGCTCCAGGAGTTTGCTACCAATACGGATAACCTTGATGAGGTGTTTGAGAACCGTGAGCAGATTGAGATCAGCCGCTACTACGAGAAGCTGCCAAAACCAACGCTCATCGCAACCCAGGAGTATTCGGATGGCAACGTCTATTGGCGCCTGAACCAGAACAAGGACGAACAGCCGCTGGGCTCACAGCGTTTCTAAGGCTATGATACAGCGTGTACAGACCGTCTATATGCTGGCCAGCGTGATTGCCATCCTGACGATGCACTTCTTCTGGCTGGCGTCGTTCGCCATACCCGAGGCCACGTTCGCACTGAATTCGCTGGGTCTGGTCAGCACGTCGAAGGGCTTTGAGACCGACCGCATGGTGTGGGAACTCTTCATCGTGCTACTCCTGATGGTGGCCCTGCCGCTCATCAACATCTTCCTCTACAAGAATCGCAAGTTGCAGCTGCGTGTGCTGATCTATACGATCATTCTCAACGTGCTCTATTACGGTCTCTTCTTCTGGGAGTGCTATCGCCTGAAGGGTGATGTGGCTGCCCTCTCGCAGGGTGGCGTGGTGGATGTGCACTACAACATCATGATGCTCGTGATGCCTGCCGTCAGCATCTTCGCCTTGATTATGGCCGCTCGCGGCGTGATCTTCGACATCGCGCTCATCAAGAGCCTTGAGCGTCTACGCTAAGCGCTCGTCGCTAAATACAAAAGAATAGCCCTCGAAGCCATCAAGGCTTCGGGGGCTTGCTTTATTTTATTATCAAGAATTAGAGAATTAGAAAATTGAGTGTCGAATTGGGTATCGAATTGAGTGTCGAATTAAGAGGGGGCACAAAATATTAATTCTCAAATTCTCTAATTCTTGATAGAAAAAGTGAACGAAAGATCAGAGTTCGAGATCGCCGTCGTGCTCCTCGTGCCAGGGCAGACCCTGGATGTTGAGTTCGGCCATGAACGGATCGGGATCGAACTCCTCGACATTGTGGACGCCTGGTTTGCTCCAGATGCCCTTGAGGAACATCATGGCACCAATCATAGCGGGTACGCCAGTGGTGTAGCTTACGCCCTGCATACCGGTCTCGAGATAGGCCTCGCGGTGGCTGCAGTTGTTCCAGACGTAGTAGGTGTGCTCCTTGCCATCGTTGCCGATGCCACGGATGCGGCAGCCGATGGAGGTCTCGCCGTCGTAGTTTTCGCCCAGTTCCTTGGGATTGGGCAGCACGGCCTTGAGGAACTGCAGCGGCACAATCTTGACCACAGCATCGCCTGAGCCGTCGGCAAGGGGAGCCTTGTATTCAATCTCATCGATGCGCGACATGCCGATATTCTGGATCACGTCGAGATAGGTGAGGTACTGCTGGCCGAAGGTCATCCAGAAACGTGCACGCTTGATGGTCGGATAGTTGATGACCAGCGACTCGATCTCCTCGTGGTGGAGCAGGTACGACTCCTTGGGGCCGATGCCAGGATAGGTGAGGGGCTTGTGAATCTCCATTGGTTCGGTCTCAATGTACTTGCCGTTCTCGTAGTAGAGGCCCTTCTGGGTAATCTCGCGGATGTTGATCTCGGGGTTGAAGTTGGTGGCGAAAGCCTTGTGGTGATTGCCTGCGTTGCAGTCGACGATGTCGAGGTACTGGATCTCCTTGAAGTGATGCTTGGCGGCGTAGGCGGTGAAGATGGAGGTCACGCCGGGGTCGAAGCCGCAGCCGAGGATGGCGCAGAGGCCGGCCTTCTCGAAACGCTCGCGGTAGGCCCACTGCCAGCTGTATTCGAAATGTGCCTCGTCCTTGGGCTCATAGTTGGCGGTGTCCATATAGTTCACACCGGCTTCGAGACAGGCATCCATGATGGTGAGGTCCTGATAGGGAAGGGCGAGGTTGATGCAGAGTTCGGGCTTGAACTCCTTCATGAGTGCCACAAGCTGGGGCACGCTGTCGGCATCGACCTGTGCGGTGGTGATGTTGGCCACCACGCCGTTCTTGCTGTAACCCTTGGCGCGGATGGCCTCGGCCGTGGCGTCGCACTTGCTCTTGGTGCGGCTGGCAATACAGATGTCGGTAAACACGTCGGCGTTCTGGGCCAACTTGTGTGCTGCTACGGTGCCTACACCTCCGCAGCCGATAAGCAATACTCTTGACATTTCTTGTTGTTGATGTATTAGTGGGTTAAAGTTCGTTGTTTGGACGCATCCGCCGCGGAAAGGTTTAATCGGGCGGATGCAAAAAACAAAATTGCGCGCCCGATCTGGGAAAGACGGACGCGCATTGTTTATTTCGTCAGATTAGCCCAGGAACGAGATGAGCACACCGGCAGCCACTGCCGAGCCGATCACACCAGAGATGTTGGACGACATGCAGTAGTTGAGGATGTTGTTCTTGGGGTTGATGCTGGTGGCGATGCCGTTGGCTACACGGCTGGCCATAGGCACGGCCGAAAGGCCGCAGGCACCTACGAGCGGATTGATCTTCTTCTTCGAGAAAGCGTTGAAGACATAGACCAGACCGATGCCACCTGCGATGGAGACGGCGAATGCCAGGAAGCCGCCCACCACGATGCCGAGGGTGGTGAGGTTGAGGAACGACTCGACAGTCATCGTGGCGCCCACCGAGAGGCCCAGGAAGATGGTGCAGATGTTCATCAGCGCATTGGCTGCGGTGTCGGCGATGCGCGACGTGTCGGAGCCGATCTCCTTGATGAGGTTGCCGAACATCAGCATGCCGATGAGGCTGACAGCCGAAGGCACGACGATGGCCACAAGGACGGTGACGAAGATGGGGAAGATGATCTTGGCCACGCGCATGTTCTTGATCTTGAGCGTGTCGGGGTAGAGCTTGTCCTGCTCCTTCATGTTGATCTCAAGGTCCTTCTTGCGGCAGCAGAGCTTTACGACCATCGGGATGATGACGGGCACGAGGGCCATGTAGGAATAGGCTGCAATGGCGATGGGGCCGAGCAGATGGGGAGCCAGCTTGATGGTGGTGAAGATGGCGGTAGGACCGTCGGCGCCACCGATGATGCCGAGCGAACCGGCCTCCTGGGGAGTGAATCCGAAGACGCCGATGGCTACAAGCACAACGCTGAAGATGCCGAGCTGGGCAGCAGCGCCGAAGATGGCGAGCTTCAGGTTGCGAAGCATGGGGCCGAAGTCGGTCATGGCACCTACGCCCATGAAGATGATGGGCGGGATGAAGCCGGTCTTGATGAGCCAGTAGTAGATCATGTTCATGAGGCCGAGCTCGTGGGCAATCTCGGGCAGACCCATCTTATAGACGTCGTAGTCGTGCATCACGCCGTTCTTCATGACGTGCACGATGCCATTGCCGTCGGCTCCATAGACGCCCATCTCGCCGCCAGGGAAGTTGGCCAGCAGGATGCCCATGGCGATGGGGACAAGCAGCAGCGGCTCGTAATGCTTGGCAATGCCGAGATAGAGGAACAGGAAGCCCAGCAGATACATGATGATGAAGCGCGGGTCGTCGGCAATGTTGCTGAACGCCGTCATGCTCCATAGGTTGGAGAATATTGTATTGATGAAATCCATGAATTCAATTAACAATTAATAATTAACAATTAAAAATTAACAATTAACAATTGATGGATGTCAATTACTTGATCTTGAAGATCGGGTCGTCCTCGAATACCTTGTCGCCTGGGTTGGCGAGGATGGCGGTGATCTGGCCGTCGCAGTCGGCAGCAACGGCATTGTAGGTCTTCATGGCTTCGATGTAGCCGATGGTCTGACCCTTCTTCACCATGTCGCCCACCTTGACGGGCACTTCGCTGGCGTTCTTGACGAGGAAGAACTTGCCCTCGAGCGGAGCCAGCACGTCGGCGCCTTCGCCGGCTGCCACGGGAGCAGCGGCTGCAGCAGCAGCGGGAGCCGAGCCGTCGTTGGGTGCGATGCTGACGGTATAGACTTCGCCGTTGACGGTGACCTTGAGCTCCTGGGCCTTGATTTCGCCAGTGGTGGCGTTCTTGGCGGCCTTGCGCTTGGCGAGGTCCTCGAGGAAGTCGGCCTTGGCCTTGCCGCTCTTGTAGGCCTCATACTGCGACGGGTGCATGGCGTACTCGAACAGCTCCTCGTCGTCCTGGCCGAGGTCCCAGCCGTTGGCCTTCATCTTGGCGCGGAATTCGTCGAGGCAGTCGGGGGCGTAGGTCTGCGGATCCTCGGTCTCGAACTTGCGACCCTGGCTCTTGGCCAGCTCGACGAGTTCGGGAGCTACGGGGCCGGGCAGCTTGCCCGACTTGCCGAGGATCATGTCCCAGATGTTGTCGGCGATGAGGCTCCAGCGCTCCTTGCCCTTCTCCATCTGCATGACGTTCATGAGGGCGAGGTTCTTGACATACTGGCTGAAGGGGGTGACGAGGCAGGGATAGCCCACGCGAGGCCATACGTAAGCCACTTCGTCGAAGAGCTTGATGAGCAGGTCATCGGTCGAGAGCTTGGGCTGTCCGTTCTTCTCCTTCCAGCGGTTGAGGCCTTCGAGGTTCTCCTCCAGGTCGGTCATCAGCGAGCCCATCATGCCGCCGGGAAGGCCGGGCTTGACGAGCAGCGAGTTGTTGAGGTGGTTGAGTTCGGGGATATAGTAGCCGAGGAAGTCGTCCATCATCTCCTGAATCTGGGTGCGCACCTCCATATAGGCCTTCATGTTGATGTCCTTCACCTTGAAGCCGGCATCCTTGAGCATCTCCTGCACGGTGATGACATCGGCGTGGCCGGTGCCCCAAGAAAGTGGCGACATGCCGCAGTCGATGTAGTCGCAACCAGCCTTGCATACCTCGAGGATAGAGGCAATGTTGAAGCCAGGGCCGGCGTGCGAATGATACTGGATGACGATGTCCTTCTTGTAGGCCTTGATGCCAGCCACGATCTTGCCGAGGCTCTCGGGACGGCCGATGCCGGCCATATCCTTGAGGCAGATCTCGTCAGCGCCTGCATCGATGAACTGCTTGGCGAGGTTGACGTAGTATTCGACGGTGTGGATGGGCGAGTGGGTGATGCAGAGGGCAGCCTGGGCAATCATGCCGGCCTCCTTGGCGTAGCCGATCGAGGGGATGACGTTGCGTGGGTCGTTGAGGCCGCAGAAGATGCGGGTGATGTCGGTGCCCTGCTTCTTCTTGACGACATAGAACAGCTTGCGGAGGTCCTTCGAGCATGGGAACATGCGGAGGGCGTTGAGAGCGCGGTCGAGCATGTGGGTCTGGATGCCAGCCTCGTGGAAGGGCTTGGTCCACTCGCGTACCGAGCGGTTGGGGTTCTCACCATAGAGAAGGTTTACTTGCTCGAAGCCGCCACCGTTGGTTTCTACACGGTCCCAGCAGCCCATCTCGATGATTTTTGGGGCTACCTTAACGAGCTGGTCAACGCGAGGCTGATACTTGCCAGCACTCTGCCACATGTCACGGAAGACAAGCGAAAACTTAACTTCTTTTGCCATAATTTTTTTCTGAATAGCGATTTCTTTTAGGAGTTGTTAATTAGCCCTTTGTAATTTTTGTAACCATTGCCTTCGGAGCCACTTGGGCAATGGCGGCCTTGATGGCGGCCTCGACGTTGGCTGGAACGGCTGCAGGAGCAGGTGCGGCCTTCTTGGGTGCTGCTTCCTCTTCGGGAGCAAATTTGTTGACGGCCATAATCATCAGCCTTGACAGGTAGATGATCAGGATTAGAATAATGAACACAGTGCCCATGCCGACAATCATTAGCAGCAGGGCGGTTTCCATCGGCTGTAATCCTTCCATAAATATAGATATAATTTGAGTATGTATTGGAACGCTGGAATAATCTCAGTGTGCAAAGTTAATCAATCGAAGATGATTATACAAGAAAAACCGCGAAAAGCTTCGGAATAATCCGATTTTCGCGGTTTTTTTCTTTATTTTGCTTTCTCGAAGTTATCTTTTTAGTGCATCGTAGATGGCCTGAAGAATGCGTGGGCGCACATGCCCATCGGTCCAAGCCTTATTGTCGCGCACGGGACAAATCTTGTTGGAAAGGAAGATGTAGGTGAGTTCACGCTTGGGGTCAACCCAGAAGCACGTGCCGGTGAAACCCGTGTGCCCCCACGTCTGCGGGCTGCACACCTCGGGAAGGTTGGGGTTGTCGAGTTCTGCGCTCTGGCGGTCGAAGCCCAGTCCGCGGCGACTGTGGGGCGAACGCTGCGTGGTGAACAGTCGGCAGGTCTCCTTCGACAAGTAGCGTTTGCCGCCCAACTCGCCACCATTCGCAATCATCTGGATGAGCGGGGCCAGAGCCTCAGCTGAAGCGAAGAGACCCGAATTGCCCTCGACGCCCAATGCCCAGGCGCCCGTCTCGTCGTGGACGGTGCCGTGGATGAAGCGATGGCGGACGACGTCGTCCTGCTCAGTGGGAGCGATGGCTCCGCGGGGAACACCATGCTGCAAGGGATTGTAGCAGCACCAGGGGCCGTAGAAGTCGGGCAGACGACGTTCGAGGAACCGATCGAGACGTTCGCCCGTCTGCCGCTCGACGATGTAACGGAGGAGCACGAAACTTAGGTCGGAGTACAGATATCGACCCATCTTGCGTTTGGGGTCCAGCGTGGCGATGGTCTGCAGCATGGTCTTGCTGCGGAAGATTGAATCGGGCGTCTCGGTGAGCTTGTAGAAAGAACAGGTTGATCTCAGTCCCGACTCGTGGTAGAGGAGGTCTTGGACGGTGACTTTGGCATAGTGCGTGCCTTTGAGCTCGGGCAACCACTTGGTGATCCGGTCGCGAAGCCTGATCTTGTGGTCGTCGACAAGCAGCATGATGGCGGGCACGGTGCCCAGCACCTTGCTGAGCGACGCGAGGTCGTACATGGTTTCGGCAGTGACGGGTCGATCGCCGTAAGGATTCTGCGCGTGGTTGCCGCCCAACCGTCCGAACGTCTGGTCATAGACCACCTTGTTCTTGCGAATCACGATGATCTGGCAACCGGGCACTGCACCCGAGTTGACGAACTCGTTGGCAAGCCTGGACACTTCGCCAAGCCGATTGATATCCATACCCACCTGCTGCGGGGTGGCCGTAGGTAAGGCAATGAGCGGGTAGGGAGGCTCAAAGGTTTCCAAAACCTCTTCTTTTACAGCTGGTTCAGCGGACTCGCTTGCGACTTCGGTCATGGCGATGTCGTTGAACTGGTTCTGCAAGGTAGGATCGTATTCCACGAGACCGGAATTGCCACTCAGTCGCTGAAGTTCATCCTTCAGGTGAACCGCAAATTCGGAGTTGACACGCTCGGCCAGGCCTTCCACCTCGACCATCTGAGGCTGGTCGAGACCCAAGGCGTATTTCCATTCGAGCACTCGTCGGCATTTCTCGTCCACTATTTGCTGGAATTCCTGGGCGGTAAGCTTGTAGCCATTGCCCTTGTAACCTTTCTTGAGTGCATTGCGTAGCGCATTCATCTGTGTCTTCTGGGGTGTGGGTTGCACCAGGATGTCGCAGCCCGCGAGAAGTGCGTTGATGCAAACGTCCTTGTACTTGGCACCTACCATCGCCAAGCCGTCGGTAAAGACCAATCCGTCGAAGTGCATGGTGTTGCGCAGGATGTTGGTGATGATGCGCTTGCTGACGGTGGCTGGCATACCTTTCTTTTCGGCCAGTGCTGGAACGTCGAGGTGGGCTGTCATGATGCCACCCAGTCCTTGGTTGATGAAGTGCTGGAATGGGGGCAGTTCCACCTCATTCAATCGATTCACACTATGAGAGAGCTTCGGCAGGGATGTGTGCGAATCGGTTTGGGTGTCGCCATGACCTGGGAAATGTTTCCCGACGGCCAGTACGCCAGCATCTTCCAGACCGCGTGCATAACTCGATGCAGCGAGGCTGACAAGTTCGGGGTTATTGCCGAACGAACGTGTTCCGATGACGGGGTTCTTGGGATTGGTGTTGACGTCGAGTACAGGGGCGAAGTTGACCTGAATGCCGAGTTCGCGGCACTGGCGACCCACTTCGAAACCATACATATAACAAAGCGTGTCGCGCACGTCTTCGTTGATCTTGCCGAGTGCGCCGTTGCGGGGGTACTTGATGGCATCGCTCAGACGCATGGCCAGACCCCATTCTCCGTCGATACAGATCATCATACCGGGCAGACCCTCTTCCTGTGCAACCTCCTGGAGGCGGTTGACGAGTTTGGCGTGGGTGGCCATGGAGCCTTTGCTCAATAAGGCTCCACCGAAATGATACTCCTGGATGTCGAGGGTAATGCTGTTGAGGTTGGCTTTTGTGGCATCTGGCATATAATAGAGCGGTATGACGAGCTGGCCCAACCTTTGCTCGGGAGTGAGTTTCTCCATCTGTTCATCGACCCACTCCTTCATCTTCTCCTGATCCACTTTTCGAAGCATGTTCTGCCCAAGGAGATTCGTCGAACAGAGGGCAAACAAGCCAATTAAGACGAGCCATCGTCGTGCACGACGATGGCATTCGTTATCATAGGAATTAAGTTTGAACATACAGTTTCTTGGGTACCTATAATCAGAAAATTACGGTTTGGTCTTGTCGATGACACGACCATCGATCTTGGCGCTTACAGTCTTGCCGGCTGCATCAAGTTCCTTGACGTATTCAATCATTGCGTCGCGGGCCGAGATGTTGGGGTCGTAGGTCTCGACGGCGCGTGTCAATGCCGACATACCGCTATTGCCTTCGGCCAGGAAGTCGAGCGTGCTGACATAATAGATCTTGTTGGGGTTGATAGGCTTGCCTCCGATCAGGATGTTGGAAGCAATGCAGCGGTCTCCATCCATTTCGAGAGTGATGACAGCACCACCCGTGGCATCGAGCTTGCGTCCGGCGTTGCTCTCGATGAGCTGCTTGAGGTCGCTGCCCTTGAGGCCCAGCACGACAATCTTGTTTTCGAAGGGGAAGATGTTGAACATCGTGCCGATGGTCACGTCACCGGCATCGATCTCAGAACGCAGGCCGCCAAGGTTGGCAATGGCAAAATCGACCTTCTTGCCGGTCTTCTTCTGGCCAATCTGAATGTAGGAATCGGCCACGAAGTTGCCAAGGGTGCTCTGTGGCTTTCCCTTGACCAGGGGTTCGGGGGCAGTTCCCAGTCGCACATTCATCTGGTCGACGAGGGCTTGCTGATAGGGAGCTATAACGTCGCGCATCTCTTGACCGTATGGGCTGAGGTCATAGTCCTCGGGATGCAGTTTCTTGCATTCGATGGTGGATACGCTGTATTTGCATTTGGGATAGCGGCTGC
>Ga0310691_10007204_pt1 | contig 11669 bp, 17 predicted proteins | sample 176DNAGHGlowgp2_FD_203887 | JGI IMG/M metagenome (GOLD analysis project Ga0310691, IMG submission 203887) | Sheep rumen microbial communities from Palmerston North, Manawatu-Wanganui, New Zealand - 1766 DNA GHGlow gp2 (v2) (version 2) | ecosystem: Host-associated > Mammals > Digestive system >... | reverse complement strand
CTTCGCTGTCGCAGGTGCTTGTGGTTACCTTATATGTTAAGCTGTACATATTCTATTTCAGTTGCTTTCCGTCAGAGAATGCCTTACCTACGGTCTTGCCAAGCTGGATATAGGTGTGGTGAACGGGATCGAAGGTAATCAACTTCATTTTCTCCACATCGGGTTTGCCATCCTCGGCCAGATACTTCTCATCACAGAGGATATTGACGATTTCAGCAACAAGGTAGTATCCAGTCTCGCTCTCATCTATCTTTTGCTTCACACGGCATTCCAGCGTCATCGGGAACTCCTTGAACACAGGCGCATTCACATTAGGAGCCTTTTCAACAGTCCAGCCCGTTTTCTCCATCTTGTCAGGCGTGTTTCTGCCGCTGACAATGCCTACATAGTCAGAGGCTACCATCGTCTCAGCGGTTGCAAAAGCTACTGTCAACTCTGGATTCACGGCCAGATTGTCCGTTGTCTGATGGGAACCGAGTGAGATGATGATTTCGTTCATATCCCACTGGCCGCCCCAGGCAGCGTTCATGGCGTTGGGCTTACCTTCTTTGTCATACGTACCGATAATCAGCACGGGTTGTGGCAACAGCCACGCAGTTGATTTGAAACTCTTCATATTACTTTGGTTATTTGTTACGTGTTTCGCCTGCTGTGCCATTGCATTTGCTGTTATGACCATTATCAGGCATATTACTGTTATTATCCTTTTCATATTCTTGCTTTTATTTCCATCTTTACCTTTTTCAAGTCGCCACAAGATAGTATCGGCATGAGGCTTTCTATTTCCTCGATGCTTTTGTCCCACCACCTGAGTTTAAGCAATAGCTCTATCAGTTCGTCATCGAAGCGTTTCCTGATGACTTGACAGGGATTCCCAACAGCAATAGCACTTCCCCAGTCACCGCCCATGATATAGAACGGATAAGTGGTAGCGCAGTCCATCCTGTGATTGGCACCATTCATGACAAACTCCACACCCTTGGCAATGGCACAGAACTTGGGAGGTTCGGATTAGGAAATACCTCGTTTGGGTTGGGCCTATTTATAATACTCATATAATCCTATTTGTCCGTCTATTATTTCAAATACTCATCATCCCTTACCAGCACCTTCTCAATCTTGCCGACGTACATCGTATGGAAGTCGCGCTGGGGATAATTTTCGTCGATGGTGTCCTGATAAAGGAAACCGTCCTCCTGCAGCTCCGACTGATAGAGTTTCTTGCAAATCAATACCAATTTGGCTTCCTCGAAATAGACGGTGTTATCAGCATAGACAGGTGTGAGACCAGCCTTGCCAATCTTGTCCTCGTCACGGCCAGACACACTACCGAGGTAGGCCATCTGCTTCTTGAACGACTTATCCATGACGCAGAGGGAGAAGAAGCTCTCCTCGTCCACAAACTCCTTGGTATAGCGTGACGGGCGCAGGTAAATCACCGCTGTCGGGTCATTGTGTCCCCACAGGCATCCCAGATGTCCCCAAGAAGCCGTCATCGTGTTGCAACTGTTTTCATCTCCTGCCGTTACCAGCATCCATTCACCACCAATCAGGTTGAACGGATTGAACCTCATTTCCTTATAGTTTATCTCTTTCATATCACGCAAATGCTTAATATTTGTTGCAAAATTAACGATTTCTGATAAAATATGGATATTTATGATTAACTTTGTACCAAAAATTGAGTTTTATTAGGGATTTATGGGTAATATCAAGATCAGAAAAGGTGAATTCAAGACCAGGCTTGAACTGATACATGCGGACGTTGCAGCAGGATTCCCAATCCTGACCGATGACTATTCTCACGATCCGTTGGATTTCAATCGAGATTTCATCAAGCACCCCGAAGCTTCGTATTATGGCGAGGTAGAGGGAGAGTCTATGATAGATGCAGGCATCTATGACGGTGACCTGGTGATTATCGACAGAGCCGTTGAGCCGCATAACGGTTCCATCGTGGTTGCTTGGTGGGAGGATGGCTTCACCATGAAGTACCTCGACCTGACCCACCGTGACGACGGTTACATAGAACTGCGTCCTGCTAATGATGATTTCCCAGTGTTCAAGATTGATGTTCCTGCAACTTTTGAGATTTTCGGTACAGTTATTCACCTGATTAGAAGATTTGTGAAATAATGAAGAAACTGGTATTCTAATATCTAAGCAGCATGGTAGATCATATATCAATTGACGTAACGGACGCAAAAGAAAGTGCCGTGCCAAAGGAGAAGTTCAGAATTAACAAGTATAACTTTGGTACGCCTTTCGAGGATTTGGTGCATAGTTCTGCGCCATATCTCCATTTTCAGGTACTACGCCCGAAAGATGAAGAGCAAAGGGACAAGGCTCTGGCATATTTCAAAGAACACGGCAAACTATACACAGCATTCGTCAACAGTCTTGATATTTTGCTCTATATCGGCTGCACAGAGAACATCTATATCAAGTCCACAATGGCAGATATTCAGCCCGAAGAATTCAAGTCCTTGATGGCACAGGCTGCCCACTGGTATAGGTTTTACGGGAACGAGGTTCCAGCTGATCAAAACAATGACGGGGAATAGTTATGGAGAGTAGATTTGAACTTGCGAAGAACTATCTAATAGACCTCTTGCGAGCTTATGGCCATCGGCTGATTATCGTAAAGATAGCGAAGGACGGCGAGGAAATAAGAATCATGGCCAAGAACTTTGTCAAGCGCCAGTTGACGACGGCTGACATCCCCTTCCCGTTTAGTGAAGGTAACAAGAAGAACTTCAAGATCATTAACCCGGAACTGGACGAAGATATGCTGAGTATTCTCTTCCATAAAGCGGTCTTCGAGCTGGAAACGGCATATCTGGAAGAGTACTGTGAAGGGAAACCTGAAGCAGAAGCATACATCAACTCAGTATATGGCTGGATTGAACGTAAACAAGAGTGGCTTCACTGCACATTTTCCTACTATGAGGGTGAAGAGTTTGAGCCATTCCTGGAAAAGGAGCCGGAACCAGAACTGAAGAAAGGTGACTTATCTGTTGGCTTGGAAGTCACAGAGGATGATGTAAAGACCCTAAAGGACATGGGGTATCAGCAAATTTCCAGTGTTCATGCCATGGTACAACTGTTCTGGGCCTTTGCTTCATACAGGATACCCATCGGCAAATTGATGAAGAATGCCATTCTGTCAATTACCGTTGACGAAGAGGCAGCAGAGTATCTCGACTCGTATTCCCATTTTTACAACAGATTCATTCAGGAGAAGATTGAGAGTAAGACGCTCCCCGGGGATGAGAAAGAAATTGAGAAGCTGAGCAAGAAATACCAATATGAACTGACGGCACTGGGCAAAAAGCATCAAGGTGAACTGATGGAGTGCAAGAAGAGGCATAAGGAAGAGATAGCGGCACTTAACAGGAAGCACCAGGAGGATTTGCATGATAAAGTGCAGAAATCCAAGGATAAAGCCAAGAAATACGGTGCTGTCGTGAAGAAGTTCCGTCATGAACTCCTCAGTCCGCACGGCAAATTCCACCAGATTTATGACCTGACGAACGAAGAAGATATCAAGGATTTCATCTCGTGGTTTAGTGTCATCCACAAGAAGGTCAAGAACCAGACCGTCAAGAATATCATAAAGATGACTTTCTCCGAGGACGAAGAGAAAGCAGAGCTGTTCAAGAGGATGGTGGAAGAGTATAATAACAGCCTCTTGGGAGATAATGATACTGACGAAGATGGCCTCTCATTTCGCCAAGAAATACCAAGGCTACCGCCACTGCTGCATGATTGACAGCGACGAGAAGCGGATCAAGGCTCTCAAGCTCTACCCAATTGATGAAGTTTGGGGCATCGGTAGAAGGTATGCGGCAAAACTGAATACCCTGGGAGTCAAGACGGCCTACGACTTCGCCCAGTACCACAAGGATTGGGTCAGGCTGACGTTCAACAACATCAACATCGTAAGAACCTGGCAGGAACTGAACGGCGAGGATGTCGTGCCGAATGAGGAACTGGCCAAGAAAAAGAGCATCTGTACCAGCAGAAGTTTTAACGGAATGATTCCCGACATCGAGGGGCTGCGGACCCATATATCAAATTATGCTGCCAGATGCGCAGAGAAGCTGAGACAGCAGGGCTACCAATACAAGAAAGCCGGAGTCATCGTCATGGGTATTGGCCCGGATTCTCCCATCCAGCAAGACCTCTTCGATATCAATGCTGAACAGTTCCAGAAGATGCGCCGACTTGATGAGGTTCGTGTCAGTATCAGGACAATCAAGGAGTCTGTTATATCAGAGGATTTACTGTTGGATGCCTTTATCCGCAGTGCCAATTCCTCCAAGCGTCCATCTGTGGATGAATGGAACGAACGCTGGCACAAGATGATTGGTACGATTGACGGGATGCAGTTGAACCTGCCCCAATACGACAAGGACAGGCAATTCATCGACAGTGTCCTTTCTGTAGGTAAATATGCCATCAGTCACTCTCCAGAATATCGTGAAGCCTACCGGCCTCACTACAGGATTGTAGAGCGTAGTATCTTTGAACAAGAGATTCTTCCGTTGATAGAGCAGAAGAAAAAACCTGATGTTATGCAGCAGATATTCATAAAGCTGCAATAGCATATTTCTTCTATAGCATTTCTTCTAATCGTTCTACTGCTTGTGTAATATCCTCGGTAAACCGTTTGTGGTCACGGAGGAAGTCAGCCCTGCCGCCACTGATGGCATCATATAAATCCCGACTCATGCCATCTGCATAGGACGCAATGGCATACTCAATATCATCCTTCTGCCAGTTGAGCGAAGAATGGATATAGACATTCCGCTTCTGATGCAGAAAGCTATAGGCAGTCTCTATGCTATCCTTTGTAATCATTGGTCGTAGCCGATGGGCCTGAACTGTTTCTGATGCTCACTCCATACGAAGCCGTACTTCATGAGATAGTCCTTAATTTCCTTGGCTTCTCTGCTGAAGGCATAGCATAGTGATTCGAGACTGTCAAACTCTTCGTCTCTCAGAAGCATGTTGACACTCGAAACGAGTATGGCAGGGTCTTTGGGCAGGTAATCCATATCAGTAATACATAAATTCACTTAAATCAGAGGGCAAAGATACTGATATTTGGGGGATTTTCGCTACTTTTGCACAGACATTTAACAATAGTTGAATCTTGTCACTCGGCCATTCAAGCGAGCTTGATGGTTCTCGCTGCTCCGTCCCTTAAACGTATAGCCAACCCCTTCTACCGCCTTGCGGATGGCTTCTTCCGCGGCAGGGCCTTTGATGGTGAGGGTGTTGGCAGAGGCGCTGGCCTTGGCTTTCTCCACGCCTGGCACATCCTCGACGGCACGAACTACGGCAGCCTCGCAATGGCTGCAATGCATGTCCTCGACTCGGTATACGGTAACGTCGGGGTCTAATGGTTTCTTGGTGGTAAACTTGCTAAACAGTTTCATCATAAGAGCAAATATTATTAATAGGGTTAATACTGTGGCACAAACGAGTTTAAACGGGCTGGGCAAAGCGGATGCGCTCATGCAACAAACGTCGTTCATTGAAGATTGAAAATTGAAGAAAGATGATTCAGTTGCATTCAGAAGCAGACCGAAGATGACGGCGAAGGCGACGATGGTCATCAGATAGATGGAGGTGAAACGTCGGCCCATCGACTTATGTACCACGAGGATGGAGGCCAGGTTGACCGCAGGACCAGCCATCAGCATCACTAATGCCGCTCCTGGCGAGAGCCCCTTCATCATCAAAGCTGCCGCCACGGGGATGCTGCCCGTAGAACAGATATACATCGGCACGGCAATGGCCAGGATGACCAGCATCTGTAGAAGCCGGCGTGATGCAGGAGGTCATGAAAGAGGCCGCTCAGCCCAAGAAACATAAGACGGCCCTGCGCATAGCCCTGCGTACAGCTTTGGCCCTTGCCGCCGCCGTCGCCCTGTTCTTTGTCGTTCAGCCCCTGCTGCCCAAGGGCGATGCCGACGACTTCGATTCGGTGCAGTTGGCCTACAACAACCTCACGGCGGAAGACCAGGAGTTTCTGACGGAGATTTACGAAGATGACGAGTTTATGAACATTTTAACCAACACAGATGAATATGAAGAGAATTTTTAACATCGCAATCTGCGCCATCATGATGGCCGTTTGCACCACCGCCGTACAGGCACAAGACAAACAGAGTAAGAAACAGCGCATGAGCCGCGAGCAGTTGGCCGAGGCACAGGCGAAGCACATCGCCTACGACCTGGCCCTCGACGACGCCACCACGCAGAAGTTCGTCAAGGCATTCAGCGACTATCAGCAGGAGGTGTGAGCCTTGGGACCGAAGGTGAAAGCCCACAAGAAGAAGAAGGCTGAGATGACCGATGCCGAGACCGACCAGGTCATCAAGGCCCGCATGGAGCGCGGCCGCCAGATTCTCGACCTGCGCGAGAAGTACTACAAGGAGTACTCCAAGTTCCTCACGCCCCGTCAGATTCAGCGTGTCTATGAGCTGGAGAAGAAGTCGATGAAACGGCTGCAGAAGCGTGCGCACATAAGCCACCACAAGAAAGACCGCCATTCAAAACATCGCCGCCAGTCATGAGAAGTCTGTTGATGCATGGAACTCCAGCCGCTGCGCGTGTCGTCGGAGTGATCCGACGACACGCGCAGCGGCTCGCAAGGCTACCAGAACGTCGGCTTCCGCGTGGTGAGGGTAGACAGGTAGACGGGTTCTGTTATTCCCTTAGCGTGATTATTTGAGATTTTCGTTGAAGAATTGTTCTATCTTGTCGAAGGGGATATAATCCTTTTCGCCGCCGTCATAGAGGTCGCAGTGTGAGGCACCAGGGATGATGAGCAATTGCTTATTCTCTGGCACAGGATTTGGCTTGCCTACGAAATTGTAGCCTTCTGCTTTGCCCTCTACCATATACTTATAGGCGGCCTCACCAAAGTAGCGTGAGTGTGCCTTCTCACCATGCATAATCATCACAGCCGAACGAATCTCGTTGATGTAGTAAAGGAAACGGGCGTTGGCGTAGGCCTGAGTGCCGATGACGCGCCAGCCATCGTTAGAGTTGCCTGAGCGGGCATGATAGCCGCGAGGGGTCTTGTAATAGTCGTAGTAGTCTTTTACGAACTGGGGTGCATCGTCGGGCAGTGGGTCGATGACACCACCAGCCATTGCTTTCGCATCAGTCAGACGCTGCTTGGCGAGAGCCTCACGGGCAGCATGGCGCGACTCCTCCTTGTCCTCGCTGTCGAAGTAGCCATTGCCGGCGACGCGGGTCATGTCGTACATCGTACTGGCCACCGTAGCCTTGATGCGAGGGTCGGCAGCGGCAGCATTCAGCGCAATGCCTCCCCATCCGCAGATGCCGATGATGCCTATCTTCTCGGCATCGACATTCTCCAACTGCGACAGGTAATCAACAGCAGCCATGAAGTCCTCGGTATTGATGTCGGGCGAAGCCGTGCGACGGGGTTCACCGCTGCTCTCACCAGTGTACGAGGGGTCGAATGCCAGGGTTACAAATCCTCGCTCTGCCATCCGCATGGCATAGAGTCCGCTCGACTGCTCCTTGACGGCTCCGAACGGGCCGCTCACTGCAATGGCGGGCACTTTCCTTTCGGCATCTTTCGGTGTATAGAGGTCTGCCGCCAGTGTCAGCCCGTACTGCGTCTCAAACGTCACCTTCCGGTGCTCAACCTTGTCACTCAGCGGGAACACCTTATCCCACTTCTGTACTAAATTCAGTTCCTGTTTCATATTGTTCTCTGTTGTTTGTTTCTTGTCCGTGCAGGCCATGAGCATTCCGCCCACCACTGCTACTAATAATAACGCTTTTCTCATACCTTTTATTATCTGATTACTTTTTTACCATTTTGAATCACAATCCCTTTCGTTCCAGCCTGTGCGAGTGTGCCTTGGAGCGTATAAGCCTTAGACTCATGATTGTTTGCACGGACTTGGTGGATGTCTGTAGTTCCGGCCAGCGAGAGCGTCACGCTGATACCCGACTCGCCTATATGGAGGAACGTGCGCAACTCCGCCTCCGTCATGCCGTCGATATGCCCCAGGCGGGTGTAGCTCCACGAGTTCGAGCCGCAGAACAGGCAGATGTTGCTGCCGCTATAGAGGATGATGTCACCGGGCTGGGCGGTTATCTGCTGGTTGCTCGTGGGCAGCGAGAAGCCCAGCGGCCCCCAGATTTCAAAACTTCCGTTCGTGTCGAGCGACAGCGTGACGGGCGACTGCTGCAACCTCGCCACCAGTTCCTGCGTGGCAGCGTTGTCCACCAGTGTCGCCTGCCTGGTCTCGCCGTCAATGGTAATCTGCAACTTCTCTTGTCTTGTCTGTGCCATCACTTCGTTGTTGTCGCCAGAGCAGCCGCACAACATCAGTACGGTCAGCATCAGCAGTGTTCGGGTCATTGTCTTCATTGTCGTTTATATTTGCACCGCAAAGGTACGGCAAAATCCGTTATCATGGCATATCCGAATTATTGGAAAACCTACCCAAATTATCTTTTTTCACTCGAACAGCCATTTTTCAGATAAAAATGTGTACTTTTGCAGCATGAATGATTTCCTGTATATCAACCACGCCAACGACTACGCCCTGGATGTGGGGGCAGAGGTCTTCCACCCGATGGTGAGCGTCGTACACTTCGACGAGTTGGGCGAGATTCGCCACTCGCTGAACAAGATGGGCGTGTATGCCATCTTCGTGCAGGACAACTTTCCTGTCGGCTCTTCCTACGGTATGGGCGGCTACGACACCACAAAGGGGTCGCTGACGGCGGCGGCTCCAGGACAGGTCATCGGCAAGGCCGACGACGGCCACCGCGAGGTGTATCACGGCTGGGCGCTGCTGTTCGATGCGGAGTTCATGCGCGGCACCGCGTTCGAGGAGCGGCTCACGGACTACCACTTCTTTTCTTATAATGTGAATGAGGCGCTGCACACCACCGACGGCGAGAAGCAGTTGCTGTGGCGGTTGATGGAGATGATTCGCCGCTTCATCAGCCATCGCGGACAGACGCCCATGACCGACCGCATCGTGCAGGACTACATCGTGCTCGTCTGCGACTACTGCCTGCTGTTCTACCAACGCCAGTTCCAGATGCAGGCAGAGAAGCAGGGCGACCTGTTGAGCCGGTTCCAACGGGTGCTGACGGACTACTACGAGCGCGGCCTGCAGCACCAGCACGGGCTGCCCAACGTGAAATACTGTGCCTCGGAACTCTGCCTCTCGCCCAGCTATTTCGGCGACGTGGTGCGCAGCGTCACGGGCGACAGTCCCACGCAGGTCATCCAGCACTTCCTCATAGACCGTGCCAAGAGCATGATGGTCAGCGGCCTGACGGTGACGCAGGTGGCCGACACGCTGGGCTTTGAATATCCCCAGCACTTCACCCGTTTCTTCAAGAAGCACACGGGCATGCAGCCCTCGAAATACGTCGCCAGAAATATAATTCCCAAATGATATGACGATACAAGAATTCAGAGATTACATGGCATCGGGTCAGCCAGTTATAGGAGGCTCCGACGTACACATGATGTTCCACAAGCTTTCGCAGGAGGCTTTGAGGATAACGGCTGAGATAAACGGCAAATACCACACGCCCGAAGAACTGCACACCCTGTTGGAGGAACTTTTCGGCAGGGAAGTTCCCAAGACCGTTGGCATGTTCCCGCCATTCCATACGGATTGCGGTAAGAATACCGTTCTTGCGGAAAGGGTTTTCATCAATATGGGTTGCAAGTTCCAGGACCAGGGCGGCATCTTCATCGACGAGGGAGCCTTGATTGGGCATAACGTCGTTCTTGCAACACTCAACCATGACTTGGACCCAGAGAAAAGACAAAGTATGAACTATGCCCCGATAAATATAGGGAAGAACGTATGGATAGGGGCTAATGCGACGATTCTTGCAGGAGTAACCATTGGTGACGGTGCTGTCGTTGCCGCAGGTGCTGTTGTAACGAAAGATGTAGAAGCCAATACTGTTGTTGGTGGAGTACCAGCCAGACTAATAAGACGAATAATATGAAGAAGATATTAACATTCTTATTGGCTGTCATAGGCCTGACATCGGCTTGTGGCCATAGTAACTACGAGAACACCAATGTTGAGGGATTTGCAGAACTTATTGCAGACTCCAGTGTTGTTATCCTTGACGTGAGGACTGCTGCTGAATACGCTGACGGTCATATCAAAGGGGCTATCCTGATTGACCAGGGACAGAGCGACTTTGTGGAGAAAGCAAAAGCAACACTACCCATCGACAAGAAGATTGCTATTTATTGCCGTAGTGGTCGCCGTTAGATTAGCAGCGAACTACAACATTACAATGACACAAAACCAGTTCTTGACCGAGACGTAACCGAGATGTAACCGAAACATAACCGAAACATTCTCCTTGCCACGCCCTTTCATCTCCCTTGTTATCCCCTTCCAACAAACAACAACAAAACAACAATAAAACAACAATATGGCACGAGTAAAAGGAATATTAGAGAACTTTCAAGGCAAGCTGGACAACAGCCTGTCCATCCGCATACGCCCAAACGGGGCATCCACCTATCCTGCACATATCCGCCAGCCGCGTCGACTATCGCACCAGCAACTGCTCATACGCGAACGGCAAAGCCACAACAACGCACTCTGGCGTGCACTCAAAGCCTCGAAGCACATCTATTTCGAGACTGACAAGCCTGCCTACAACTTCTTCATGGCCAACAACATGCAGTCGCCCGTACCCTATCTGAAGAAACTGCAATACCACTCCGGCAATGCCCTGCTGCTCCCCGACATGATACTCAGCTACGGCTCGCTACCTCCCGTTAGCTATCAACTCGGCGAAGTTGACGGACAGCCTGCCCTGCTCACCGACCTCACCAAGAAAGAGGCACAAAAATGCACTCTCCTGCTCTACGTGCTCCACCAGCGGGTAGTACCCCAACAGGCAGATACCGGCCTATTCCAACTGAGCATCCACGTTGAGACCCTCGCGCCCGACGACTTCACCCTGGTCCCCTCAACGCTCCTCTCGCCCTACAAGAACGCCAAAGGAACCCTCGCCCTCGTCGGTCCCCGCTTTGCCGACCCCATGCTCGGCTTCGGCATCGTCCGCCTGCAAAACGGTCACGTCTCCCGCCAGCATGTCGTCACCCGCTGCACCTACTACGAGCGCTACACCACCGAAGGGGCTATCCAAGCCGCCGCCAAAAGCTACGGCGGCTTCACCGACAAGGACATTTTCCTCAAGCCGTAATCCTTCCGTCCTTTAGAAACATAAATCTTATTAAATCACACGAAGAAAGTCTTGATTTAACACATTTACGACCAAATCACGCATTTTCTTGTATTTCACCATACTCTTTTACATTGATGTACTCTAACAAATATATAATAAGAAAAACCAAGAATGAAAGTGCAATAACATGTATCATCTTATGTGCATATTTTAGAAGTTTCGATTCTCTAAAACATTCACTATGAGCATGTTATAAAGGTAACGTGTTGAATATCAGGCATGAAAAAAGGGAACCTGATTGATTCCCTTTAAGTTGTTTTTAGCGGAGAGAGAGGGATTTTTTTGAACCTTTCATAACCGCTCTTTGAGTTTTATAAACTGTCAGTTCCACTTTGACAAACCCCGTAAATAGGGGCTTTTTC
>Ga0310691_10007203_pt1 | contig 11670 bp, 12 predicted proteins | sample 176DNAGHGlowgp2_FD_203887 | JGI IMG/M metagenome (GOLD analysis project Ga0310691, IMG submission 203887) | Sheep rumen microbial communities from Palmerston North, Manawatu-Wanganui, New Zealand - 1766 DNA GHGlow gp2 (v2) (version 2) | ecosystem: Host-associated > Mammals > Digestive system >... | reverse complement strand
ATAATGAAAAAGAAAAATATCTAAATACCATAAGCCGCAAGGCTGACAATCTGGCGGAACTGATTGATACATTTTCCGAATACTCAAAACTTGAGCATCCCGAATTCAAGCTGTATAAAAAAGATTGTGATATATGCGAATATCTAAGAGAATATCTTGCCGATAAGTACAGCGAACTCGATATAGCCGGATACAGCATGGAGATAGATATTCCAGAAGAAAAGATAGTAAAGTGCATCGACACCTCCCAGCTAAAGAGGGTGTTTGAAAACATAATATCCAACTCAGTTAAATCCAATCCCGCAGGAACCCTTATATATGCAGGAATGAAGAGGGATGGGGATAAAGTCATAATAAGACTCGGAGATGATGGCAACGGAATCCCGGGGGCCATCAAGGATGACATCTTCAAGCCCTTCGTCGTAGGCGATGAAGCCCGCACAAGCGGAAGAGGCACAGGCCTTGGCCTGTCTATCGCCAAACTTATAGTTGAAGCTCACGGCGGCACAATCCGCCTCCTTGAAAAAGACGAAACAACTTACAGCACCGTGTTTGAAATAGTTCTGTAAATAGTAACTATTCACGGCTTTTTAGGCAGCCAGCTCATTCCCTGGTCTGTTGCCACCTCCGGAGTATAAAAACGTAAATGCCCGTCATTCCTTTGAATTCATAGTGTCTACGTGACATGCTACTCTTAACTTATTGCAGTTCACGTAGAAATAAGCAGATATTTAGGCGGATTACGTGAGGAGAGGTTCTGTTAAAAAGGGGTATCGCGTAGAGTGGCTGAAATATTTAGACGAATTACGTGAGGAAAACTTTTGCTAAAAGGAGATATCACGTAGAGTGGCTGAAATATTTAAACGAATTACGTGAGGAGGACTTTTGTTAAAAGGGGCTATCGCGTAGAACGGCTGAAATATCATTGCGAAACTACCTAAAAATAGTCTAAAAGATAAAGCGGTCTCACGTAGAACGCCTATTTTGCATTTACTACATTTTCTTATCTAAATGACATTGACTGTGAATAGTAATAAAAAACTTTTTATTAAATACAATCGAAATCCGTGGTCTTATGCACTCTTTTCGGCTACAATGAAAGGAGAATTGCAGTAAGTGGAGGACAGAATATATGTTATCCAAAGTCGATATTGATGTATTAAAAGGTGAATATGAACGTACCATTGCCAAGAAGGATGCTATCATAAACGAGAAGGACCATGCACTGTCCGAGAAGGATACTGTTATATCTGAGCAGAGCCAGGCACTCTATGAAAAAGATCAGGCATTGTCTGAAAAAGATCAGGCATTGTCTGAAATGAATTCCAGAATTGCAGAACTTGAAGCGATTGTAGCAAATCTTTCAGGTAAAATTGATCAGTCTCATGCTGACTGAAAATTTCAGGTAAGTCACGTATAATATAAAGTGATACAAATACTAAATAAAGGAGGCAAAATATGAAAATCTCTGATTACTATCCGGTCGTTTATGTAACCGATCTCGAAAAGGAAATTCGCCGTTATACTGAAGACCTTGGATTTGAAGTCAAGCACAGACCTGAGATAGAATATCTGGAATATGCTGTTCTTGAAAACGAGAAGAAGAGACGTATAGATCTTGTATGTTCTCATTTCCCGTCCGACAGTTTCAAGGAAGGCTATTTAGGAATGCGTGCAAATGTAGATAATTACGATGAAGGTCTTGCTTACTTTGAAAAGCAGGGATATTCCTTATTTGGAACGGCACATGAGAGTGAGTCTTCCATAACGGCTCTTCTGAAAAAAGACGATGACAACTATATCGTTCTTTTTCATCACAAAATGAAATAAAAAAGCATTAAATGTCAGGAAGTCCTCTCCAGCGAGGGAGAGGCCTTTTTGGTTTATAGTGCTATAAAAACTGATTTTGAAATATCTGATGTTTTTACTTTACTCGACGGACTTTATCTCGCTTTCCAAATCCTCTTTAAGAGAATAGGTATCAAAAGACGCTTCTTTTGGAAGATTTATGTGGATACTGGTAATCTTATCTACTCTGGCTGCGCCTTTGATTATACTTGCATCAAAAACATGCCCGCCTTTCGTTCTGTCCTCGGAAAGGAAATGAAGATGCCATCCCGGCATATTTATTCCATCCATATAATCTGGAAAATATACGCCCACCAGAGATCCCCGGATATTCTCAAAAAGAAACGATTGCTGCGTGTTGAAAAGAATCTCTTTCAGCCTGATATGGTGCGACCTGTAAGGCCCCTCCGATCTGGCATCGATTTTCCCAAACTCTCCGTCAATCCTGACAATATGCATACTGTTAAGCCCGAATACCTCTTCGATCTTCCTTGTCAGTTCTGTCTGAATTGAGGCAACATTCGGCATGTCATTAAGCTGAAACTGCTGATTGCCATAGAGCCTGGCCACAGCAGCAAATGGAATTCCCGTCGAAGGATCAACCTCTGTTACATTCCCGAATTGATCAGCCCTGTAGCAGTGTCCATCCATGACGATCATCTCACCGTTCACATCCTCAAATGTTCCCAGCCCGGTATCACCATGCTGAATTAGTTCGTCTACATTTATCACCGTCCGGCTGTACCCAAGAATTAGCGCCTGAAGTGTCGACACCTGATACATAGTATTTTCCATTAGGTATTTCTCCTCGCATTATTTTATTTGCATTTTCTTTGTATTATGACAGGCCAAATGGCAACTACAAAAAACCATAAAATACAGCGGGCAACAAAATTCCCCCAATGTCCGCCAAGGGCTGCAACAACTGTTGCCGGTGCAAAGTACTCCTTCCAGGCAAAAGCTATCAGAAATCCTAAAAATGTCAGAATTGGAAGATTTTTTGCGCCGACAGGAATTTCATATTTGATATAGTGTCTTTCGATATAGCTTCCGACTATAAAACCAATTAATGCACCAAATGCCTTAAAGCTGTCATTCATCATTTTATCAGGATTTACGAGAAGAACGCCGTCCACATAATCCATAGGATATGGCTTTTGAGTTATATAAATTAGACTTATGATAATAGCAATAACACCAATTATCGACAGTATATCCAGCTTTTTATCATCACCGTCTATTTTATTTTGAATAATACCTACTAAGCAGATTATTATCGCTGCTTCTGTAAAGCCTACAATGACATCCTGCGGGGTGTGTACACCAAGGAAATTCCTTGAAAAGCCGGTCAAAACTATCATTATTGCACATATTACTGCAATCCAGGATTGTTTTTTCCTTTGCCAGGCAAATACTGTACCATAGGTACATGTCGCACTCATTGTGTGTCCGCTGGGAAAAGAATAACCGGTCGCTGCTACCTTGGAATCTCCGGCAGGCTCGATCAAATCTGACCTTATCCATGGGCGGTATGCACAAACTGTAAGCTTTAGTATACCATTTATTACTTCACCAACTCCCAGGGTCGCAATAAAACGATAGCCCCATTTTTTATCTACACACCAAAAAATAATAAATGGCAAGAAAGGCATAATATCTACTGCCAATTTTGAGATGTTATTAAAAAGCTCATCAAATATTCCGCCGGTTGCATTTCTGATCTCCTGCAGCCACAAAAGATATTGAATATCAATCATTTGTATACCCCCTCATTAGTGTTAGTGGTGTTGTATCATTTCAAAATCAAATTCTGAAGGTCTTAACAAAATCTTCTATTGTCGCAGCTGCTGAGGATACCGTGGTTGCGCTCTCATCTACTCCCCGGCTTTCATTAGCGACTTCTCTGGCGCTTGCTGCCAGATTATCAGTGGTTGCAGTTACTTCCTGCGTGCTGGCGCTCTGCTCCTGAGATATAGCAGCAACGGAAGTTGCAATCGTATCAACATTGCCAATCTTATCAATCATTTCGCTGACTGTAGCACTGGTAATATCAAGATTTTCGAATATTTCCTCAAAGGTCTTGCCTGCCACATCAACAGCTTCGGAACTGTTCTCTATCTCTTTCATATTCGCTTCCGACTTTTCTGAAAGGGAACGTATCTGAGCAGTAATATCCTTTATAATATCCGCGATCTCTGTTGTAGACTCAGCACTGTTATTTGCAAGCTGTCCTATCTCTGTAGCAACTACCGCAAATCCTTTTCCTGCTTCACCGGCTCTTGCTGCCTCTATTGAAGCATTGAGTGACAGCAGATTCGTCTGCTCTGCAATAGAGCTAATCATCTCAATGATAGAATTTATCTTCTCTGCTGATACACCTACAGCCTGAACGTCTTCATTCATCTCTGTCATGGCATTTGCAACAGATTCCATACCTGCCTTGACGTGATCCATGTCTCTTTGACCATTCTTGGCTTTCTCAACAAGGACACTGACGGTTTCTCCTGTGCTCTTTCCCTGCTCCATCAAATCCGAAACCTCATTGGCAAGCTCTGTAGCATTTTCAGCAAGTTCCTGAACCGCCGCAGCCATTCCATCCATGGCATCCTTTATCTGTCCCATATTTGAGGACTGCTCAGTAGCCTCTATATTGAGCTTACCGGATGCATCTTTGCTGTTTTCAGCTTCTGTTGCCAGCTTATTAGTCTCTGACTGAATATCTCCAAGAGTCCCTCGCATCTGATCGACAAACTCTTTCATGCTGTTATTCATAAGACCAATCTCGTCATTTCCTCCGGAGGGTATCTGAACAGTGAAATCTCCATCTGCAATTTTAGTGATATTCTCCGTAAGAAGTCCAACCGGCTTAGAAACCATAAGTGTTATAAGCCTAAACATAATAAGTGAAATAATCACTATCATTATAAGCATTATGATAATGCAAACTACCTGGAATCTGTTAAGTTCTGCCAATACATCGTTTTTTGAAACAGAGGTGATCAGCTTCCACTCTGTGCCCGGAACTGTCTTGGCAACAACATAATAAGTCATACCATTCTGTGACTTAAGCTCCGCTACCTCCTCGCTTCCTGAAGTTGCCAGGTTATATGCAGCATTCAGAAAAACATCATCTGCGTGCTCATTAACTGAGGAGCCGTTAAACTCAGTAGTGAAATAAGATAGTATCTTATCATTACTAAGGAGCATAGCACCGCCGGTTTTAAGGGGCTTGATGCTGCCAATCTCTTCAACTATTCCGTCAAGAGCATAATCCGCAGCAGCCACTCCGCTTCTGCCATCGGGAATATTCACTGTCCTTGAAAATGATACAACCATTCCTCCGGTACTTTCATCTACATAGGGTTCTCCCAAAGCAAATGATGTATGACCTGTGCCCTCGATATACCAGTCTCTGGTTGTGGCATCATAGCCCGGCTCAGGCTCCCATCCGGAAGGATCAATCCAGGCTCCATCCGAAGTAGCAACATACATTCCATTGGGAATATATGAGCTCTTTGTAAGAGTCGGCGTAAGATAATCTGCCATAGCCTTATCACTATCAAATCTTACAGTCTGCAAAGTTTCTGCATTTGCATCAAGGAATTCTGTCAGATTTGTAATCTCTCTGCTTATCTTCTGGGCATAATAATTTGCTTCGCCCTCAAGATTGGATTTCGCAAGTTCTACTATAATTTTTCTCGCCTGTGTCGCAACTATCAGCATGATAATCATAATAGCAACCGAAACCATCGGAATAAGAACAGCCAGGAGCTTTCCACTTACACTGCTTTTACTCTTCTTTGTAACAGTTTTTTTCTGGTCCATAACCTCTCACCTCATAAATAAAAGCAAAATTTACTTAGGATTAAATCCTAAGTATTATTTTACTATCATTTTTTGAGAAAATCGGTAAATAGATAATTTTTTATTCTTTTTTTATAAAAGCTTATGAAAGTTCCATGTAGAGTTTCAAGGAAGATGATCACACCAAAGCTCTTCGAAAGAAGTGTTTATTCCATACTCGCTAAGGTTTGTAATGCGGTCGTTTTTGGTATTTACCAGATACAGGTCGTAGCATATTATGACCCTCGAATAAGCGTTAAATGGTACTTGGAGGAATGAGTCCTCTTCAGTATAGACGTAGTCTGGGAATAGTAACTTAGTCCAAGAAAACGTCCATTACCCATTAAATATCGAAAAATTCTATAGCAATTACTTACACTTGGTCTTCACAAATGCTACTATATCATCATTTTTCTCCATAATTGCCTCATCTGACTCCAAATCTTCTATAGTCATCCATTTATATTTGGAATCATTTTCTGTCACCTGAAGCAATTCGGACTCTACCAATGCCTTATAGAGTTTATGATTATAAATCTTATAAACCTGGTCACTTACTGAATATTTGCAATGCTTTGCCACTGTTACATAAGTAGTCTTTACTGGTTCCTTAAGCAGCTCTTCTGCATAAGCATCAACATTTGACTTGTTATCATCAGTACTTCTTACATATGGAAACAGCCAACATTGCCATCTTTCATCATCTACAACTATAGCAGGTCTTCTCTTTTCAACATCCTTATCCCCATAAGGAAAGTGAATCCACCACACCTCACCAACGTTATACTTTCCCATTTTTCAAAACCTCTTGCTTATATATTTCATCCCACTCATCGTCTAGAATCCAATCATCATCTGGAGGAAGGTCTTCAATTCTAACAGCATTTTTGTGCAATAAATCTCTATTCTCCTTAAGATAATCCTTAAAGTCTTGAACAGATTTAATTTTAGCCATGTCATCCTCCTTTCTGAACGCCTTATAAAGAAAAGGTTTTCATCTAATTTATTGATATTCTATCACAGAACAAAAACAAGTTGAATATGTAAGTAGTGGACGCATACCTTAATAAAAGCTGCACTCTGCTAAATCCAGTGTATAAAACCTTATGTTTCAAACGATATTCCGACAAAATCTTCCTCATATATGCATTACTAATATGCATATTATGCCTTTAATTATAATCCCATATAATGAAAAAATTACACATTTCCAGCAATGCAAAATAGATGAGCAGTTAAGTATTTTCCTTGATTTTTTAATAACTTACGTAAATAACATACAAAAAAGAATCCCTTGTATATACATCTATATATTCCATGAAATGATCACAGCCCCAATTCTTTGCAGAGAGCGTCATATCTTTTCTGCTCTTTTTCTTTTACAGGCTTCGATGAATCTTTAAAACAGTGGTCAATAACATCTGCATCCTTTAGAAGTTCATCCATTGGAGAATCTGTCACGAGTTTATCATCGTGATGGTATATGGCAGAGCAAATGATATCTGTTTCTTCTTTTGAAGTGATGCCAAGTTCTTCAAGAACCTTTCTTGCCAGATCTGATCCGAGATGGGCGTGGTCATCATAGGAACCACTCTTATATGCATGAAGATCGTGAAGCATTCCTGACATGGCAGCCAGTTCCTCATTAAGTCCGCGCTTCTTTGCGAGAATTGTTGCCGCAAGTGATACGCCGTAAAGATGAGCTGTTGCGCTAGTCCTTTTGTCTGAGTCAGTAATGTTAGCAAGTTCCTTGTCGATATATGTCCTCAAATCTTTTAATCTACTCATGTGTACCTCCGGATGCTATGAATTATTTTTCTGATAGTTCTCTTGCCACAGATAAATCTCCTGCCGGTTAAGTGTTGCAAAGTGCTCTTTTATTATATTCCCTTATTCATTAATAGGCGAGACCAGACAATGCTGAGCTCTGGAACGTCTCAGCACCACCTGGCCTCTGTTGTTTTCTTATGTGTAGGTAAAGGTGTTCCTTTCCCTGTAACATTATTTTAAGATGTCCTAAGCTCGGATTTATATCAGCAAAAGTACCAAAAACAGCTGTTATTGAAAGATATATCCAAACTGAGTTTCAAATTGAAGTAGTTTAACGTACAACTTATCCCGAAAGATTTTTTTAATCATACTTCATTTTGCGAGCCAATTCTTCACTTTCATCAAGGAGATCATTAACTATATCCTGCATTTGAACGGCAATCTTCAGGGCGTAGCTATATGAGTCCCTCTAGCATGTAGCCCCAAAAACAATTAGGAGTTTTTATGAGCAGGATTATTGATGAAGTTGATGTTATCTGCAGGCATAACGCAGATGGTACCATCGTGCTTCTTCGCCTCAGATTTATGAATGAAGACGGAGAATATGAGACATATACCATAAAACGCTGCCGGGAAGCAGAGAAAAAAAGGCACCCATACAACAGAAGATGGTATCTACGTTGATGATACCACTTTCATATTTGAGTGCCTAATTATCGCTGCCGGTGCGAAAAGGATTGTCGGGATTTATTATGATTCCAGGGTCAATACCAAGTGGAGGCTTGCCGTATAGTATGCGCTTATACAATTCTCTTCTTCTGCAGTTCATAGAATCTAAATTGACGTAAGACAGCTTTGTTATTAAATAGGAGGTCAATAGCTACGCGATCTTGCGTCATTATCTGCAGAGTTGATATAACAACTCAGAGCAGTCATTACAGATGTACCTATGATGTCATGTATCAAGCAATTCTTCTTTCTTTTTATTGAATTCATCGATGGTAATAACACCATCATCTAGTAAATGCTTATACTTGATGATTTCATCTGCCGGTGATTCGACTGTGCTTTCCTTATGAACGATAGTTTTTTCAGAGCTTTCATTCTTTTTAAACTCTTCGACAAGCCGTTCAAAAACATGCCGAGCTTCATTATCCGACCAGCAGGTGTATAGTGATGTTTTTTGTGAGTTATATTTTCTTGAAACGTAATTTCATTAAAAATAAGTGCATCCCAGACAAGGATTCCTTTAACTCCACTACGAACTACATCCTCTGTACGGATTATCTTTCCGTAAAAACCAAAGGGCACGTTTTCGTTAGGCTTTATATTTAAAATATCACCATTCTTAGTTGCCATAATTTCAATCCTCCATCATGAGACCACGTCATGAAATATTTAAGAAATACTTTTCACCAAATGTTCTTCATATCATTCTCTTTATAACCTCTACAATAATCGTTCAACATCAATTAAACAGCAATCTTTCATACTATTCTTTTGATATTCGGCTACTACAGCAGACAAAAACACTTGATCGCCTTTGTTCAATGACCACAATGTCATTATATCTTCTTGCAGGTTAACATGGTCTTCTCTTATATCTTCAAACCCATTTATACCTTCTACATTTTTTATACAGGTAGCATATTCTGGGAATTCAATTGGCGAAATGGGGCCATCAAACGGTTCGGTGCCATTGATTATCACATTATTTCTATATTTTGGATAATCATGAATATTACTATCAAACTCTCGCCCTGTCTTCTCATGATTTTTTGGTCTTCCTACAATAATCCCTTTAAATTCAATACGTTTCCCAATATATTTGATTAGTGTATTTCTCATTTTTCATAAACTCCTTTTAAAAAAGGGAAGACGACGCATCATTATATAATGATGCTGGACATCCTATATCTGAATTATCAGTGCTCAAAGAGCCAATAGGATCCCCACCAGTCGATATTTTTTTTATATCTGTTACACTGCTGGTGTCATTTTCTTTATTAACATTATCTAATCCACTACAATTTGAAATAATATTTGCTAAAACAGTTTTCTCTTGCTTAAACAAATTGAAATAAGACATATATTCCTTGATTATCTTATTACTAGGTCGATTGGTGGCGCAATTTTTAAAAATACAATCTTGAATATCACCAACTGTTCCTTTAGGCTTTTCATATCCATCCGCCATAATCAGAAATCTATTATCTAACTTAGCTCCATCAAAAATACAATTTCTGATGGAGTTTTTACGATTAGATTTTGCTGAACGGTAAAGCGTTATACAAGCTGAATCATAAGCTTTTTCTTTAAAATGTGTACATTGAATATTTATAAATTGAGAATACTCAATTCCTAGTCCTCCTTCAAATCCTCCAGAAATTAAATGATCTCTGCATGAATCAAATAGACAATTGGAAATTTTTAAAGCATCTTCGATTACGTTTGTACAATTAATGAAAACACAATCTTCTATAATGGAATCTATTGTGCGGTGCCAAGAAATTTTTATCCCCCGATCACATCGTTCAAACTTTGATCTCACAAAACAAGTTGCATTGATTGGAAAGGAGATTTCATTAAATGTGCATTCTCTAACGATTGAATCAGGTGAATTGAAGTAAACAAGCCAAAAACTATGAGGATTTTTTATGAAATTTATTTTAAAACTAGAGGTCTCCTGAATAGTATTGCCTTCGAATAGAACCGTAGAGTCATTTTGACAATGTGTTATCCTAATAACAGAATCGCTATATGTTTCATTTTGTAAATTAAAATCTATAATTGCATCTTCAATGAAATGATTACTAATTATCTTAGCATTAGATTCACAATAAATGATATCAATAAAACCTCCAATACAATTATGTAACATACACTTTGTCATGACAAAATCAGATGCTGAACATGCATGAAGAAAATTAGAGCAATTCTCAAAGGTTGAGCGCTCAAAAAGAATTTTCAAATTACCATCACTAGTTACGAATGCTTTATCACAATATCCTCTACATATAACTAAAGTGTTGCGTATGACGATAGACCCATTTACACCGAATATTATTTTTCCAAGGCAGTCATTCTCATTATAGTATAATATGCATCTATCAAATATTATGGTTCCTTCACAATTAATAAATGTATTAAGATGTATCCTTTTATTAGAAAATATTTTCGTTTCATCAGGTTTTATTTGTAAAATGGTATTGATAATCTCATCAGAGATTTCTATTTCACAATTATCGGCTACTTCTGTTTCCACACCCATATCTGCGACTTTATCAACCAAATCCATATCTTTCAAAGTGTCTTCAATATTATCTGAAATATCATCCGAATACTTTATCAGCAAATAATCTGAACCAAAGCTCTCAACCTCTCTAATAACCTCACTTTCAATGGATAGTTTTGAATTATTAGATATAGTAAGATCATCAACGGCATCCTCAATATATCCTGGTAGGGTATCAGTTGCATCTATAGATCGCATTTCCATCAAGCATCTAAATATAACCTTAGCACTTGTTCCTGCTACCTTTTCCAATTGTTTAGGGTCTAATGATCCTTCTGGCAAACCTATTCCTAGATTTTTAGAAATGGATGCTCTATATTGTTGAAAATCCCTTTCTTTTCCGTTTTCAGATTTATAATATGCTATCATTTGTAATAATATATTCTGATCAACATCTGACAGACTATCTAATCTTGCCTGTGGTTTAACTCCTACAACACAACTCATGTAAAGTTTTTTTACAGTATTGTTTGTTTTCATCAAAGAGCTAACTAGATCATTCAACTGTTTATCCTGATCTTTATAATTTTCGCAGTACACTTTCATGAACAACGCTTGTAATGCGCTCAGTGACCTTATGTCATTAATTATTTTTTTCTTTCTATCTGAACCAAACGTAACGGCATTTAACAGATGTTTATACCATTTTTCGCCTTTAAGTGAATAAAAATCCTCAACCTGGTTCACAAAAATCTGCTCAATAGCCTCTTTAACATCATCAAGTGTAAATTCTTCTCTATTAACTGACAATAAATCAATCTTCTCTGCCATGATTTTAGCTCCTTCATTTTATAAGATTAGAATTGTAGATTTTCTAGACCATTTGTCTGTTGTTTCAATTCTTCGATTCTCTTTTCAGTAGCCTTTTTTATTGAATTGATTTCATCTATCACTTCATCCGTTCGATCAGCTGC
>Ga0310691_10007201_pt1 | contig 11674 bp, 9 predicted proteins | sample 176DNAGHGlowgp2_FD_203887 | JGI IMG/M metagenome (GOLD analysis project Ga0310691, IMG submission 203887) | Sheep rumen microbial communities from Palmerston North, Manawatu-Wanganui, New Zealand - 1766 DNA GHGlow gp2 (v2) (version 2) | ecosystem: Host-associated > Mammals > Digestive system >... | reverse complement strand
TGTACCTTTGACACAAGCTATACATCTGACATCTCGCTCGCAGACCCATGGCTAAAAGATTATCTCGACAAAGACAAGATTGGCAACACTTTGTTTTTGATTAACACTGGAAAAGGACAAGAAACCATTAGCTCGCTGTCTCAAAAAGGACAAATCGTTTATAAACAAACTGACTTTAATAGTTATTACGCAGCCCAACGTCCAAACATAGAAAAGAAAAACATTAGATTACGACAGAACACGAAATTAGAGCTGTTAACCAAGACATTTGAGAAACCACATATCAATAGTTTCTTCACAAAAGATTTAAGGCGAATGCAATTATTCATTAAAATTCGCCAAAGACTTCAACAAAAATCAATCATAAACCATATCTACAATTTGGTAATGGGAATTATCCAAAGAATTAAGAACAAATGTCGTTTCCTTGTGCTTTCCCACAAGCTTGGCGGTCACGATGGTAATTTCAATATCTGCTCCGGAGTTGTTGCGAACAATCCTGAATGTGTTTTTTTAGGTAAAAACGTCTGTATTGGCTCAAATACTTTTTTGAATACTGTGACCTTTTATAAAGGAACGCACTACAACCCTGTTATAAAAATAGGAGAAGGGACCTCTATCGGGAAATACTGCACACTATCGTCCATCAATCGGGTCGAGATTGGCAAACACGTTTTATTTGCTGGACAAGTGCACATAACAGACCATTCTCACGGATATGAAGACATCAATCGTCCCATCACTCCTCAAAAATTAATCACCAAAGGTCCTGTGGAAATCGAGGATGACTGTTGGTTAGGATACGGATGCGAAATCTTATCTGGCGTACACATTGGAAAACACTGCGTGGTTGCTGCCAGAGCTGTCGTCACAAAGGATGTTCCTGCATATAGCATTGTCGCCGGGAACCCTGCAAGAATAGTTAAACAATATAATTTCGACACTAAACAGTGGGAACCTGTCAAAAGACAATGAAGAAATACATTGACATATCTGGATTCGACCTCCGCGACACCAATCGCGGAACTGCAGCTTTAGGCTATGGTTCTATCCCTTTTCTTGAGTCAAAGGGCTATCTTAAGGATGGGCAAGAACTGATTTTCTTCCATCGCTATAAGAAGTTCTGGAAGTCATCAAACACAAAAGTCCTGCATGAAGATCTTCGAATTAACGGCAAAACATATAAAAGAACTATTGTTCCCATTCACGACATAGAATACCGACTGGTTCAAAAGCTGGGTATCGTACTTCCTTTCACCAAGTTTGGCAAATATGTGAAACAGGTGGAATTAGAAGCTGCCATTAATGGCGGTGATGGCTTTTCTGACATATACGGTACACGCATCTTCATGAACCGCATGAACCAGACATGGATTCTCCGCAGGGCTGGAGTACCCCTAATGTTTTTACCTCAAACCATTGGTCCTTTCAAAGACAATAAGAACTATGAGGTTGCCGTCGGATTACTTCGCAGTGCCAAGGAAATATATGTGCGCGATGACAAGTTCACGCAAAAGTTTAAAGAACTAGGATTAAAGTACACCCAGACCCCTGACCTTTCCTCCTATATGGTGCCTGAACCTTGGGACATAGAGATAAAGCCCAACGCCATAGGTCTTAACGTGAGCGGTCTGGCATACAGCAACACTTTTAATGGACTGGAGGGACAATTTAATGCTTATCCCGAACTCATTGGACACATCATCGACCACTTCCGCTCAAAAGGATGCACCGTCTATCTCATTCCACATTCCTATGGCTACAATAAGCCTATTGCCGATGATGACATGCTTGCCTGCCGTGAAGCCTATCGCAGACTTAGCGACAAGAGCAATGTGGTACTCATAGACCGTGACCTAATCTCACCGCAAATCAAATACCTCATCAGCCAGATGACGTTCTTCATGGGAGCTCGCATGCATGCCAACTTCGCTGCTATTTATACAGGAGTTCCTGTCTTCGGCATGGCATACAGCTATAAGTTTGAAGGAGCATTCAACGCCAATGGACTTGATGGCAAGACGCAGACAGCAATGATTAACAATCTAAAGTCAGGGGAAATAGAGAATTATATAGCAAAGATTGATGATTTCTATCACAGCATAACTCAGAGACAATGAACACAATGCCACAAATAATAGCATTTTACCTCCCCCAGTATTATCCATTCAAGGAGAATGATGAATGGTGGGGAAAAGGATTTACCGAATGGACTAATGTTGGCAAAGCAAAGCCTTTGTTTAAAGGTCATGACCAACCACGAGTACCCGCAGATTTGGGCTATTATGACTTACGATTACCTATTGTTAGGGAGGAACAGGCCGAAATGGCACGTGAGGCTGGCATAACAGCCTTTTGCTACTGGCATTATTGGTTCGGCAATGGAAAAAGGCTTTTGGCAGATGTCTTTTATGAAGTGCTGGAAACAGGAAAACCTGACTTCCCCTTTTGTCTTGGTTGGGCAAATCATTCTTGGTACGCCAAAACATGGGATAAAGATGCTAAGCAAAAAGACGTACTCCTTATGGAGCAAACCTACCCCGGCATAGAGGATGAGAAAATGCATTTCAACTTCTTGCTCAAAGCTTTCCATGACAAAAGATATTTAAAAATTGACGGAAAGCCTTTCCTCTACATCTTTGATGCTGATTCCATCCCCACCGAATACATACAACATTTGAGGGAATGGACGAAAGAAGCAGGGTTCAACGGCTTATATTTGATTGCCAACATTTCCATTACAGATGACAAACAGAAATACCTTAAGAAAGGTTTTGATGCCGTTACTTATAAAAGGATTCTGTATTACAACGCTCTTTCATCTGGAAATACGACTAATGGATTCATACGCAAGTTGGCTTATTTATATGGTACAGTAAAAGGCTTCTTTATGGGACGACCGGGGCTTGTCGTTGATTACAGAAAACATTACCATAATTTCATCACCGATGAGGAATACGAAGAATGCGTTATTCCTGAAATCATTCCTGGATGGGACCATTCACCACGAAGCAAAGATAAGGCCATCATCTATATTAACAACACACCCGAAGCTTTCTATAAGCATTGCAAGCAAGCTTTGGACAGCGTTCGAGAAAAGCAAAATAAAATCATACTACTCAAATCTTGGAACGAATGGGGAGAAGGCAACTACATGGAACCCGATATTAAATACGGAAAGGGATTTATTCATTCCTTACATAGAGCTTTAGCAGAATCCTAATATCTTTTAACCCAATTTATAATAAATGAGTAATACTGTAATAAAACAGCGCTTATCCTATATCGATATAGCTAAGGGGTTATTGATATGTTGTCTTTTATATGGACACATGATTATTTTTGCTCGCATGGAAGGTCTGGATGATTCTATAATGGGGTTCATACAGAAAAGTGTGAAACTCTATTCAGGTTTCTTTATGCAGACTTTTTTCTTTATTACTGGCTATTGTTCCTCCTTCAATAGGATATTTAAAGTGTTCCTGTGGAACAACATCAAGACTATTTTAATACCATCTATTCTTTTGACTATTATTTCAGGCTATGGATTGGAATTAATGTTAGATAAATCGATTGACGAAAAGCCAATACTCAATTTGTATAATTGGCTAATTACTGGTGGGCCATGGTTTGTAATTACCTTATTTTGGGCCAAGATGGTTTATTGGTTTATAAATAGATTGAGCCTAAAAAGACAATTTTATGTATTGGCTATAATATATCTATTGGGTATAGTCCTCAATGTCGTTGATATTATCCCCAATTATTGGTTTCATCGGCACGTGATGCTTATGCTTCCGTATCTTTTTTTAGGAAGTTATTGTAAGAACCATCAAGACGAAATGAATAAGTGGTTATGCCCACTAGCATTGTTTGGCTTAGTTAGTATCAGTTGCCAATTCGCGTTTTCACAGATAGTTAACTTTTATAGTATTCCTCAGCATGATTTGAATATAGGCATCAACAAATCATTCTTAATACATATTATTAATGTCGTTTCGGGAACAGCATTAGTCCTTTATGTTTCAAAGAAAATCGGGAATAATAATTTTCTTGAAACTCTTGGGAGAGGCTCTTTGTTGGCTTATTTGTGGAATGGTCTTATAAATAGGCCAATAATAATCATATTGCCTTCTCCAGATTCGGATTCAATCGTGAAATGTGCGATATATTATTTATTTGTTTATGTCATCATGCTTGTAGTGATGTATCTTCTAATCAAATTGATATATGACACTAAGTACCTACAATGGATGGTGGGAAAATGGTGATATTTTTAATACTTCGTATTTATGCCTAAAATAAGTGTTATCATTCCTGTATATAATGCAGAGAAATCCATAAAGAAATGTATTTCTTCTCTCAAGGACCAAACCCTCTCTGATTTTGAGATCATCTTTGTCAATGACTTCTCACAAGATCAGTCTGCAGCCATTATTCAAGAACAGGCAAGTCAGGACAGACGGATTATCCTTATTAATATGGACCATAATGTCGGGCCAATGAGGGCAAGAGAAGTTGGCTATCACAAGGCAACGGGTGAGTACATAACATTCTGCGACAGCGATGACACTCTCCCCCAATATGCATTGCAACATATGTATGAGAAGGCGACAGAAAGGAATGCTGACATCGTTGTTGGAAATGTCAATTATATACATGATGATGGGAGGCAAGAAATATGGACTTCACATGTCAAGGGAGATGAACACGTAGATGGTCTTAAAGCTCTGTTAAGAGGTGAGATAAGGCATAATATATGCTCCAAACTCTTCTCAAGGTCATTGTTTGCAGATTTCAAACACGAAAGCATTGAGGGGCTCCGCTATTTCGAAGACTACTTGCTGATGTATCAGCTGATGAGTCGTGCCCAGAACATTGTCATATTGAACGAATCTGTTTACAACTACATTCAGACAGAAGGCTCGTCCACCCAACTGCAAATGAGCGATAAGAGACTGGATGACATCGTCATGGTACATCAAATTGTCTATGATATGCTTTTTCCAAAAGAGTCCCTTAGAAAAGACTTGTATGCACACAACCAACTTTACTTCTCCCGCCTTCTTGCTCAAGAACCCAACATAAAGGTCCGCCTTTTTCAAAGGCTGAGCAAGTACAGCCTCATGCATGTAATGTCAAACTCTGCCATCTGGAAGAACAATAGCGTTATGAAGGCCGTGAAGCTCATCATCGCAAAAGAGGCTGGGCCGTTCATCACTGCAATCAGGAAATAACTGAGACAAAATAATCTTATGAGCATAAAACAATTTATCAAGAACAACAGCTTCCTCTTTTCTTCGCTGAAACAGGGGCTTCTGTATATCAGGTTTGTCAAATCACTGTTTCAAAAAGATGTTTACGCAAACATTAAAGACATTAAATCAGAAGAAACATTTGAGGTCAAAGAACAGGGATACCATTGCTTTTTTGGTTATTATGACAAATCACCTGTCAATGCAACGAATGAATACATTGCCTTCCTTCGCGTGAAAGACGGAAGCAGGCCAAAGGACAATGCAGATGTCTGCATCATGCACATACCGACGAAAGAGACAAAAGTCATAGGGCATACAACCACATGGAACTGGCAACAAGGCTGCATGATGCAATGGGTCGACAAATATACCCTTTCGTTCAACGGCTTTAACGAAAAAAACAAATCTTACGTGACGCATTGGCTCGATGTCAAAGAGCAAAAGGAAGTCGGTCTTTTCCCACGAGCTGCTTATTCTTACGACAAGAACCATACCCGATTCTTGTCGCTTAACTTTCACCGCCTTGACCTTTATGCGAAGGGGTATGGCTATCCGTATTCGGCTGATGATATGGCAGAAGACAAAGATGGCATTTGGGAGACCGACCTGTCATCAGGAAAGACTAAATTGATTTTGTCCCTCAAACAAACGATGGACTATGAGCCGAAAGGCTATCGTAACTACCAACATTATATCAATCATGTTGCATATACGCCAGACGAACAGTCCATCATCTTCATCCATCGTTGGCAAGTAAAGGGCGGAGAGTTCATCTCACGATTGCTTTCATATAATCTAATTACAGGTCAACTACACACCATCTTAGACAATGGCCATGTCTCACATTATTGCTGGAAAGATAATGACACCCTGCTCATCTATGCAACTGATGAAAACAACCATAAAGGTTACATGGAAGTCAACATAAGGACAAGACAAACACACCTGTTCGACGGACTTCCTGCAGAAGACGGACATCCTTCGTATTCAAACGACCATCGTTGGATTTTGACAGATACATACCCTGATTGGAAAAGACACCAATACCTTTTCCTCTATGACTTACAGGGAAAAGAACTAAGGAAGCTTGACAAGCTTCGTTCACCCTTCAGGTATTTCAATGACGAGCGCTGCGACCTGCATCCTCGCTGGAGCATGGACGGCAAATACATTTGTGCCGACAACACGCAAAGCGGATATCGCTCGATTAATGTTTATAAAATTTGTTCGACATGTTAGTTTCTGTGATATTGGCCAGCCACAATCCTGATGTAAGTATGCTGAAAGATGCTGTCAACTCAGTACTCCGGCAGACTTACAAGGATTTTGAACTTATCATCGTCGATGATGGATCGGACAATAGTATTAAAGAGATTATCTGTTCCTTCTCAAATGACAAAAGAATTGCGGTTTACAGAATTGGCAATTCGGGATTAGGAGCCGCACTGAACTATGGCATTGGGAAGTCATCGGGCAAATACATTGCACGACTTGACGACGATGATATGATGTTGCCTGAGAGACTCAAAAAACAAGTCGAATACATGGAAGCACATCCCGAAGTGTCCTGTGTGGGAACATGGCACTATGACAAATACAGGAACAAGTATTACCCGCATCGTAAGTTCCCCACGGACCACGAGCATATCGTCTCTCATTTGCTTCAAAGTCGTTTCTCGCTGGCTCATACCACACTCATGTTTCGGCGAGATGCCTTTAATAAGATTGGTGGCTATCGTATTCCCAGAGGCGGACAGGATTTGGACTTGGAGCTGCAATTGGGCACCGTCGGACAGCTTGCTAACCTGCCGGCTTACCTTACAATCTACACAATGTCTGCATCAGGATTAGGCACAATCAATCCACAGAAATATGCAGCATATCTATTTGCTCTGCAAGACGTTGAAAAACGAGAGCTATATCCCGAGTATTCGGACTTAGTTCACAAATCAATCGTCAAACTTAAAAAGATAGATAATAGCTATGTGAAAAACATACGTGAGAAATGTAAACGCAGAATACTGATTTTGCGGATACAACTTCTTGGGAGAAAGTTTAATTACATGAGATAACGTAGTTACTTTATTCTATTTTATTCCGAAAGCTAATGAAACTCAATAATCTGAACATCGTATGTTCGCAGGCAGAACTTGGAAACATCCCTGAAGGCAAGGTACTCATCAATACCATCAATGCGCACTCCTACAATACGGCGCAGAGGGACGAGGCGTTTGCTGAAGCTCTCAGCAAGGGGGACTACCTGATTCCCGATGGCACGTCAATCGTCAAGGCTTGCCGGTGGCTGAAGGCAAAGAGCCGGCCGAAGGAGAGGATTGCAGGATGGGATTTGTTTTCTTTTGAGATGAATGTTCTCGAAAGGAAAAGTGAAGAATTAAGAATGAAGAGTGAGAAATGTCTTAAAGTGATGTTCATGGGTTCGAGCGAGAAGGTGCTGTCGCTGATAAGAGAACGGGCTGCGGTTGATTACCCTAACCTGGAGGTAGTAACCTACTCTCCACCCTACAAGCCGGAATTCTCCGACGAGGACAACCAAGCTATGATAAAGGCCATCAACAATGCTGATCCGGACCTGCTGTGGATAGGCATGACGGCTCCTAAGCAGGAGAAGTGGACCTACAGCCATTGGGACGAGCTCAACATCCACTGTCACTGCGGGACCATCGGTGCGGTGTTCGACTTCTATGCCCGCACAGTGAAGCGGGCACCGCTTGGTTGGCAGAGGAACTCGCTGGAATGGCTCTATCGCCTGCTGATGGAACCGCAACGCATGTGGCGGCGATACATCATCGGCAACGCGAAGTTCCTCTATTATATATATAAGGAATATAGAGAGTGATAAAAAGGAAGCTTCTTATTGTTTTTTACTGATAAACCATCTGCATATGGACTGAGCATCGCGATAAAGGAATGAATTTTAATGGATTTATTTGGAAAATAATCCTAAAAGGATTAACTTTGCAACGCCATTAAAAGAAAAGATGTAACGATGCTCTTCTTCGAACTTATTCGCATAGCGCTGGGCAGACAGGAAACGCTAAGTCATACGCCTTCCGACGAGGAGTGGCACGAACTGTTTACTGAGGCAAAGCAGCAGACGCTCGTGGGTGTGCTCTACGAGGGGCTGTGCCGTCTCTCTGCCGACCAGAAGCCGCCACGGCAAATGCTCATCAACTGGCACGCTACAGTTCAGAAAATCATCTGCGACAACAAGCGCTTCAATCACGATGCCGTCTGGGTAAGCCAGCGATGGGAGAAACTTGGCTACCGGAACGTCATCCTGAAAGGTCAGGGCAATGCCCTACTCTACCCGGACCCGATGTTGCGCATTCCTGGTGACATCGACATCTGGCTTGACGGCGACCGACGAAAGATCGTCAATTATGTCCGTAGCCATTTCCCGAAGCTGGAGGTGACGCGCATTGAGATGGAGTTCCCTGTACGCAAGGATACTCCCATCGAGATTCACTTCTTGCCCAGTATGCTCTACGACCCCTTCAAGAACCGCAAGATGCAACGCTACTTCCGCCAGCAACTTGCCACCACCAAACAAGTGGAACTGCCTGGCGAGGGAGTCATCAATGTCCCTAACGACGAAATGAACCTGGTATTCCAGTTGAGCCACATTTACCGCCATCTCTTCTACGAAGGCATCGGACTTAGACAGTTGATGGACTACTACTATCTATGCACCACTATCATCACTCCCGGCAACGAGGCATTGAGGAAAAAGGTTCTCTCTGTCATCAACGACCTCGGTTTGATGAAATTCTGCCGCGCATTGATGTGGGTACTGGGCGAGGTATTCTATATGCCTACTGAACACATGTTGACTGAACCTGATGAGAAGCGCGGTCGCTTCCTTCTGAGCGAGGTGATGCGCGCTGGCAATTTCGGTCATGCTGACGACCGCGTAGGCAACTGGGCAGAGATGAGTCGTTGGGAACGATTCACTTGGGGCACACGCTGGAGCTGGCGTCTCATTAGGCAGTATCCCCGCGAAGTATTCTGGCATCCTTACTACCGAATATCACAATACATCTGGAGACTTTATAACGGATACCTGTAAAAAGGTGAAAAGGTAAAAAGGTGAAAGAGTAAAATACAAATCGTTAATCATCATATCGTAAACAAGGAAGATGGTAAAAGACAATAAGACTTCTGACAACAGCATACGTTGGATGATACTGGCAGGCGAGTTGCTGGCACTTAATGCGGCTCTGCTGGCAATGTCATATGTGTATACAAGAATCATGGGCAATGTCACCACGCCGCACTACAAGCGCCTGATGATGCTCATGACGCTGGTGTATATTCTTTGTGACCTGCAAAGCCGCCACCATATCTACGACCGTTTCGTGCGCGGTGACCAATTGCTGCGAAGCCTTATGCAGAGTACGACACTCTTTGTTGTGCTTAGCCTCATGGTGATGTGGGTCTTCCGCTGGCCTTTGATGACGTGGAACTTCATGCTTCCATTCTACGGCTTTATCATCGTATTCATCTACCTCTACCGTTGGATAATGAGGCAATGCATCAAGTGGTACCGTAAAAGGGGACGCAACAACATGAGCGTTATCTTCATCGGAAATATCAACATTGCCAGCGAGCTTTACAGGATAATGGAGAACGACCCGACAACCGGATTCAAAGTCTTGGGCTACTTTTCCGATGAACCTCGCACGAAAGTGACGGAGAAGAACTATCTCGGCAAGCCGGAAGAAGTCCTTGCCTACATTGAGGAGCACACGCTGCACAATGTCTATTGCATGCTTCCTTCCTCGCAAAACGAGCTGATAAACAAGATTATGCAGACATGCGCCAGGAATATGGTACGCTACAACCACATACCCGATGCCTTCAACTACCAGCGGCATACGATGGCCTTCAGCCTGATGGGCGGCACTCCTGTCTTCCGTTTGCACTACGAGCCGCTTTCGTTCCTGGGGAACCGAATGGTCAAGCGTACTTTCGATTTCATTAGCTCCAGCATTTTCCTTATCACCATCTTCCCGTGGGTTTATATTATCTTCGGCATACTCATCAAGATGAGTTCCCCTGGCCCCATATTCTTCAAGCAGAAGCGCTCGGGATTGAACGGCAAGGACTTCTACTGCTATAAGTTCCGCTCCATGCGCGTCAATGTGGACAGCGATACCGTTCAAGCCACGAAGGACGACCCTCGCAAGACACGCATCGGTGAGTTCATGCGCCGCACCAGCATCGACGAACTGCCGCAGTTCATCAACGTTTGGTTGGGCGAGATGAGCATCGTCGGCCCACGCCCGCACATGCTCAAACATACGGAGCAGTACAGCGAACTCATCGCCAGTTACATGGTGCGCCACTTTGCCAAGCCTGGCATTACGGGCTATGCTCAGGTGACAGGCTTCCGCGGAGAGACACAGGAGCTCTGGCAGATGGAGGGACGTGTCCAGAAGGACATCTGGTACATCGAGCACTGGAGTTTTTTCCTCGACCTCTTCATCATTTGGAAGACGATATACAATGCCATCCACGGTGAAGAAAATGCTTACTGATACAATTCATAGTTCATAGTTCATAGTTTACTTTTTCGAGCTAAAGCTTCATTAATTCATAATAACTTATTAAGGATGAAAAAGATTGTTCTTTCGATTGCCCTTGCTGCAATCTGCATGACGGGCTGTAATCAGAGTGCCAAGTTGACTTCCACCACGGATGTCGATCAGAGCTTCTTCAAGCCCTACAAGCAGACGGACCTGCGTCTGCCCAGTGTTCCACTTGTTGTCAGCGACCCATACTTCTCCGTATGGAGTCCCTACGACCGCCTGACCGATGGCAGTACTCGCCATTGGACCAACGACGAGAAGCCCCTGGAAGGTCTGCTTCGGGTGGATGGCACGACCTACCGCTGGATGGGTGCTGCTCAGCGCACACTCATGGAGAGCGTCGTCCCCATGTCCAATGAGGCTGAGTGGGAGGCACAATACACCGACCAGAAGCCTGCTGACAACTGGATGAAGCCTGACTTCAACGCCTCTGCCTGGAAGAGTGGCAAGGGTGCCTTCGGCTCCGACAACTACGACAACATCCGTACACCTTGGACCAGAGAGGACGACCACATCTGGGTTCGCCGTACCGTTGACCTCACTTCCGAACAGTTGCAGGGCGACCTCTACCTCATCTTCTCGCACGACGATGCCTGCGAAATCTACATCAACGGCGAGAAGGCTGCAACGGGCATCATGGACTACGTCGATGGCGTCGTGGTTCGCCTGGACGGTGAGAAGGCCAACCTGCTCAAGGAGGGCAGCAACGTCTTTGGTTTCCATTGCTACAACAAGACTGGCGGTGCGCTCGTCGATTTCGGCATCTTCCGCAACATTGCCAAGGGTAACGACAAGATTGTAACGGCT
>Ga0310691_10007199_pt1 | contig 11679 bp, 8 predicted proteins | sample 176DNAGHGlowgp2_FD_203887 | JGI IMG/M metagenome (GOLD analysis project Ga0310691, IMG submission 203887) | Sheep rumen microbial communities from Palmerston North, Manawatu-Wanganui, New Zealand - 1766 DNA GHGlow gp2 (v2) (version 2) | ecosystem: Host-associated > Mammals > Digestive system >... | reverse complement strand
CAATATTAAAAGTAAACTTCTGATCAGTAGCAGGTGTAGCTCCGTTTACTGTCTTCGCAAGACGCAGGCTCACGCCATTATTGGATGTAAGACCCTGGTACACGAAGTGGAACTCCGCCACACCGACCCGAGTATGTCCGGCGTTTACAATCCAGCCGCAGGCGGGGCCGACAACGTCGAGATATGCGTCAGACTGCGGAAGAAGATACATACCGCCGGAGCAATCCAGATCAACATTCTTTACTGTTGCCAGGTTCCAAACTACATGCTGGGAAACATAATCTGCCTGATTATTGTTATCATTATTAAATCCACCCGGTGTTGTTGTTGAATTGTATCCATTCACATTGATCACATTAATCGTGACCTTATCATCTGCAGAATAATCCTCATCAAAGTTGAATACAACCATCTGAGAATCCTTGCACTTGATGTTGATACCCTGCGATCTGCCATCGGCGCTTTTTGCCATGGCATCCAGATACTTATCTCCATCCACACAGACTACTGCTCCCTCGGGGAAGGAGGTGATATCGATGATCGCACATCCGGTTCCCTCTCCGGTAAACTTTACTGTCGGCAGTGTCAGGAAATACTGGGAAACATCCTGCATATGGGAGATCATCCCGTTTATGGCATCATTGATGCCCGCCTGATCCGTCTGAACAAGCGTAACATTATCTGCGGAGCCGCCCCCCAGAACAACCTTGTCCAGAGCATCATCAGTGGAGATCATGAAGGACATTTCATCGCAGCCCGGATCTCCAAATTCCATTTTGACGCCTTCATCAATTTCTCCGACCAGGAAGTTGCCGGGCACATGCTTCGTTCCGTCTCCGGAAAGGTCGGCCTGAACAACGCTGCTCCAGCCGTCGATCCTGTTTGTTGCAAAGTTGGACTCAAAATGTCCGACTGATGTAAAAAGATCGGTTACGATACCATAATTTGCAGCATCTCCCAGGACACTCAGGAAATTGTAGCTTGTATCCACAGGAATCGCACTAAACTTAAGCGTATCATAGAAGATCTCTATCTGCGCATCCTCATCCTTTTCACTTCCGGATTCAACGCCGCTGTAGGTATATCCGCCTGCAGTGTCGCCCTCGCCGATCACATAAACCTGAGACTCCTGCATGTCCTTTAGATTCGCATTGGACGGACGTTCAACGCCATCCTTCAGTTTCACCAGATAAATGGTTCTTCCGGTCTCATGCCCCGTGAACTTTTCTTTTGCTTTTGGATTTCCGTTCTGATTGGACCAGCCTGTCTCATCCACACGGAAAACTACCTGGTTTCCGTCATTCGTATACTCCAGCGTATCGGAAAAATACCATGTATCGGGACCTGTCGCATGGGTCACCTTCGTCATGGCAATATAGCCGGCATCGGGCGTGATCGCACCGCCGTCCCCTTCAAAGGACAGCCGCATTTCGTAAACAGCCGGATAATCAGACTTATACATATTGATCTCGCCGCTGTCCCGTCCGGCTGTGGAGTTAATAAACTTATAGCCCTGAGGAGCAGCATCGTCACGGTCAAACTGCGCGATCATATCATCCAGTGAGATATTGTCTGTTTTTACCTCCCACTCATTAAGTCCGTCCCTGACCCTGTAGAGTGTAACAGAATCCATAACATAGGATTTATCCGGATCATAGTGGCCTAATCTCTCCCACCCCTGCTGATTATAATCATTTCCGGTAAAGGTGTCGCCATTGTACTGGTCGATCCGGAATTCGCTTCTGTCAAAATTAACAGTAGTCGTTGCCGCATTCAGGCTTTCGACTTTCTTTACCGCATAAGTAGTCCATTCGCCGCCATGGCCCTTTGCCACGGCAACAACATAAAACGAACCGTTATTATTATTGGACTTTAATGCTTCCTCCGGCGTGTACGGGGTAACCTTGTCGTAGCCAAAAAGATTGATATTCACAGAATATTCCTGGCTCGCCGCCTTTACCTCGGACACATTTCCGGTGACGATCAGTGATAATACCATTACCACTGACATAAGAAGCGCCCAGGCTCTTCTTGTCACTCTTGTTATCCTCATTCGCTCCTCCTTCTTGCCCCTTCCAGTTCGCCTCTCCCTTTCGGACGGAACAGGTTCTCTTCAGGTGCACATAGAAATTTTCAGATTCTCTCTCCAGAATCCGGTTACCCTGCAGGTACTCTCGCCGCAGGAAGTGACTGACCATTTTTTGCACTCTCACGGTTACCAAAAGGGCGCAATACGGCCTTGTAAAACATAGTATTAATTTAAATCTAACAAATACAAACTAAAACTGCAAGCCTAAAAGCTGACAGGTGTCAAATTTCGTAAATATGCACAACCCTTTTGTGCAATATGCACAAATATTATCATTACAAAATTGTGAAAATTGTGTGAAATTTACAACGCATCACAAAATGTGACGTAACAAGACCTATTTATGTCAACATCTTGTGGTATTCTATGATCCGTTCTACATATTTAGATTCTGCGAAAACACAAAATCGTCACATATTGGCATACACATAAATCAAAGTGTCCTACATAAAAACCGGCGCAATCGGTTTCACTCCTGTTTATGTCATTTTTTGTTGTTTATTTAAGTTTGCCACCGCATTTCCCGCTATGTGATGTTCACCAGCCAGATTTTTTTCTTCACCAGAATATATCCGATCACACACTTCAGAATATCCAGGGACTGTACGACTCCGTAAATCATGAAAACCGACAGATTCGTGAAGCTGCACAGCAGAAAAGCCGTCATTACTCCTGCTCCCCAGGTATACACACTGTCGAAAAGAAGGGTGATCAGCGTCTTTCCCCCGGACCGGAGCGTGAAATACAGGGAATTCAGGTACCCCTGCACCGGAAAAAAGGCTGCCGTGATCAGAATAAAACGGGTAGCCACATCCCGCACGGAATCCGATGTATCATACAGCTGCGGAAACATCCGGGCAAAAACCATCAGGATCGCTGCGAGCCCGATACAGATCACTGCTGAAAACCGGCAGAGCCGGAGTCCGCTTTTCTCCGCCTCATCATAATCCGATGCGCCCAGCATCTGCCCGACGATAATGCCGACCGCATGTCCCATGGCGATAAAGACCACATTCAGAAGGTTGCAGAGCACATTGGAAATATTGAGTCCGGCCACCGCGGAAAGCCCTCTCCGCGAATAAACCTGCGTCAAAGCTGCCATTCCGCCTGCCCAGAGAAACTCATTGATAAAGATCGGCCAGCTCTTCCGGAGAACCGGCAGAAGTACAGTCCGCGGAACGCTTACCTTCTTATATACATTCTTCAGGAAGGTGAATTGCTTTTTCCGGAGGTGCGACACTGTCACAAGAAAGATCATTTCCACAAAACGGGAGATCACTGTTGCGAGAGCGGCACCCTTCACTCCCATCCTCGGCGCGCCCAGCTTTCCGAAGATCAGGATATAATTAAAGAAGATATCCGATACGACAGAAAAAATCCCGGAAACCATGGGCAGTATGCTCTCACCAATCTCTCTGAGCTGAGAGGTATAGATCTGCGTTATGGAAAAGGGAAGCAGTCCGGCCAGCATGACATTCAGATAGTTCATGGCCTCAGCGATGGTCCTGTCCCGGTCAATGTCCGCGCTTTCTCCCTGCAGATAGAGGAGGATCAGGTCGTGGCCAAACAGGGAAAAGGCTGCGATTCCCAGGATCACACAGAAAATACCGATCCACCACTTCAGCCGGAATACATTCCGGACGTTTTCCATATCCCCGCTGCCGTAATACTGGGCACAGAAAATCCCCGGGCCGGATAGTCCGCCAAAAACAGCCAGATTAAAGATAAAGATCAGCTGTCCGCCGATGGAAACGCCGGAAATCGACTCCGTTCCCAGGCTCCCCACCATGATATTATCCACAAGCCCCACCGCATTGGTGATCCCCATCTGGATCATCATGGGCACAGCCAGCATGAGCGTTTTTCTGTATATGAAATTTTGTGTTTTCTTTACTCCCCTTTTCATCCGTCTTCCATTCCGCCCTATCCCGGGCAACGTCATAAGAGCACTGTACACAGGAACAGGAGGGAAACCACCGTCACAGCAAACCCTCCCGGCACACTAACCCCTGCCGAGGCATATTGACATGTCTTTAGTCAAAAACACCTTACAAAAACAGAAAACGGCTGCATAAGTATACTACTTTAATAGTATACCATTTTCGCAGCCGTTATCCGTTTCAAATAGAAACGTGGAACAACCCTACTCTCTTGTAAGCTTGAAGGCCTTTGCACCCGTGGTATCATAGAACTGAAGCGCCGTTCCGTCGTCGGCAAAATCCGCATTGTCGAACTCCGCTCCATCCTTATAGAAGGTAACTCGATCTCCGTTCACCTTATATGTACCTTCTATAGATTCTTTCAGATCCGGATATGTTTCCCCATTATAAACAACATTTGTGTATACCAGCGAGAATGTGTCTGCGCCAAACGTCAGGAAGATATCCTCGTATACCGTTCCCCCCTCGACATCTAAAGGGGTGGAAATGGACTGGAAGGTTCCCTGCAGCCGGGGATCGTCCGCCCCCTGCTCCGTTGATGCTTCAGTCGCAGCTGCCGCAGTAGTTGCTTCTGTGGTTGCCGCTGTGGTTGCTTCTGTAGTTGCCGCCGTGGTTGCTTCTGTGGTCGCTTCCGTTTTGGCTGCTTCTGTAGTTGTTGCTGCTGTGGTTGCTTCCGTGGTCAGCTCAGCTGCCGTTGTCTGCTGCTGTGTACTTTCCGTAGATACCGCAGCCTGTGTCGTTGTCTGCTTATCCTCATCATCCTTATCGAATAGATGGAATACATCAAATACGAAGATCAAAAGTGCTGCCGCAATGAGTACAACTGCGCCGATGGAAAGACCAACAATGAGTCCGGTCTTGTTCTTCTTTTGGGGTGGGTTCCCACCCGGCTGCACGCTGCGGTTCTGCTGGCTCATATTCTGCATCTGCTGACCGTAGTTCTGCGCCTGCCCCTGCATCTGCTGACCGTAGCTCTGCGCCTGACCCTGCATCTGCTGGCCGTAGTTCTGCGCCTGACCCTGCATCTGCTGGCCATAGTTCTGCGCCTGACCCTGCATCTGCTGGCCATAGTTCTGCGCCTGGCCCTGCATCTGCTGACCGTAGTTCTGCGCCTGACCCTGCATCTGCTGACCCATAACTCCCGTCAGGTCATTCCCGCAATATCCGCAGCTGGAAGACCCATCCGGAATCTCATTTCCACAATAAGGGCATAACATTGAACATCACTCCTTTTCCCGGGAAACCTCCCGAACGCTTAACCATCACTGAACCATTTCGGCTGCTGCAGTCTTTTCTCATGCCATAACGCATCCATAGCAGCTTCCATGATAACTTATGGTAATACCTGCACCGGCAAAAGGCAAGTGCATTTCCTGCATTCCTTGTAAAAAGTATCAATCCTCACCCGTTTCCTTAATGATCTGCTCATTTTCGGCTTCAATCTCGGGAAAATGACTCAGCATCGGTTTTACATCCTTACCCTTCAGCCGCCTGTCCACATAGTTCTTTGTCAGCTTCATCACAAGAGGCGAGAGAGAAAGAACACCGATCAGGTTCGGCAGCATCATCATACCGTTAAAGGTATCGGAAATATCCCAGGCGATCGAAGACGTCATCAGCGCTCCCGAAAGGATCATGCAGACAAATATCACTTTGTAGATCTTTGTCACGACCGGCGCACGCCTGCCGGATAGGTACTCCACTGCCTTTGTGCCATAATGGGACCAGCCCAGCACAGTGGTAAAGGCAAAAAGCGTAATAGCCAGAGCAATGAAATAGCGGCCGTACTCAAATTTTCCTACTTTGAATACCGTATTAAAGGCTTCCGCAACCAGCGTTGAATCGTCATCCGTTACGGCAACTCCGGTCTTCAGGTCGATCACGCCTGATGTTAGGACGGTGAGCGCTGTCATGGTACAGATCACGATAGTATCCGCAAATACCTCGAAGATTCCCCAGAGTCCCTGCTTTACAGGCTCAACAACATTCGAGTTGGAGTGAACCATAACCGAGGAACCGAGGCCGGCTTCGTTGGAGAAAACACCCCGCTTACAGCCCATGGTGATGATGGTCTTCAGCGAAACTCCGCAGGCGCCGCCCCAGAGAGCCTGTTTGGAAAAGGCCATAGTGAAGATGGCTTTAAAAGCAGAGCCAATGGCCGTAACATTACCGAAGATGATGCCCAGGGATCCAAGAATGAACATGATAACCATAAAAGGAATGATCTTTTCCGCAACGAGAGCGATTCTCTGAAGGCCGCCGATCACAACGATACCGACAACCACCAGGAGCACAATGCCAATGATCAGCATGTACAGTGTAACATCCTTGCCGTTGGAGGAATAAAGCACATGGTCGGAAAGAGCCTTGCACTTAAATGCGCCGGTAAAGTTAAGCACGATCTTGTTGACCTGGCCCATATTGCCGATACCAAAGGAGGCGAGGATCGCGCAGATGGCGAAGATCACAGCCAGGATTTTTCCCACATGCTTCATGCCCTTATAGCCGCCAAGGCCATCCTCCAGATAATACATGGCACCGCCGGACCACTCACCATGCTCATTTCTCCGGCGATAATAGATACCCAGGATATTCTCGGAAAAATTGGTCATCATACCGAAGAACGCTGCAACCCACATCCAGAAAACTGCGCCGGGGCCGCCGGACATGATCGCCGCAGCCACACCGGCAATATTGCCGACGCCTACGGTTGCCGCAAGAGCGGTACAAAGTGCCTGAAACTGGGAAATACTTCCCTTATCCTCCGTATGCCCCTTTACCTTCTTTTCAAAAAGGCTGCCCACCGTTTTCTTCATCCAGTGGCCCACATGGCTCACCTGGAAAAAACCGGTCAGGATAGTCAGGAGGATGCCGGTCGCGATGAGAAGCCATACGCCGACCTTTGTCCAGACTAAGGTGTTGACGGTTTCGTTAAATTTTGTAAGGTTAAACAAAAACACGGGTTTCTTCCTTTCTTGTTTGGTTATCTTAATTGTTTATTCCTATCTGTCACTACCATACACAACCGGCGATATCCGGCTCGCATTTCCCTCAGCGTTCTGATACATATGAAACACGGATCTCCTCCAGCCGGGCCGAAACCTCAGCCTTTGCACCGGAGATGAGTGGCATCTGCGGCGGCAGATGTCCGATATCCAGATCCATGATGATCGGAACCCCCATGCTTCCGATCATATCCGTTACCGCATTATACTGATCCACGCCCATCATTTCCTCACCGAAATGGAGGGGGCGTCCGATCAGAAAGCCCTTCGCATACTTAAACCATCCTGCTTCCCTCAGACTCCAAAAGGCGCGGCGGATATCCATGGGCGTAAGGTCGCAGGCCTCCAGAAACCAGATAAAGCCGTCTTCCTTATACCTTTCCAGGTATTCTCCCACCCGGTCATAGACCGTACCCTTCAGATTCATGAGAATATCCAGGCAGCCGCCGATCAGGCGTCCGGAAAAGGATACGCCCCTCACCCGGTCTGCCGCCGGAAAGAACTTATGCATGGATCTTTCGGTCATATTATAGGGCACTGTAGGATGCTCCTCATCCTTCAGACTCTCCTTCTCCCACTTTTCATACCCGCCGATCTCCGGCCGGTTGCCCGTCAGGGTTTCCCAGGCATCCAGAACACTGGGCGCCCAGGGCTCCATGCCGAGGGTGGGTGCGCAGGGACCGTAAATAGCCGCCGTATCCGCCAGTGTATTCAATAGAAATGTAATATTCGTATTATCGGAGTACCCCATGAACCACTTGGGCTGCGCCTCCCGAAGCCGGTCAAAGTCCAGATACGGCAGGATCTCGCACATCAGCTCTCCACCTCCGCAGGAAACGATGGCGTCGCAGTCGCGGCCCGTGTAAAGCTCCATGAATTCTGCCGCAGCAGACTCCGGATCCGTAGAAATGCCTATTCCATCCGATTTATATACATTCGGGCCGGGATACATGATATAGCCCATTTCCGAAAGTCTGGACATGGCATTTTCAAAGCCGCTTTTGTAAGGCTCCGTGGCACACCCGAAGGATGGTGCGGCAAAGCCCACCGTTCCGCCGGGCGGCAGAAATTCCGGTATTCTCATCTCTCTCCCTCACTGCTCACTCTCTCACAAAAAGGACCGAGCGCGCCGCCTCACATTCTCCACGCAAGGGGGCTTACTCTCTCAAAAAGGACCGAGCGCGCCGCCTCACATTCTCCACGCAAGGGGCTTACTCTCTCAAAAGGGGACGAGCAGGAAGGCTCGTCCCCTTTGAACACAACTATTGTAGCATAGATTCCCCTTTTGTCAAGAAAATATCCATTAACACTGTTTCAGTTCGTACTCCCTTACCTCGCAATTCTTTATCCCGAATGCTGCATACTCATCATTGGTCATCTCGCAGAAATAGGAATTGACCACCCTGGCGATTCCGTTATGGGCAACGATCATGAAATCCCTGCCATCCTCCGCCAGTTCATCCAGAAGATTGTAGATCCGCTGAGCCAGTCTCAGCATGGATTCTCCGCCCTTATATGTAGAAATGAACTGCTTTTTCGCCTGCAGAAACTCCGCGCCGTCCCTTGGCGTCGACTCAAAAATACCAAAATTCTGCTCGATCAGCCGGGGCTCCTCCTTCGCCGGCATACCCGTGATCTCCGCAATATGCAGGGCCGTATCCCTAGCCCGCTGCAGCGGTGAATACAGGATCAGGTCTGCCCGGATGCCCTCCTCCAATATTTTCCGGCCGGTCTCGACCGCCTGTGCATGACCCTTTTCCGTAAGCGCAATATCCGTTGCGCCACAGATCTTATTTTCCACATTCCACAGGGTTTCTCCATGCCTTACAAAATACAGCCTGCTCATTTCACTCTCCTCATTTCTATCCGTACTCCATGACCTTCAGCATATTCTGAAAGTCCGGTCTGTTCATGTTCAGTCCGGTATATCCATCCTATTCATTATGATAATATACCTAAAATCAAAAATCTGTGTTCCAGTCTGCCGAAAAGGCGAAATTACTGTCAAATAGAGCAAAAAAATATAATTTTCATGAACTTAAACTCCGTTTTTATGATATAATAAATGTAATTGACCTTGACCTAAATGTGACTGACCACGATCATGCCCGGTCTGTAACACTTGAACAGGAATATCACCAATCAGTTTAGGAGAAATGCCAATGAATACAAGGGGTAAAAAGGAACATCACGATTCAGACGATCTTCATCGCGACGTAAAAGATGAGATCCTCTTTTTCCATAATGCCGCAAACGGGGATATCCCTGCCATCAGGCAGAATATCAGCAGCCGCGCGTTCCGTGACGGAAGCGGCGTCGGCGTTCTCTCTACCGATCCGGTGCTGAATCTGAAATACCATATGGTCATAACCACTGCCATCCTGACCAGAATGTGCGTGGAGCGCGGGCTGGAAACCGAAATGGCCTTCCGGATGAGTGATTATTACATCCGCCAGCTTGACTCCATCACCACCGAGGATGGCGTGGAACGTGTGCATGATGAAATGGTCATGGACTTCACACGCCGGATGAAAGACGTACGGAGCGGAACCAAGCGATCCCGCCCTGTAAGCTTATGTCTGGATTATATCTATGCTCATTTGGATGACCGGATCCCCATCCGGGATCTTGCCGAACACGCCGGCGTATCTGCCAGCTACCTTTCCCGCACTTTCTCCGAGGAAATGGGTATTTCCATCAGCGATTATATCCGGGATCTCAAAATTGAGCGCGCGCAGGATCTTCTGGTCAATACCGACATCAGCATTCTGGATATTTCCTGCCAGCTTTCTTTTTCCTCCCAGAGCCACTTTATCCAGATCTTTAAGCAGCAGACAGGTGTGACGCCGAAAAAATACCGCACACAGAATAAACGGGGCAGATGGTCAATGGCCAAGGACTACGATGAAAAGGAACGATACCCGTTTCTCTGTGAAGATGAAGAGTGAACCTTCTTCGCTTATTGCTTACCCGCCTCCTTTTTTATCGAAAGTATCCGGCAAAGCGAGGCAAGCTGAGCGCCGATAAACGCCCAGAAGGCCAGCATAAGGATATTCTCCAGAAATACCAGCACCCCTGCCTTTTCATAATCCAGGAAGGCAAAGGAAATGCGGAAGAAAATATAATTCGTGATCCCGCTTTTGAGGAATAGATACAGTCCGTAGCCGGCTATGCAGCAGAAAAGAGAAGCGAGCATCAGTTTTCCACGGTCTTTAAGCTTCCACTTCGCTGTGATCAGCGGCACATGAAGTCCCAGATGGAGTCCCATCAGAATAAACGCCCAGTGGGACATGGATAGATGCATTCTTCTGGCAAAGGATACTTTAGTCATCCCGTATAAAAAGGGAACCGCATGACCGCTCATGGACATGCCGCAAAACGCGGTCATGAAAAACGAAAACAGCAAAGCCAGATTGACCAGCGTGGTCAGTATCCGGTACAGATTGTACTTTCCCTTAATAAACGAGGCGTACCATTTCCGGTTCAGAATCTGGTGCAGGATGACCAGAGCGGTCATCGCTATGCCGATCCATTCATGCAGCTTTTCTCCTGTAACCTGATATGCCATCATGCAGAGCAGGAGAATGGTCATGCAGCCATCGACAATTCTCTTCACAATCATGCTGTTCTTTTTTTCCTGCATATCGCCATCCTCCCTGTTGCAGCTGAGTCTCAGCCCAGTTTGATCCCCTTCAGAAGATCGCCCAGAGATGTGCCTATAGATTCCGTCTCAGGAATCTCATATTCCTCTTCGGCCGTTTCCTCCCCGGAATCATCCAGAAGAGCCTTGATGGAAAGCGACAGCTTACCGTCCTTCTTTTCAATGACCTTGACATCCACCTCCTGGCCTTCCTTTAACACATCCTTCGGATGTCTGATCCTCTTATTGGCAATCTGGGAAATATGCACCAGGCCGGAAAGTCCCTCGCCCAGATCGACAAATACGCCATAGTCCTTTATGGTGGCAACCACGCCGTGCATCACCTGGCCAATCTGAACATCGGAGGCCTTCTTCTTTTTGCTGATCTCCTGCTTCTCTTTCAGAATCTCCCTGGCAGACAGGATCAGCTTGTCTGCATCCATATCCGCTTCGAACACCCTCACTTCAAGCTCCCTGCCCACAAAGGGATTCACATCGTCGATCCTGTCGAGAGAAAGCTTCGAGATGGGAATGAACGCTCTGATTCCCTCGAAGTCGGCGACCACGCCTCCCTTTACCGCTTCAGTTACGGAAACGATGATGTTCTCTTGAGATTCTCTCAGCTCCTGTGCTTTTCTCCATGCCAGAAGCTCATCCGTATCATGAACCCCGTCCCCCATGAGACTGTATGATTCTTCCAGCATTGCCTCAAAATCCTTCATTGATTCTCCCATTTCAGATTCCCCTTCCTTCTTTTTTCCTTCTTTTTTTCTTGTCAAAGAGACGTGTTTCCCCTATACTTTTTTTATACTATTTCTATTTTTTTGACTTTTCAGGAGCGGCCCATGAATCATATTACACGAATCAAACCGTTTATCCTTACGGCGATGCTTACGCTTCTCCTTTTTCTCTGCGGCTGCGGAAAGAAGGATGGCAGCAAGCCCGAAGCGGTAACCGCCGCACAGGAGGACGCTTCCACGCAGGAGGACGCTTCCACGCAGGAGG
>Ga0310691_10007198_pt1 | contig 11679 bp, 24 predicted proteins | sample 176DNAGHGlowgp2_FD_203887 | JGI IMG/M metagenome (GOLD analysis project Ga0310691, IMG submission 203887) | Sheep rumen microbial communities from Palmerston North, Manawatu-Wanganui, New Zealand - 1766 DNA GHGlow gp2 (v2) (version 2) | ecosystem: Host-associated > Mammals > Digestive system >... | reverse complement strand
CTTATCTGACAAAGTAACGGTTCTGCCTAACAGCCTAATCTCATGGCGATTAAAATTAATCATACTCTCTTTCAGCGTGACAATCTCATCGGCTTTAGAAACTCCGTCATAGAACAATCTGATCAAGCACTCGACATATTTGGCTTTATCTTCATTAGTCTTGTACTTTTTATAGATCATGTCTATTACGGCTTCTAAATCCTGAGTCGTAAATCTCTGTTTGACAGATGCGTATATTTTCTCAATTACCGCTTGACCTTTCAGCCTTTTGTCATTCCAGGGGTTCTTAATTATCTCATAGTTATCAATATAATAATTCCATATTGCCCTATACACAGCGAAAATCTGCATATAAGATGAATAACTCATTACCTTTTTACTTTTTCCTTGGGCAGACAAACCTTTGCGATTACCAAATGTTAGAATTAATCCGTACAATTCATCGACATCCATATCTATTAATTGTTTTTGGATTTCATTTTCATATTCATATACTTCCGGTCTGTCAACCTGGCTCTGTATTTTGTTCCTTTCATTTTCTGTCCGATGAGAAAAATACTCATCAAACAATTCCTTGGTTGAGATCTTTGCCATAGCACATTCCTCCTAATATAAGAATAATAGCTTAATTCTAACAATAATTCAATTGTTATATTATTAAGTTTTTATTGAGCAGCCATCACAGGAAACTGAACCACAATCGCTGAACAAATTGCATTCAGAATTTCAGTGTCATCAACTTCTCCAATGTATCTGTCCAGATTATCCAAAGTAATAGTCATAATCTGTTCAATTAACATTGTGCTTGGTGCTTTCAATCCAAATCTCTGGTAATCCCACAACTCCACATGAACCGGAAGTTTCCTTTTGTTCATCTTGGTGGTTAACGGTATGATGTTTACCGTGTGAGAAAACCGATTATTCTTATTATTAGACAGAATAAATACTGGTCGGTATCCGTTCTGTATGCTGCCATCATGGCTTGGCAAATTACACATCCATATATCGCCACATTTTGGGCGATTTATCTGATTATTACTACACATCATTTCACCCTCCTCCGGCATTTATGTAACACTTCTATCATGCCGTCAGATGTTCATGATGTTAATTTGTGCTACAATCACCGCCTTTCCTAATATTAATGTAACTAGGTTACACGATGATTATAACATATTTAGAAATTATTTCAATAGTTTTATTGTTATATTTCTAAATTATTACGAAATATTTCTAAATTATTTGAGGGTTACTATTCCACCCACAAGCCAAACAGATTTGATCTGTTAAAAAGAGAGGTACTTATTATTCTTCATATATCAATCCGCATTCATGAAGCTTGTCATCGACCATCTTTTTCAGCTCATCATAGATGTCCTGGTACTTGGTATCATCCTCTATGCCATCTGCTACTATCCGGTCACGTTCTGTTAGCAAAGCATCAACTGTCTTTCGGTCTTTCCAATCACATTTATTAAGCTTGTCATAGACATCATATACGCTGGTGTATGTGGCTTCCAGAAGTATCTCATCATCGCATTCATCTACCCACTGTGCATGGAGATATACAGTTTTCCCATTATCATCAATAACTATTTCTGCATCGCAAGCAGTCACTCCGGTTATTGGGCCACATGCCATTCCGCCCTCATCCTGGTTAACCATAATTCTCCGGCTGATTTCCTTGTATTTTTCCATATTGACTCCTTTCAAATATCAATTTTATATATTATTACTGAATTATATTTCAGTTATTTTCTGTGAATTTTAATTCAATTAGTAACATTTTGAAATTTAATTCAACATTCTCATTTTCTATTTACATTCTCCGGCAGAAATGGATGATTCTTTTCTCCCAAAGTTTTCAGTTCAACCACTGCACCTTTCAGCGATGCATGAAGAATGGTCATTCTATCATTAACTCTGCGGTATGATTCCCTACCCTCTTCAGTCATGTCTTTTATTGGAGCATGTTTTAATGTATCTGAGCCTTTCTGAAACTCATTGAATCCTCTTCTGATATGTCTGAGTGAATGATCCACATAATTATCTGGTTCGACTACCCTATATCCATCTCCCCTTATTGACTCCAGGACTTTTCCGGTCTTATTCAAAAGCAGCTTCTTTGTTTTTGATAAACATGCATTGTATCTCTGACTAGGATAAGATTCTCCAATTAATTTAGATATATCTTTATGTAAAATAACATCTCCATAATGTAAACTTTCAAGTGCTTCAACTAAAATTTCCGATTTTCTTTTATTTTCAATAATCTCATTCATTTCTTTACCTCCATATTTTTTAAAAATGCCTAAAATGCTTAACTTAACAAAACTGATCTTAACTGAACACATCGCATCCGAACTCAACGTGACATATAATGCTTAACTCAACACAACGCAGCCCAACATAACATGTCTGAACATATCATATAATGCTTAACTTAACTTAACTTAACACATCTAAACTTGACACAACATAGCAGGACTTAAAATGCTCAACCTAACCTAACATATCCCATCTTAACTCAGCGAAACGCAACTCAGCACATCCTTAAAATGCCTAACCAAACAGAACTTAACACAGCGCAACCCAACACGGCAAAACTCAGCAGAACTCATCTTATAAACTACCCACCCTAACCCATGATATTTAATATCATACAAAACCTGATTGCCTAACCGACCGCAACACGTCTGGGCTTAACACAACGTGGCGCAACTTATACTGCTTAATCCAATTCTTTAACCTTTACAACAAACTTGCCATACTTAGGTCTGCTATCACAAAGTCCAACATACTGTCCGGCATATTCCAAAGCATGTACTATTGTTTCTAAATCCAATCCTTCTTCATCATACTGAAGTCTGAATTTGATTTCCCACTGATCAAATCTAGGTCTGGTTCTTAATATCTTGGCTCTCTGTACAGTCATAACTCTAACATCTCTATACTCCGGATTGGATATCAGTTCTTCTTTAGTGAGATTTTCTCCGTAACTAAATGGAATATAAAGGTCAGTTACTACACAATGCTTCTGGAAATCTTTACCTTTTTTAAAAGCCTTGGCACCATTAACTATAGTAGCTTCAACATTTTCTGCCGGAATATAAAGACCAAGTCCATCTTTCCAGTATGCCCCAGATTCCCATTCAAGATTAGAAATCTTAATAAGGTCTTCTTCTGTCTTTTTCCTCTTGCTAGTCAATGGCTTCATCTTTAATGACAGCGGATGCAGCGGATTAACGCACTGGCATGAGTGCATAATTAACGGTGTAGTTCCCTTCCAGGTAATTTCTAAATTCTTCATTTCTTTTTATTCCTTTCTTTATATATTAATATTTTAATTTTGTTGACATTGTGTTTATTGTTATATTTTAAAAAACTAAAATTTCCGGCATCACCTCACATTCTTAACTGGCTCTTCAGCTGTGCGGTTGCTTCCATGTAATCATTGTAAGCATCAAGCATTCCCATCGTGTTACCATTTGCACAGAGTTCCCAACCTGTCTGCATTGCGTTTTTAATCAGTTCATTAATCTGGTTAAATATCTGATTAAGATTTCCATTAGTTATATCTGTGATATCTCCATCTCCATTTACATAATTGTCAAAGAATATTCCTGTGTCATCATATATTGTATTGACCTTTTCCTGGGTCTGTCCAATATATCTACTTGTTACTCTGACATTAGCATGATTGTAGATTTCTCTCAGCGTTTCCATGCTCAGACTATCGTCCTTGTGGAGCCTCATGCACAGCATACCGAATGTCTTACGGCAGCTATGTGTTCCTACGTTGTAGGTAATGCCCACTGCCTGTGCGACTTTCTTAAGGATTTTCCGGCAAGCGTCAACTGTTAATACTCTGCCCTTGTAATTTCCGGTCAGCTGTTTGAATACCGGCTGTCCGTATGTTGCACATTCCTGACTTGCAACTTCACCGTCTTTATCATTGTAAGAAACGATTCCCATTTCCTTAACATCACAGTGAGTCTTTTCAATGTAATTGAGGATTTCTTTCTGAACACAATTGTTAATTGCCGGAGCGGAAAACTTATTTGTTTTGTCTTCCCTGATCGCTAACATATTTCTGCGGAATTCTCCGGTCTTAGGGTCAAATATGTTTCGCCATGTAATTGACAGTGTATCTCCAGCTCTTCTGGCTGTGTTGCAGCTGAACACGAACCACAGTTTTGCCAGCCACATTTCATGTTCTTCCATGTACATCAAAATCTTAACCAGATCCTCAAGATGGATTGCTTCAACCTCAGATTTGACTCCGGCTTTCTTGTTCTGTACAAACTTCTTAACTGTACCGTCTTTTTTATAATGAACAATCTGTCCAACTGGAAGATCCATGATAGCAGGTTTTTCCATAACTGCTACTTTAACTTCTGTTTTAGTGGTAGTTGATGTATTTATATTTAACATTTTGATTTCTCCTTTTTGTATGTGTGTAACTTACTTACATGAGTATATTATCAAATGCTTTCTTATTTGTCAACTACTTTCCTGTTATATTTTTTAAAATATTTTTAAAAAAATTATTCCAACAGTTCTTCCAGATCCACATCCAATACATTAGCTACAATGCACATCTTAATAAATGGAATTTTAATTCCTCTACTTGCATTAAGCCAGGAGTGACATGCATGAATACTTGATTCAGTGGTTTTTGCTAACCATTTAATCTGCTCATCTCTTGTAGTATATCCATGTTCAACCAGAATCTTTTCTATATTCTCTGAGATTATCCGGCTATCAGTCTGCTCTCTTTTATCATATACTTCAATGATATCTTTAGCTTTAACCATATTCCATAGTATATTCCTTTCTGTATATATAATAGATTATAACATATTAACTGAAGTTTTCCATAATCAACTGATGATGGATTAGATGATCATACAGTTCACAGTCTGCGACATATTGATCACTATATTTATTAATATTTAAATTATCATCTATTCCACCTATGTATAAAGCATCTATTAATTCCACAATGCTATTACTCATATGGACAATGCGTCCGGTTTCATGCTGAACCGCACACCAGATCCAATGTCCATTGCTTCTGGTCATGAAGTAAAAGTAATTATCATCAGCATATCCGCTTCGCTCTATAATAATTGTTCTATCTTTAACCTTTTTAATCTGGTAGAACTGTGCCGGATTATCCAGAACTGAACACTTGCTATTATAATACATGACTTACACCTCCTAATTTCATTTGAATTTTCTGCCTAATCATGGTGCTTATATCATCATATGAACAATCAGTATATATGTATAACCTGGACTCATCCTTTAAGAATCTCCATGAATCCAACGCATCCCAGTGGCTCTCTTCTGATGGCGGATTCTTGCGTTTTCCAGCTTCGTATTTTGCTTTGGCTACCTCATAATACACAATGTCATTCACGGCACTTGCGACCACTTCTGCAGCCAAATTCTTATAGCATTCGATATGCATCGGTTCGTCATAGAGTTTTCCAGATTCATCAGTATTAATACTTTGTTTCATGATATCACCCCGTCAATAACTACATTGTTATATTTCTATATAACTTATTAATAAGTATCAGTTCATGTTCTCTATCATCTGGTATATACAGATCATAGAATGTTTCATTGCCTATCTGAATTCTGGTGAATTCAACATACCATCTGCCATCCGGCAGACACATCTGAGCAATGTAGGAATCTCCGGATTCCGGCAGCCAATGGCTTAAAGCTTTACAGAAATCACTTGAAGATTTCCATTTAACGTCATTGATATAATGTCCTAAACTTATCTGATATGCCATTCTGGCTACTTCTTTGATTGTCATAATGTACCTCCATTGATTTATTGTTATACTTTATATTTTCCAAAATACAGCCTAGATCTGTACGTCATCACCAAAATCAAAGTAGTATTTTATGGTACATCCTAATACTTCAGCATATTGGAATAACTCATTCATATTAAATACTCCGTCTTTGATTTTCTTTCCAGCAGCTTGTCTGGTGATGCCAAGCTTGTCACCGAGATTTTCCAAAGTCAGACCTAAACGTCTAACTACCAAAGCAATCGCATCATTATATGTAGTGATGCCAGGTTCTCTATTAGTAATTACGGAACCATCCGGCTGAGTAAGAATAAATCTGTATTCACAACCAAAGAATTCAGCCATTTTTTCCATTTCAGCAAGGCTGAATATGCATCTCTTCAGTTTGGTACTCATGTTGGATGTATTCATATCCATTGCTTTAGCTAAATCAGATACAGAACATTCTGCCATGATACAAGACATTCTTATTTTCTTTTCTATACTGATATTCATATTCTCCACCTCACTGCTATGTATTATAAATCAAATTCTCCAGAATTCAAATTCCAAATATTACTCTGTAAAAATTCCAGCTATTAGTATTTGGAATGTTAAAACTATTATTAAATGCTACCTCTATAGTACTGTATATCGCCCATGCAAGTGATACTGTACAAGCTATGGATAATATAAGACATAGAATTTTCCAAAACCTATCACTCATGTCCGATCACCTCTATCCAAATATCAAGATTCCATTATCATTCCTATATAATGTAATTGTATAATAATTTCCGTCATCATCCTTGCAACAGACGTACCCTACTCCGCCATTTCTCCAGATGTTCGGCCATTCGATCTGTGCGTGAAGCGATTTTTCCAAAATCTCTGTCAACGCCTTTAAGCCTTTCATCAGAATAGTTTTTAATGAAGCATCGCTTCTTACATCAAAAACCTGGGTAATCTCTGAACAATCCTCAGTGCTTGCAGTAATTGTATATTTCATATTTTCCATCCTTTCATGTTATGTAACCGACTTACAGTAATAAGATACACCAGATCTTTGATACTGTCAACTACTTTATTGTTATATTTTTAATTTATATTTTCCACAATCCGGATGCTTGCCAGGTGCTTCTTGGTCACCGGATTTTCCGCATACACATGCTGATGTTTTCCAATCGTAGCCAACGCAGTCATCAAACTTTCCGCTTCGACCGGAATGTCGATGCACTCACCGTCTTCGTAAATCAGTTTGAATATAAACTTTTCCAGATGCTCAAGATTTTCCGGATTTCCGTATGTTATTCTGATCATTTATCTGCCCTCCCAAATCATATGACAATCATTATTCTCAACCAATTCAAATTTCCAGCCTACGCCATTTGACATGGCTTTTTCCATCGCATCAATAGCTTCTGATTTATTCCAATAGCTGCAATATAATTTAATTTTTCCGCGCATTATAAATCTTATGATATACAACTTATTCATATTTTCCACCCTTTCATTCACTTACATTATCTGATTGAGATTTTCCAAAGCTATCAAGCATAGAATGCTTCATATTTTTCTGTTAATTTCTTTATCGTTTCTTCCGGCAGAATCATATCAAATCTTTTGTTATTCTGCCTTAATGCTGATCTTGATACACCTATTAAGTACCAATTACCTCTTTTATTTTGAAGGAATACCCTGGTGCTATATGCAGTATATTTATATGCGTTAGGTAATTTTCCAGAATGCCAATCTACATCAGCTACAACACCATCCATATACTTCTTAGGAATATTGAATTTTTCTTCAATGTCCTTAACCATGTAGACAATATCGCTATAATCAACCAATCTTTCCCTGGCCTTGCCCTGTACCATGCTGATCTCGTGGTTTATTTTTTCCATATTTGCATCATTGATTTTTATTGCTTTCATTTTATTTCTCCTTTTTTAAATCGTATTTTCCAAATCTGAATTATATTTTCCATTAGCTGGTATTTACTTTAAATTTCGTGACATTCCCCTTCTGGATTTATTTTATAAAATCTAGATACTAGACCTTTTGAAGTTGGAATCTCCGTTTCAATTGTTACGATACAGTTTTTTTCTTTTGCAATATTTTTAGCTCTACTATAAATATTTTTTTTATCAAATGTTCCCTCGAGATATTTCACGCCAGTTGAATCATTCCAGCTTCCATACCATCCTTTATACCAACGCATTTTTAAAATCTCCTTTACTCATTTTTTCCGGATATTAGACCACCAGATTTTCCAATAGAGCCACGCAACTACGTCAAAGTTTCCAGCTTCTGCGTGGTTGGCTGCCACTTTCAGTCAGCCATCTCACTGAGTTTATAACTCAGATTTTCCGGTTCTGGTTCAGCTTCAGTATCATTTACAGTAGGATTTTCCGCTAACACAATTTGTCTGATTTTTTCCGCAGCTTCATCGTCCACGCAGTAACCTTCTAACTCATCACGTTTTTCAATGACGAACCTGGCGAAATCTCTTTCATTAACATAAGGCAGATACTGCGTTCCATAAGTCATAGAATTAATTTTTTTTGTGTCCTCATCATACCAACAGCAGTCATCGTCTGAATAATAATTTCCATGTTTGATAGCATTAATAACATCCACAATTCTTAATTTATAATCATAAGCTATATCATCCAAAGCTTCGTCATCATTTATGGGATAAATCACGCCTTTGATTCTGGTAGTAGTATTTTCCAACTGTTTATATTCGTCATTCAGGTTTGCTAATGCACAACCAGTAAATTCTGTGCTTATAATTTCAAGTACATCATCTATCATTTTTTCCGTAATATTTGTCTTCATTGTATTTTCCTCTCTTTCAAATTTTCCATGTAACTTACTTACACGAGTATATTAAACCAGATTTTCCAAAATGTCAACTACTTTCGTGTTATATTTCTTAATTCATATTTTCCAAATATCCGCAGTATCTGATATCTACTATCTCATCATCGTATATAGTACTGGTATTCATATTATCCATTATCATTGCGACTATGTCGCCTATTGCCCAGTCTTCAGATCCGCAGAATGTCCAGGCGTTTCCGCTCAAATCTTCCACAATTACCAAATTTTCCTCAATGCTTATTATCTGTCCGCAAGCCGGATACAGATTTTCCGGTTTTCTGCTTCCAGCTTCTGCAAATCCGCTAATGTTCAGAATCGGAACTATAATTATCGCAGCCAACCAAACCAGGATTTTTTCAACTATTTTCTTCATAATTTCCACCTTTCAGATTTTCCAAAATCATATTTTCCAAAATATATTATTATTAGAATTCTACCCATGTTCTGCCATGCCTTATTGAATTTTCCGGTAATGGGTACGGTTCGCATTTTTGCGGTTCTGATACCATGTAACAGATTTTGTTTGTCTGCCTGGAATCGTACTTGTCGCCTTTTGGGATCTTTGTCCAATGTCTATGCTCATTCAGCCATTCCGGACTCATTGATAATCCCACAAGAATATTTACATATCCGATTACCATCGGTTTTCCCTTTCCAGTTCTGATGATTGCTACTCTTTCGCCACATAGACAATCAAGCATTCTGCGTGTTCTGGTTTCAATTATTTTTGTTCCATCGACTAGCATTCCGGCATAGTCTACTTTCGCACTATTAACAAAGATCCCTTTCATGTTTTTCACCTCTATTTGCCTATTCTCACAATTGCGGACATTGGTATAACGTAGTCATTGCCGTTACAGTCTGCAAAATATACATTACCATCTAAAAAATCTATTACTTCTGTTTCCGGTATTTCTATTTCTACATAACCCAAATCGTCACGATAAATAATAGTCATGTTATCACCTCTCATTTCACAGTCATTTTCGCAGCTAATATGATTAAGATTATTATTGTCGCCATCATTCCACCTCTTCTATCATGTAATCGTCTACTACACTCATTGATCCCAATGTCAGACTTGTGTTGATTGTTTCAATAAGCCATCTTGACATTTTGCCAGATACCGGATTGCGTCTATTTTCAATTAGTCTGTGTCTGTACACCTCTTCACCAGGACTACACCATTCAGATTTATATTTCACAATATCGCCTACTTTGAACATTTTATTTATCTCCTCTCTTATATCCATTCTATTCACATTATCAGTCTTCATATTCACCGTAATAACATTCAACCGCCCTAAAGCACACATTCACTTTATTCGTTTTGCCACAATGCCAACATTCACCAAATTCTTTGTATCTTATGTCTAACTTTATTCCGGCATTCTGGTATTCTTTTTTGCAATCATCGCATAAACATGTTCTTTCAATTGTGTATCTCATTTTGTTTACCTCTTTTCTGTTGATTTCGTGTTATATTTTTAGTGATCATAACATCCTACTACCTTATGGCAGCCTAACCTATCAAAACATTTTCTGCATTTATCACAAGTGATTTCATGATTCATCTTGCCGTCTATATCATACGCTTTACAATATGTCTGAATGTCTAAACCAGCATCAGCATAGTTGAATGTTTGATCATCGTATACAAACGCTTTTACGTTTGGTAAATGTTTTACCTTATTGAATTCTTTAATGCCGTATTCATGCCATATTGAAATAAGTACAGTCATATTTCCAGGTATTTCACCATTCAACAATGCCGGAATGATGGCATCAAAGTTTTTTGTGTAGATGAAAAACTGAATTTCCGGATGAAGTTTAGCAATGTCTAATACTTCAATGTTTTCAATTTCACCGCTTTGATTCATGCGACAGATTAAAGGCTTATTTTTTGCTCTTTCAATCTGCTGATGCAGATCCTCAATAACTTGTTTTACGTCTTCACGCATTGCTATTGTGTTTCGTGCATGTCCTAACTTCACAGAATCGTAGCGATAGGATTTATTAACGTAACATTTACCAGAACACCCATCACAATGCTTTCCGCAAGTTCCTACAACATAGGCATCAAGTGCTTTTATGTATATAGGTTCGTTTCCTTTTAACGTGCTATATGTCCACATTGTAGTACCAACTTTAATGTTACCTTTTTTATTCCATTTTGATTTATACATTGTTTTTCCCCTTTCAGATTGTCTGCTGATTTATTGTTATATTTCTTTATGCCATGTAATTAACTTTAATTCCGCCTATAGTCTTATGATATGATTTAAAATATCTTTTCAATCGTGTTCTGATTTCTTTATTAGTATCAAGATTAACGTTTGCCCTTATTGTGCTATGTTCGATTGGAAAAGATGAATAATAAATCATTTCATTTCCTTTTACTTTGTATTCAATGATACCGTACTTTTCAGCATATCTTAAAGCCATTTCTGAATAGTACTCTTCATTGCTGATTTTTGTTATTTTTTCATTCAGTATTTTAACGTTGGTATGAAAGAAATCCCACATAAAATCTCTCAATTCTGATCTAGCTTGTGCTATATTGCTATAACTAGTATACGTTGATTGTCTGTTATCATTATAGCTATATGTTAATTCTATTCTTTGTTTCATTTTTTGATTTCCTTTCAAATCTGACTATCTTGTTTGGTTGTCTGTATATTATCAAATTGCTTTCAGCTTGTCAACTCTTTTTTAAAACTTTTTTTATTTTGTTTTCGTTTTATTGTTAACTTGCTGACGGTTGTATATTAGCAAATCTATTTTTATATGTCAACTATTTTTTGAAAGTTTTTTAAAATTATTTTCGTGATATGTTTTCTTTCCTATATATAGCAAAAAAAAATTGCTATCCGTCAGCAGACAATTAACAGATAATATTGTTTTTCCCCTTATATAGTAGATAATAGCTTTAATTCACTTTTAACCATGATATAATGCCATTACATTCTGTTATATAATG
>Ga0310691_10007197_pt1 | contig 11680 bp, 20 predicted proteins | sample 176DNAGHGlowgp2_FD_203887 | JGI IMG/M metagenome (GOLD analysis project Ga0310691, IMG submission 203887) | Sheep rumen microbial communities from Palmerston North, Manawatu-Wanganui, New Zealand - 1766 DNA GHGlow gp2 (v2) (version 2) | ecosystem: Host-associated > Mammals > Digestive system >... | reverse complement strand
CTCAATGCCGAGGTACAGGGCCTCTTTTGTCGTCTTCAGTAGCTCCTTGACCTCAGCTGAGACCTCGCCGACGCAGAACGTATAGGCAGAGTCGCCGTTAAAGCCGTTAAGGAGCGTCCCGCAGTCGATAGAGATAACGTCGCCGTCGCGAAGCACCGTCTTGTCATTGGGTACGCCGTGGACGACAACATCATTCACCGAGGTGCAGATGCTGGCGGGAAACGGCCCTCCATATGGATTGGGGAACCCCTTGAAAGTCGGAACGGCACCGTGGTCACGGATGAACTCGTCGGCGACTTTGTCCAACTGGAGGGTCGTTACACCAGGCTTGATATGTCGCGCTAATTCGCCAAGCGTGCGACCAACGAGTTGGTTCGCCTGGCGCATTAGCTCGATTTCGTCTTCAGTCTTCAGAAATATCTTCATAGAAGATTAGTAGGCAGCCATTCCGCGACCATGGATGCGGCCCGAGCTGAGCAGACCGTCATAATGGCGCATTAACAGATGACTCTCAATCTGGGCGAGCGTGTCGAGCACGACACCCACAAGAATCAGCAGTGACGTACCACCGAAGAACTGTGAGAAGGCATCCTGCACATTGAGCAGGCTGGCAAAAGCCGGCATGACGGCGATGAAGGCAATGAAGAGCGAACCGGGGAACGTGATGCGCGACATCACGGTGTCGATGTAGTCAGCGGTGTCCTTTCCGGGCTTCACGCCGGGGATGAAACCGTTGTTACGCTTCATGTCTTCAGCCATCTGTGTAGGATTCAGCGTGATGGCAGTATAGAAATACGTGAACGCAATGATCAGCAGGGCGAAGATGATGTTATAGGTCCAGCTGTGGTGGTCGAGCATGGAGCGCACGAACCAACTTGCGTTCTCAGGAGCTGAATACTGTACGATAGCCAGGGGGATGAACATCAGTGCCTGGGCAAAGATGATAGGCATCACGTTGGCAGCGAACAGCTTCAGGGGGATGTACTGGCGGGCACCACCATAGGTCTTGTTGCCCACGACACGCTTAGCATACTGTACGGGAATCTTGCGGACACCCTGTACAAGGACGATAGATGCACACACAACGGCGTAGAGGATGATAATCTCGACAATGAACATCACCAATCCACCACCGGTGATGGCGGTGAAGCGCGAGCTGACCTCCTGGACGAAAGCCTGGGGCAGACGTGCGATGATACCGATCATAATGATCATCGAGATACCGTTACCAATACCCTTGTCGGTGATGCGCTCGCCAAGCCAGAGGATAAACATACTACCGGCAGCCAGGATGATGGTGGCGGGAATCATGAACACCGGCCAGCTGATGCCAGAGGCCAGGGCTGCGCCCGACGTCATCTTCAGGTTGATAAGGTAGCTCGGTGCCTGGAACAGCAGGATAGCCACTGTCAGGTACCGAGTGTACATGCTAATCTTCTTGCGGCCGCTCTCGCCCTCACGCTGCATCTTCTGGAAATAAGGCACAGCGACGGCGAGGAGCTGCATCACGATGGAAGCCGAGATGTAGGGCATGATTCCAAGCGCGAAGATCGACGCATTGGAGAATGCACCACCGGAGAACATATCCAGCAGGGCCAGAAGACCGCCGGCGGTTTGCTGCTGGAGCTGGTCCAGCATGACCGGGTTGATACCGGGAAGCACCACGAATGAGCCAAAGCGATAGATGGCTACAAACAGGATTGTGATGAGTAGCCGCTGACGCAGGTCCTCAATCTTCCAAATGTTCTTCAGTGTCTCTATAAACTTCTTCATCTTAGTTTAGATTATTGTTGCGTTACCACCTACTGCTTTGATAGCCTCCTCGGCAGTCTTCGAGAAAGCGTTAGCCTCGACGTCGACCTTGGCCTTCAGCTCGCCGTTGCCGAGAATCTTCACCAGCTTCTTGCCGTTGGTCAGACCGGCGGCAACCAGCTCGGCAATGCCGATCTTGGTGAGGTTCTGCTCCTCGGCCAGCTTCTGGAGCGTCGACAGGTTCACTGCGAAATACTCCTTGTGGTTGATGTTCTTGAAGCCTGACTTCGGCAGACGGCGCTGCAACGGCATCTGACCACCTTCAAAACCAACCTTCTTCTTATAACCAGAACGTGCCTTGGCACCCTTGTGACCACGTGTAGAGGTACCGCCCAGACCAGAGCCAGGTCCGCGGCCGATACGACGACGTGAATGGGTAGAGCCTTCTGCAGGTTTCAAATTATTCAGTTTCATAATCGAATCTCCTTAATTAAAGTTTGTTATTACTCAACCACGGTCACCAAGTGATGGACCTTGCGAATCATACCACGGATAGAAGGATTGTCCTCGACCTCGACAACCTGCGAAATCTTGTGCAGGCCGAGGGCCTCGAGCGTACGCTTCTGGTCGACCGGGTAGCCGATCTTACTCTTAATCTGCTTAATCTTAATCGTTGCCATAATCTTACTCTCCTCTTATCCTTTGAATACTTTTTCCATACTGATACCACGCGTACCGGCAACAGTGTAGGCATCGCGCATCTGGCTCAGAGCCACGATGGTAGCCTTCACCAGGTTGTGGGGGTTCGACGAACCCTTCGACTTGGCCAGCACGTCCTTAACACCGGCACTCTCGAGCACGGCGCGCATAGCACCACCGGCCACCAGACCAGTACCGGCAGCAGCCGGCTTGAGGAATACCTGAGCACCACCGAAGCGGGCCTCCATCTCGTGGGGGATGGTACCCTTCAGCACGGGAACCTTCACCAGGTTCTTCTTGGCAGCCTCGACACCCTTGGCGATGGCGGCGGTAACTTCGCCGGCCTTACCCAGACCCCAGCCGATCACGCCGTTGCCGTCGCCGACAACCACGATGGCTGCAAAGGTAAAGGTGCGACCACCCTTGGTCACCTTCGTTACACGGTTGATGGCAACCAGTCTGTCTTTCAACTCTACGTCACTATTTACTTTTACGTTCTTCATTGCCATAATCGTTTAGAAATTAAGTCCACCTTTACGTGCTGCGTCGGCCAGCGACTTCACGCGGCCGTGGTACAGATAGCCGTTACGGTCGAAGACGACGGCGCTCACGCCGGCCTCCTGGGCCTTCTTGGCAACCATCTCACCGACCTTGGCAGCCTGCTCAATCTTCGGCATGGCCTCGAGGCCCAGCGAAGAGGCTGATGCCAGGGTCTTACCTTCCAAGTCATTGATAACCTGAGCATAGATCTGCTTGTTCGAGCGGAACACACTCAGACGGGGACGCTCGGCTGTGCCGAACACGCTCTTGCGAATTCTGTATTTAATCTTGATTCGTCTTTCTACTTTCTTCGTTGTCATAACTGTAAATTTTCAATTTTCAATTTTCAATTTTCAATTCACATTACTTCGCAGATGCCGACTTACCCGACTTACGACGGATAACCTCACCCTTGAACAAAATACCCTTTCCTTTATAAGGCTCAGGCATACGGAAAGAACGAATCTTGGCGCAAATCATACCGAGAAGCTGCTTGTCGCACGACTCCAGGACAATCTGCGGGTTCTGGTTACGCTCCATCTTGGTCTCGACCTTCACTTCCTTGGGAAGCTGGATAAAGATGGGGTGCGTATAGCCCAACGAGAACTCAATGATGTTGCCCTGGTTGCTCACACGATAGCCGACACCAACGAGCTCCATCTCCTTCTTGTAGCCCTCGCTCACGCCAACCACCATGTTGTTGACCAGCGCACGGTACAGACCGTGGAAAGCCTGCTTCTGCTTGATGTTAACGGCACTGTTCTCGTCGATGCTGAATGACACATGACCATCCTCAATGCTTACCTTGATAGAGGGATCGACCTTCTGAGAAAGCTCTCCCTTGGGACCCTTCACTGTAACGACGCCTTCCTTGTCCTGGGCAATCGTGACGCCAGCGGGAATACTAATTGGCAATTTACCTATTCTTGACATATTCAGCTCCTCCTATTAATAAACATAGCAAAGAACCTCGCCGCCAATCTTCTGCTGAGCGGCCTCCTTGTCTGTCATTACACCCTGGGACGTGGATAAGATGGCAATACCCAGCCCGTTAATTACTCGCGGCATGTCCTTGTAGCCAGTGTACTTACGAAGACCTGGCGTGGACACTCTCTTCAAGAACTTGATGGCGTTCTCTTTTGTTACAGGGTCGTACTTCAAAGCAACCTTGATAGTACCCTGAGGGCCATCCTCAATGAACTTGTAGTTCAGGATGTAGCCCTTCTCGAAGAGGATCTTGGTGATTTCCTTCTTCAAGTTTGACGCAGGAACCTCCACAACACGGTGATGAGCCATGATTGCGTTTCTGAGTCTGGTCAGATAATCTGCTATTGGATCTGTCATAAAATAATGTTTTTAATTAATCGGGACTCCCCCGACAATATTAAATAATAAAACTTTCTTCTTTACCAGCTTGCCTTCTTCACTCCGGGAATCAGACCGCTCGATGCCATCTCGCGGAACTGGATACGGGAGAGACCGAACTGACGCATGTAACCCTTGGGACGACCGGTAATCTTGCAGCGGTTGTGCAGGCGGATGGGGTTTGCGTTGCGGGGAATGCTCTGCAGCTTGCGGGCAGCCTCGTAGGCGGCAATGGCACCCTCCTCCGTCGTGACGTCGGCCGTGGCGATGATCTTCTTCAGGGCGGCACGCTTCTCAGCATACTGGGCAACGAGCTTGGCGCGCTTCACCTCGCGGGCTTTCATTGATTCTTTTGCCATGTCTCTTAGTCTTTATTGTTCTTGAATGGGAGACCGAAGGCCTTGAGCAGGGCAAAGCCCTCCTCGTCGGTCTGGGCAGAGGTAACGAACGTGATGTTCATACCCTGAATGCGGTCCACTGAATCGATATTGATCTCGGGGAAGATAATCTGCTCCTGGATGCCGAGCGTGTAGTTGCCGCGGCCGTCGAGCTTGGTCTCGATACCCTTGAAGTCACGGATACGAGGCAGGGCGATGCGCACCAGGCGCTCCAGGAACTCGTACATACGCTCACGGCGCAGTGTCACCATCACGCCGATGGGCATCTTCTTACGAACCTTGAAGTTGGCGATGTCCTTCTTCGAGTAGGTAGCCACGGCCTTCTGGCCGCAGATGGCGCTGACCTCGTTGATGGCCACGTCGATGATCTTCTTGTCCTGAGTGGCGTCACCCAGACCCTGGTTGACGACAATCTTCTTCAGGACGGGAATCTGCATTGCAGAGGTGTAGTTGAACTGCTTCTGCAGTGCGGGAGCAATCTTCTGCTTGTACTCCTGCTTTAACTGTGCTGTATTTGCCATTACTTAATCTCCTCCCCTGACTTTTTGGCGATGCGGGTCACCTTCTTGCCCTCGCGCTTGATGGCGACGCGGGTGGCCTTACCGCTCTTCGGATCAACTAAACTCAAATTCGAAATGTGGATAGGAGCCTCTACCTTCTCAAAGCCTCCCTGAGGATTCTTGGCGCTGGGCTTCGTGCTCTTGTTGACGAAGTTCACTCCCTCAACAATGGCGCGCTGCTTCTCGACCAAGACCTTCAGCACCTTGCCAGTCTTGCCCTTGTCCTCACCGGCCAGGACGATGACTGTGTCGTTTTTCTTAATATGTAACTTAGCCATTACTTCTAACTGTTTTTAATGTTAAAGAACCTCAGGTGCCAGGGAGACGACTTTCATGTTCACAGCACGGAGCTCGCGGGCCACGGGGCCGAAGATACGGCTGCCGCGGAGCTCGCCGGCATTGTTCAGCAGTACACAAGCGTTGTCGTCGAAACGGATGTACGAACCGTCGGCACGACGAATCTCCTTCTTGGTACGGACCACCAAAGCCTTAGATACTGCACCCTTTTTCACATCACTCGTAGGAATTGCGTTCTTGATGGCAACGACGATGACGTCGCCAACGCTTGCATAGCGGCGGCGCGTTCCGCCCAGCACGCGGATGCAAAGGCACTCGCGGGCACCGCTGTTGTCAGCTACTGTAAGTCTTGATTCTGTCTGTATCATAATTACTTAGCTTTTTCTACAATTTGTACTAAACGCCAGCGCTTGGTCTTCGACAGCGGGCGCGTCTCCATGATGAGCACGGTATCGCCTACCTGGCACTCATTCTTCTCGTCGTGGGCATGGTACTTCTTCGTCTTCTGGACGAACTTACCATAAATCGGGTGCTTCTCCTTGAACTTCGCAGCGATAACAATGGTTTTATCCATCTTGTTGCTGATCACGACACCCTGTCTTGTCTTTCTTAAATTTCTTGTTTCCATCTGGACCATTGTTATTTGTTAAGTTCTCTCTGACGGAGTACAGTCTTCATACGGGCGATGTCACGACGGGCAGCCTTAATCTGAGATGGATTCTCAAGGGGAGAGACAGTGTGGTTAAACTTCATCTGCTCGTACTTGGCCGTTTCAGCCTCGATGCGCTCGGCCAGTTCCTTGGTCTCGAGCTCCATAATTTCCTTCGTCTTCATACTCTCTTAGGCATTTTTGTCGTAGTCACGTCTCACAATAAACTTAGTCTTCACAGGCAGCTTCTGCGCACCAAGGCGAAGAGCCTCCTTTGCCACGTCGAAGGGTACACCCTCTACTTCGAAGAGGATACGACCCGGCGTAACGGGGGCCACCCATCCTGCGGGGTCACCCTTACCCTTACCCATTCGCACGTCAGCAGGCTTGCGGGTGATGGGCTTGTCCGGGAAGATGCGAATCCATACCTGACCTTCACGGTTCATGTATCGGTTGATGGCCACACGGGCGGCCTCAATCTGGCGGCTGTCAATCCACTTGGCGTCCAGCGTCTTGATGCCGAACGAGCCGAAAGCCAGCGTCGTACCGCGGTGGGCGTTGCCTTTGTTGCCACGTCCGTCCTGCGGCCTTCTATATCTTACTCTCTTGGGTTGTAACATGATTGCTTCTTCTTTTAACGGTTATTTCTTTTCTTGTCACCTCCGCGGAACTTACGGCCGTCGCGACCGCCGCCACCGCCCTGGCGGCCGGTGTTCTTGTCCTGAGTGAAGTTAGGAGCCAGGTCAACCTTCCCATAGACCTCACCGCGGCAAATCCATACCTTGATGCCCAGCAGGCCGACCTTGGTCAGAGCCTCCGTGGGGCAGTAGTCGATGTCGGCGCGGAACGTGTGCAGCGGCGTACGTCCTTCCTTGAACATCTCGCTGCGGGCGATTTCAGCACCGTTCAGACGACCCGAGATGAGCACCTTAATACCCTCGGCACCGGCACGCATCGTGTTCTGGATAGCCATCTTGATGGCACGACGGTAAGCAATCTTGCCCTCTACCTGGCGAGCGATATTCGTGGCAACGATTGTAGCGTCGAGTTCCGGACGCTTCACTTCAAAGATGTTTATCTGTATCTCCTTATCGTAAAGCTTCTTCAGTTCTTCCTTCAGCTTGTCAACATCCTGACCGCCCTTACCGATGACGATGCCCGGACGAGCCGTGCAGATAGTGATGGTGACCAGCTTCAATGTGCGCTCGATGACAATCTTCGAAACGCTTGCCTTGGCCAGACGCTCGTTCAGATACTTGCGGATTTTCTGGTCCTCGACCAGGTTGTCGCCGAAGTTCTTGCCTCCGAACCAATTGCTATCCCAACCGCGTACGATACCCAGACGGTTGCTAATCGGATTTACTTTCTGTCCCATACTTATTCTTTTACGTCATTAGTTTTAGCGTCAACAAACAGAGTCACGTGGTTAGAGCGCTTGCGGATGCGGTAGCCACGGCCCTGCGGTGCGGGTCTCATTCTCTTCATAGTGACACCCTCGTCAACGAAGACGCGGGTGATGAACAGCTCCCCGGCCTCGGCCTTGCGGTCGTTCTTCTGCTCCCAGTTGTTGATGGCCGAGCGGAGGAGTTTCTCAACGTCAGCTGCGGCAGCCTTCTTCGAGAAGCGAAGCACACCCAGAGCGCGGTCAACCTCCATGCCGCGGATCATATCGACGACATAGCGCATCTTGCGGGGTGACGAGGGGCAGCCTTTCAGCTTGGCAAAATACTGTGTCTTAAGTGCTGCTTTTCTTTCTTCAGCCTTAATATGTTTTCTTGCTCCCATTGTTAATTTTCAATTTTCAATTTTCAATTTTCGATTTCCCTGCATTACTTCTTGTTGCCGGCGTGACCGCCGAAGCGGCGCGTGGGTGCAAACTCGCCCAGCTTGTGGCCGACCATGTTCTCAGTAATGTAGACAGGGATGAATTTGTTACCGTTATGAACTGCAACAGTGTGTCCCACGAAGTCCGGGGAAATCATTGATGCCCTGGCCCATGTCTTGACGACATTCTTCTTACCGCTCTCGTTCATGGCGAGAACCTTCTTCTCGAGCGATACGTTGATGTACGGACCTTTCTTTAATGAACGACTCATAATTTTCTACTCTTTGTTAACTTCGTGATTACTTCTTGTTAGCTCTTTCAATAATGTACTTGTTTGAAAGCTTCTTCGGTGCACGAGTCTTAAGACCCTTAGCGTACAAGCCCTTACGTGAACGCGGATGTCCACCTGACTGGCGGCCTTCACCACCACCCATCGGGTGGTCGTGCGGGTTCATGACGACACCACGGTTGTGAGGACGACGGCCAAGCCAGCGCGAGCGACCGGCCTTACCGGACTGCTCCAGGGCGTGGTCAGAGTTGCCTACGCTACCGACAGTAGCCTTACAAGCAGAGAGAATCTTGCGAGTCTCGCCTGAGGGAAGTTTAATCACACAGTAGCTGCCCTCGCGGGAAGTCAACTGAGCGAAATTACCAGCCGAACGAACGAGCAGGGCACCCTGGCCGGGACGGAGCTCAATGTTGTGAATCACCGTACCCACAGGGATGTTGGCCAGCGGCAGAGCATTACCCACCTCGGGCACTGCGTCTGCTCCCGACATCAGCGTCGTGCCAACCTGCAGTCCATTGGGAGCAATAATATAACGTTTTTCACCATCAGCATAGTAGAGCAAGGCGATGCGAGCCGAACGGTTAGGATCGTACTCGATTGTCTTCACTACTGCTGGAACACCATCCTTCTCTCGCTTGAAGTCGATCAGACGATACTTCCTCTTGTGGCCGCCACCCATGTAGCGGACGGTCATCTTACCGGTGTTGTTTCGACCGCCGGTAGAGCGCTTACCGAAGACGAGAGACTTCTCTGGCACGGATGCAGTAATATCCTCGAACGTGCCAATAATCTTGTGTCTTTGACCCGGAGTTACGGGCTTTAATTTACGTACTGCCATTTCTATTATTCAATATTGCTGTAAAAATCAATTGCGTCGCCCTCCTTCAGAGTGACGATAGCCTTCTTGTAGGCGTTCTTCTGGCCCTTCACCAGGCCAGACTTCGTATAGCGGCTCGAGCGCTTGCCGGCATACTTGATCGTGTTCACCGCGAGCACAGTCACGTTGTACAGACCCTCAACCTCCTTCTTAATCTCAATCTTGTTGGCATCGGGCTTGACGATGAAGCCGACCTTCGTCTCGGCCTTCTTCGTACGCTCCTCGCCCTTCACCTTGTAGGTGCGCTCTACAGAAGACTTGTCTGTAATCTTGGTCATCTTCTCAGTGACCAGTGGCTTTATGATAAATCCCATATCTATTTACGATTTAACAATTTTCGATTTACTATGATCAACCTAAGATTCCGTCGATAGTCTTCAGCGAGTTCTCCGTGATGACCAGCACGTCAGCGTTCAGCACCTTGTAGGTGTTCACGTTCTTGGCCTCCATCACGTCAGCACGCTGCAGGTTACGAGCCGACAAATATACGTTCTTGTTGTTCTCGTTGAGCAGCATCAGCACCTTCTTGCCGTCGACCTTCAGGTTCTTGGCTATCTCGACGAACTCCTTCGTCTTGGGAGCGTCAAGCTGGAAGTCCTCAACGACGACGATGGCATTCTCCTGAGCCTTGTACGACAGGGCCGACTTGCGGGCCAGCTGCTTCACCTTCTTGTTCAGCTTGAACGAGTAGTCACGGGGCTTGGGACCGAACACGCGGCCACCACCGATCAGCAGGGGCGAGTTGATGTCGCCGTGGCGAGCACCGCCGCCGCCCTTCTGGCGGCCCAGCTTGCGGGTCGAACCGCTAATCTCGCTGCGTTCCTTTGACTTCGCAGTGCCCTGGCGCTTGTTGGCCATGTACTGCTTCACATCTAAGTAAATGACGTGGTCATTAGGTTCTATTCCGAAGATAGCCTCGTTGAGAGACACCTTGCGGCCGGTCTCCTGACCTTTGATATTCAATACACTAACTTCCATGGCTTACTTATTCACAATTACGGTTGAACCATTACACCCGGCGCAGCTGCCCTTCACGAGGATCAGGTTGTGCTCGGGAATTACCTTTAACACTCTGAGGTTCTGCGTCGTGACACGGTCACAACCCATGTGGCCGCCCATTCGCATGCCCTTGAACACCTTGGCGGGGTACGAGCAGGCACCGATAGAACCCGGCTTGCGGGCGCGGTCGTCCTGACCGTGGGTCGACTGACCTACACCACCGAAACCGTGGCGCTTCATCACACCCTGGAAGCCCTTACCCTTTGACGTTCCTACTACGTCGACGAACTCAACGCCGTCGAAGATGTCCACCGTAATGGTGTCACCGAGGTTGTACTCCTCGTCGAACTTGAACTCGGCCAAGTGGGCCTTCGGCGTCGTGTTAGCCTTCTTGAAGATTCCCAGCATCGCCTTCGTGGTGTTCTTCTCCTTCTTCTCACCGAAAGCGAGCTGGACGGCTTTGTAGCCATCCTTCTCAACAGACTTCACCTGAGTCACAACGCAAGGACCAGCTTCGATAACAGTGCACGGCACGTTCTTGCCGTCGGCACTGAAAACGGATGTCATTCCGATTTTTCTTCCTAATAATCCTGGCATTTCAGTTTTACTTTGTTTAATGTTTAATTATATAAATGTTATTCTCGTTTCGCCTCGTCATCGTAGCACTCGCTGCCATATACACACAAAAAGAAGAAACAGCCCACCGCTCCCCTTTCAGAAGCTAAACTGCTCTTATTCAGCGTATTGTTAGCTATAAGCCAGCGCAATAATCACTTTAGCGGCTGCAAAGGTACACATAATTATTGATATACGCAACAGCAGGCGACAACTTTTTATATATATTTAATATTCTTTAACCACACCACCCCACCCTCGCGCCAGGCCTCGAAGCCCCAGAATGACCTCAGGCGACTCACTATGATCCTATTTAATCCTGAAGCATCTGTGCGACTCCAAATCATTCAAGCGATCCTCCTGTTTTCCGCGTTGGGTCACTCATGTGTTTTGCCCCCATCCCGGCACCGCCAGCCTGCATAGCTCCGACAGTTCCTCGTCCATGCCGAGGTACGCCCTTTTGACCCGTTTGGAGCGTGGCAGCGCGTAGGTGATGGCATACATGTTCTTCGTTAGCTCCTGTGCCCTGTATATGGTTATCTCAGACTTGGCGGCTATGTTTTCCACGAGGGTCTTGAAATCGTCTGGCTTGGGTTTGGCAGGCACTGCCGCCTCCATGGCTGGCTCGGTCTTGTCTGCGCCGTCTGCTTTCCCTTCCTTTGCTGGCTCACTTGTGCATTCCTCGCTTTCTTTTCCCTCTTCTTTCCGGTAGCACAAATTGTCAAGGAAACGGTATATCTGGTCAACGCTGTAGGACACATGCAGGTAACGCTCCAGATAGTCCACCGTCTTCAGTTCGCTTCCGGGGTTGAACA
>Ga0310691_10007194_pt1 | contig 11686 bp, 14 predicted proteins | sample 176DNAGHGlowgp2_FD_203887 | JGI IMG/M metagenome (GOLD analysis project Ga0310691, IMG submission 203887) | Sheep rumen microbial communities from Palmerston North, Manawatu-Wanganui, New Zealand - 1766 DNA GHGlow gp2 (v2) (version 2) | ecosystem: Host-associated > Mammals > Digestive system >... | reverse complement strand
TATTGCTTCATGTGCGGTCTTTATCGTCAGGGGCTGATGCATGATTTGAGCAAGTTCTCACCAACAGAATTCTTTGAATCAGTTAAGTATTATCAAGGAACTAGCTCGCCTATAGACGCTTGTAAGAAAGATAAAGGATATTCTGATGCATGGTTTCATCACAGAGGACGAAATAAGCATCATTGGGAGTACTGGGTTGACGATTTTCAGGATGGGATGATTCCTAAGAAAATGCCCTTCAAATACGTTCTTGAAATGGTTTGTGATTTCTTAGGTGCAGGGCGTGCATACGGGGGAGAACAGTTCAGCATTAGATCCGAATACGACTGGTGGCAAGCTAAGAGAAAAGTAGTAGTTATGCATTCAGCCACACTGGAATTAGTTGATTCTTTCTTCAATTATATGTTAAAGTATGGGATTGAAAGTGTACTTAGATCCAGTGCAGCAATTAGATTACTGAAGGAGTTCTATAACAAGGAGGAGTAGCTATGTACATCTATATCAGAAGCATGTCAGAAGCACAGAGTAAGATTTATGATAAAATAACAGCGCAATCGCGTGAAATTGTAAAGCACATCATCAAACTTATCTTGTATCCTGGCTGCGGTTACATAGATCATTGGCAGCATGAAATATACAGCTTTCTTAATTATGTGCCAAAGCTGAAAAGTAGTAATAAGCTGCCTAAAGAAAAATTCATCAGTAAATGTCTTAAGGTCAATAATGATTGCTTGGACAACTGTATCTGGCAAGTTATGGACGAAGAGTATGAACTAGACGCTGTATCTGTTGATATTCAACTTATTGAAGAGGTAGTTAATAATTATCAGAATTGGCTTGCACACGAGTTAGCGACTAAAGGTGCAGTTGCACCTCGTCAAGTTAAAGCTAAACTCAGTGAGTTAACTTGCAGTTGAGGAGGCTGCTATAGATGGAATTTAAAGATCGACTTAAAACGTTAAGAAAGAAAACAGGATTATCTCAGCAGAAATTTGGAATGTTGTTCCGTATATCTGCAATTAATATTGCTAACTGGGAACAGGGTGTAACTAAACCGCCCGAATATGTTATGTACATGTTAGAGCGATTGATTGAGCTTGACCCTACAGTTCCTAAGAAGGAGGTAGAGTAATGGCTGCAAAGAAACGACCTTTCTTCAGTTTGGTTATCCCCTGCTACAATGATGGCAGGTACGCTCCTGGGATGTACATTGATCGCTTGCTTACCAGTGTAGAAGTTCAAGGGCTCAAGAAATCTGATATAGAAGTTATTGTAGTTGACGATCATTCGCCGATGCCCTTTGACGCAACTATTACTCGGCATAAGAAGAAGCTCAACATCAGAACAATTCAAACTGATTATAATTGTTGTCCTGGTAATTCTCGGGAAAAAGGAGCTGCTGTTGCAACTGGAGAGTGGCTCTGTTTTGCTGATCATGACGATGCATTCTATCCGGATGCATTCAAGAATGTGATGAACATCATTGCGTCCTCTAAGGAGCGTTATCTTGTTATCAGCGATTTTAACAAAGTAGCTATGCGAGATGAAACACAGATTGTAGAGGAATTTCGCAAACCGCATCTGAAGACATGGATTCACGGCAAGTTCTATAATCTGGATAACTTGTGGAGAGCTCAAGATATCCACTTCATAAAAGATCTTAAAACACATGAAGATATAGCTCTCGGCAATCTTATTGAATGTGCATTACGCAAGATCGGTAAAACGGACTGTGCTTACATTACTCAGCCTACATACATGTGGACGGATAATCCGAATTCTACTTCTAATTCTAATTATGTATCAAAAGACGGACATCCGTTTATTGAACTTTATTTTTCTGATCTAGTTACATCAACTGCTGAGCCTTATCTCATTGCATACAACAAAGATGAAATTACAAAAGACGATGCAACTGTAATGACTCTTGCTCAGCTTGCAAATTGCTGGATACTGCTAACAAGATTTCGCGATCAAAATCCCGAAACTTATTTTGCGAATAACGAAGGATATTGTGCGAGGTTGTGGCATTCTATGAAAGATACATTAGGACTTAGCCCTGCACAAGTTAAAGTGCTTGTTGCAACTACGCTTTCCACCGTAAAAGCAACAATTGATAAAGTAGTAGCTACTCATCCTAATTCTCTTAACTTTGCACAGTGGATTGATCATCTTGATACGCTTGATTACAAGCCAATGATAGATGCTGCAGATGCCGATAGAATCCGAAGAGAGCAATCTAACAAGCAAGAGTATTGTCTCACACTTCTACCTGATCGTCCATTTTTCAGCATTGTTATTCCATGTTACAATGATGGCAGATATGCAAAAGGCAATTACTTAGATAGGTTACTTACTAGTATCTGTAAGCAAGGTCTGAACAAATCCGAAATAGAAGTAATTATCTCTGACGATCATTCCCCTGTTCCTTACGACAGCATTGTTGCCGAATACGAGGACAAACTAACAATTAAACGAATTGTAACAGATTACAATTTTGCTCCAGGAAATACTCGTGCAAAGGGTGTGACGATCGCAACAGGTCAATGGCTTGCATTTGCAGATCATGACGATATCTACTATGATGACGCTCTTAGGAAAGTCAAAGAAGGTCTTATTCAGCGTCAAGAAAAGTATTACGCATTAGGCGATTTTTACGGAGTAGACAGTGAAGGTAAAGTTCTTAGAAAGTTTGAGAAAACTATGAACTGGTGTCATGCCAAATTCTACAATGTAGATAATTTCTGGAAGCCTCAAAATATTCACTTTATAAAGGATTTGAAATCGCATGAAGATATAGCAATATGTACTCAAGTAGCATGTGCTCTACATGCGCTCAACGTTGAGAATTACACATATTTCCATTTTCCGGTATATGCCTGGACTGACAATCCACAATCGGTTTCTCACGCCAAATACACGGTTGATACGGAAACAGGTCCTAGAGAATTTCTTGAAGTATTCTTCGATGACTATCTTCATTCAACGGGCTACTTATATATTGATGAATTCAAATCACATAGAATCAAGATGTTGTTCGCTGTTAAAGGTGTTCTCGAAATAATCTGCTACGCATATTTCTACATGCAGGGATTCCAGTTCAGACGTCCTGGTGATTTCTACAGGAAGAATTTTGCATATGCAGGTGAATACATCAGGAAATGTAAAGAAACATTCAACTTGACTACTGATACAATTTACAATGCAGTTTCGTCTAATAATGCTGCAATGTATTATCAGATAAGAAACTTAGCTGATCCAGGAAGCGGTCGTTACATGATCTCGCAGACGTTCAGAGATTGGCTTGTAATAGTTTCTAACAGCTATCTAGACAACTAACCCATTTCAGATATCCTTGTAACAGTTAGAGGTTGGCATAACGTCAACCTTTAACTGTGTTAAATCGTTATAATCAAAAAGAAGGAAACTGAATTTAACCTTGAATATTGTAGGAGGAACATAATGAGCGAGCCTAAGAAATTAGATCTAACTGAAACATCTGATTTTCACTGTTTGCTCGAACTGATGTTGCCTCTCTATCAAGTTGAAGAATATTCTTGGTTACCTGAACTCTTCTCTATTATCGGATATGACAAATTACTCACTCTAGCGAAATTTGCAGGTGGAGCAACAATCAAAATTCCGACTATAGACCAAATTTCAGAAGCAATAGAAGCTCTTGATTGGTATTATAAAGTGTACATCTTACACACAAAGTACAGAAAATCAATACCAGCTGAACGAGTCGAACTTGTCAACAAGATTAAAGAGGTGTTTGATGCTTCAGACAATTAAGGAATATATCAAGAATGATTCGGACACGAACTTCGGCACGTTCTATCAACAATTTGTAGTTGAGTCTCAGAACAGGATAATCGATTCGGCAATCAAGCGCGTTGAATCAGAACTTTCTCAGAAGTTAGATAGCACAAAAGACTTGATAGCAGGAATGAATTCTTTATCAGAGGAGTTGATGAAACAATGATTTTCTCATCACAACAGCTACGAAATGAATACGAAAAGTTCTACGAGGCTATGCGGAGGTACTTGTGGTCATTTGACGGCCTCAAAGCTCTTGCATATGTAGAAGACGATATCTATACATCATTCGTTGATTTTGATAAGCTGCAATCTCATCTTTCTAAGCTGTATGCATTCATCAAAGATACATGCAAAGATGATGAAAAGTTGAATAAGAGTTATAATGCTCTCATTGATCTTATTGCAGACGGAACAAAGCCGGATGTGCAGATTTATTCAGTGCTTAATCAAGTCAACGAGGTTAATCCAGAAAATGATAAGGTGCTCAAAACACTTAATTCTCAGAAAGACGAGGAGGAAGATTCAATATGAAAATAACAAAGAAACAGTCAGTTAAAGCTTGTGATATTGTACCCGAGGCAGTAGTAGTTGTTGATCAGCCAGTTGCAGAAGCTGCTGCTGTAGCTACTACATGCAAGTATCAGTGTGCTATCGATTCAATTGGTTGCGCAATTGAGTCACTTGCAGAGATTGCAAAGGACGATTCGATTGCTAAGGATTCAATCGCTAACCTTGGTGTAGTTCTGCTTGACCTCAAGGGTGCATGCTAAACACAACTATTCAACATTGAAGAAACTTCAATTTTTTGATCTCCTTAAAAATTCAGCTGTTCGATTCCAACGGGCAGCTGAAATTACTGTCGAATCGTTATAGTAGATAGAAGGAGGTGCTCAAGAATGCTTTCAGATGCTAATAAGAAATACAATATAGCTCAGAAAGAAGTAGGGCACAGCCTTAAATCTCTTAAAGGGAAAACAATTTCGAGGAGCCCATTAGGTGTAGGTAGAGCAATAGGTCGTAGAATCTACTTTCACAAAAGTTACTGGATGGATATACTTAATGAAGCAGAACAAAAAGAGTTTCTAGCAGCTTCTGCTAAAGTTCCCTTCAAGTACACTTGTGTTAGATACACACGAAACCTCCATGAATTTGCGTTTATTGAGTGTCCTGATTTCGACAGTGCTCGTGAGCCTATAATGGGCAACATATACACAGTAACACCTACATCGAATTCATGCGATACACATTTTCATGGATATATCATTCAGCACAAGTGGACTTATGTAAAGAACAGCTACACAGGGTTCAATGTCAAAACCTCGTGGGAATGGTCAAAGAAGTGGCTCAGCACTTTAACCGAGACACCAATTACGACTAGCCGAGATGCTTGGGCTCGGCAACTAGAAAAATTTTCTCTTTAGGAGCAGACAGAAATGAATTCAGAAACACCTTCAATTGATTCTAATGGAATACTCGTTAAAGATGTTCTCGCTAAACTTCCTATCGGCCTAGAAAACAAGAAATACAGATGCGATGTTTGTTGCTACAACGAAAAATACGCAGATAAGATTCTTCCTATAGCATTATGTGCGGGAGTTGCACGCGTAACTGCAAACAAAGTAGATAGAGAACATAAAACTCTTTTTACTAGACGACAAGTATTCTATGTCAGTGCAGTGCCCGTTGTGGATAAAGTTCTTGATAAAGCATTAGAGAAGAATCATGTTCCAAGCACACGCGTTAGCTTGCCTTCGGAATTTGATTGGGATGATTACTACAACATTAGTGTTGAGCAGTACTCCGGAGAGCCTCGCATGCTTGCATACCACGAAACAGTTGAAGGCAAATACTAACAGTTAAGGAGATCACAGAGTTATGGCACGTATTGGTTTGAAAGTTGGAGAAACTATTTCTTACTTAGGTCGAGATTACGACGTAGTTGAAGTTTATCCTTATATTGCAGGGTTGCGAACACATACACAGGATAGAAGCTGGATTATTAACAACGGAGTATTCTACGTTGGTATCGGCGATCTGGTCATGTCAGGATTATCGCATAAGATTCTTGGAATCGGCGGAGTACCGTCAGGACCTAGCGCACCTACTCTTAAGAAACAGCCAGCAGGCGTAGTGTAAATAAGTTGTTCTTGGTGTTGTGTCAGCACTTGCCATTGGTGTTGATGCCATGTTTAAATCCTTTCCGGATAGGGCTTGTCTGGTGTGGGCAAGCCCTATTTCTATGGTCATTGAATTTAACCTTGTTTATATGTAAGAAAGAAATATAGAATGATAAAGTAGTCGAAACCGTCGGCACAGATCAGGAAGTATTTACACTTACAGTGAACAACTACAAGATCAAGATGTGTGACGGTTTGCACATCTTTTTATTTTTGAAGAAGGGAGTGATCAAAATGTCAGACGGAGTATCATTGTACGCTGCACAAACTAATGACGTAGAGCAGATGCGGAACTGCCTTCTTACATTTGACCGCAAAGATCCAAACGCAATCAGAAAGGCAATACAGAATGTAACTTTACTTAGGGTCTATCATCAACTTGAGCGAATAGTCAGATTCACAGAAATGATGGATCAGATCGAAGATAGAATTTACCAATCCATTCAAGCTAAGTTAGATAATGCAGACCCAGATGATGAGAATATGTTCTTAACACTTATTCCCATTCAAGAACGATTGCAGAAAACAATGGTAGAATCACATAAACTGTTAGAACCTTACTTAACAATGGAACAGCTCACAGTGCTAGAAGTACCTACGCAAGAAGATCCGACCAAAGCGTTTGCTTCAATGATATTAGACCAAGAATCTCGTGAAAAAGTGAGAACCGGCGTTCAATCTTTACTTCAGGTTATCAATACATTTGACGGACAGGCTGCTGATGTAACAGATAAACAATCAGTACAGAATGAAGCACAAAAAGCTCTAGCAGAATTACAAGGGCAGGTAGATGCACATGAAGGAACCTGATTATGATGGCGTAGTATCTAGAATAAAGCAGATATATAGCTCATGCTCTGCGTCAGAGCAAAGTATGCTGCAGCAGATTTTAAGTGAGTTAGCCGTTTCTGGCTATTCGTATACATATGAACAGATATACTTATCCGATTTTAAAGAAGTTCCTGTCAGTATTGATCAATTCCTTAATGATCCTGCATACATGGGTAACGCTACAAATCAAGGAGCAAGCATCTATCCTTTCTGGCGCAACATGATGACAGATTTATTCAGTCAAGGCAACAAGTACAATGAGATTGTTTTGAGTGGGTCTACTCGAATCGGAAAAACGCATAGCATGGTTTTTATCTTAAGTTACATGCTTTACCGTCTTATGATATACAGAGACCCTAGAGCATATTTCAAGAAATCGCCTACAACTCGTTTTTACATCGCATTTGCTAACTTAACGCAAGAGCTAGCCCATGGTGTTGCATACAGAACTTATAATGATACGCTTAGAGAGTCTGATTGGTTTCAAAATCATGGCAAATTCAGCCGAAGCGATAGAAAGTTCTACTACATTCCCGAAGGTGATAAGATAGACATAATTGCTGGATCAGATGCTGCACATATGCTTGGCTTAGCTCTGTTTGCTGTCGGTATTGATGAGTGTAACTTTGCTAAAGCGGGTGTAAAGGACATAACTCTTGCAAAGCAGCATATGAAGAATTTGTACGATACAGTTAACGCTCGTATTTCTGGTTCGTTCCGAATCGGCGGCGAAGTTTACGGTAAGATGGTAACAGCTTCATCTAAAAATACAGATTCGGATTTTTTATCTGGACATATTGAGAATCAGTTAAATGCAGGTAATACTCATCTTTATTTAGTAGATGAGCCTCAGTGGAAAGTGCTTCCTAAAGAGATGTTTTCCAATGAAGTATTTCATTTTACAGTTGGTGATAGATATAAACGTGGATTTGTTATTCCTGAAGCAGATGACGATGAAGCGCACAGAGCAGAATATGAGCGACAGGGCTATCGAGTAGTAGAAGCTCCTGCAGAGCTGCGAAAGAATTTCTTAGCAGATTACGATATTTCATTAAGAGATATTGCAGGGATTTCAGTTGCAGGTTCGATGGGATTTGTTACGCAGGCAGATATTACTCCTTGCGTAGCTCAAGATAGACAAAATCCTTTTTTTGAAGATGTTATTGAGATTGGTGTAGAGGATACTAAAGAGATTACAGATTTCTTTCATGATGAAGTTGTACCTAAGGAGCTTAAGGTTCAAGAGTTGCATATACATGTAGACCTTGCAGAAACGCATAACCACACAGGTATTGTAGGCTGTTGCGTAACTGGTAATAAGGTTCTTGAACAAGAAGACGGAAAGAAAGTAGCTTTACCTTTTATCAAGGAAGTATTTTCAGTTGAAATAAAAGCTCCTAGAGGGCAGAGACAATCATTTCAAAAGGTAATCAACTTTCTAGTTTATCTTCGACAACATTATTACAACATAGGTGTAATCAGCACTGACCAGTATCAATCTTCTTTCTTGCGAGAAACTCTTAATCAGCAAGGATTTCGAACTAGCAAATTTGCAGTAGATATGGATCAATTCATCGGTCTTAGAAATCTTCTCCTAGATCAGCGAATTGAACTTAATCGAAATGATAAACAAGAATCAGAATTGATTTCAATTCAGCGTGCAAATAATAAGATAATTATTCCCGAAGATAGTGACGGAAGCCACGGTGATACTGCTGTAGCACTTGCTGGAGCTACATTCAGTCTTGTTTCTGAGCAAGTTACTGCTCGTCCTCCTGCAAAGAATCTAGCTGCAATCGCAGCTGCCGTTAATTCAGGTAGAGGTAGGAGCAATCCAATGTCTTCTGCAAATACAATAAGAACGCCTTCTGCCCCTAAAAGTAACATTCCGGTAAGATTTCCTAAGTTGAGGTAAACAGATGAATGAGGATAAGCATCCAATTAAAATGTATCAATGCACATATGAAGAATATAAAGAGCATGTGTTGAAAGAACAAAGTGAAGATGACGATATAGAATCGTCTTCAAATAAAAATATTAAACAAACAAAGGAGAAATCGCAATGAAGTTTTCAAAAACCTTTTGCAAGCCTAATGCGTCATGCAGTCCGGTACCAGTAGGTATTCCTACAGTACTTGAGTACAACGAGTATGGATTACTCAAGAAAGCAAGAATTGGATTCAGTATCGATCTTGATCCTATGTATGAAGATTCAGATGCAGGTGAATTCAACTACAACGAATTTTTCTTAAAAGTCCGCGGATTAGTTCCTGGTTCTATCACAACAACAGGAGGAACTACATGGGTATTCGGCGTGCTATATACAGACAACATCCCTACAAATGAGGGAATGCTCCCTCAAGCTCTCTACAAAAGTTTAATCAGCCAGTTAGTTGGTGGCCAGAAGTTTGAATTCTATGCAGGCTATGTGAAGAGTCGTGCTGTATCTTTCCAAGGTCCGCTTATAATCCGTAATTTCTTATCGAGAGAAAAATTCAACTTGTTACCTCAGGTAATTGTTCCGTTAACAATGACAGATGCGACTCTTCAGAGAATGATGAATCCCGGAGCATATCCGTTCAAATACGCATTCTTAGCTGGCTTCTTCATCTTTGAAGATCTTGACTGCAGATATGCTGCTGTTAATTTACTTCAGATTAATGTTACTAAAGATATTGAGCCCTTTGTTGATGCAGATGGTTTCGTAAAGGGGCAGATAGTAACAGCTTCAGGAAGGACATATACATTCAACTACTCAGCAATACTTCATCATGGTGTTATCAAGGGCTGTACGTTGCTTGTCGAAAGAGACAATGCGTCTACTAGCCTTGAAATCTTATCAACTAGGCTCGGTCAGGGTGTTGAGCATGTAGCTGAACCTATCTTACACGATATTAAGTGTCCTGTATGCGGCAAGATATTCCACGGAGGAGATAATGATAGTCCTATTCAGTGTGATGATCCACATTGCCTGTCTCATGGATACCAGGAAGCAGTTAAGATGTTAACAACACTTAAGCTCCCGACATTATCATACAATTCGTATAAAGCACTCGTAGACAGCAAGAAGGTTGTTTGTTTAACAGATCTCATCGACTTACCTCCTTGTCAGGAAGTTGAGATCAAAACAACTCTTGCAACTGCAATGAGAGCAGCAGTTCCCGTTTCTATTGTACCCACCTTCGACATTTTAGAGAGGTTTGCAAACAAGTGTAACAATAAAGTTGAATCAGTTGTATACTATCTTAACAATCCAGGAAGGATTGAACCTGATCTGGACATAACAGATCCGATTATTAGGCGATTCGCTAAATGGCTTCAAGACCCTTACAATGTCTCAACACTTACAACGATATTTTCTAGAGTTAAGATAGATAACAAATTGCAAAAATTCGATGGAGCTCCGATATTCAGGGGTGTAACATTAGGTATCACCGGTAAGTTCAAGAGAGGCGACTACGCAGAGATTGAATCAATTCTTAGAAGTTATGCAGCTGACGTTGTATCTTCTATTGAACCTGGGGCAAAGCTTCCTGATGCAATTATTGTTGGTGGGCTCAACGATGGTATTTCGGGGCAGATGATTCAAAAAGCAAGAATACACAACATTCCGTTACAGGAAGAAGATGATTTCTTCACAAGATATGAGATAGACCAAGATATGGCTCAGAACCTTCTATAATAAGGAACAAGGAGGACAGTCAACATGGCTTGGATACTTGATAAAATACTTAGAAGATCAAAGGCAGCACAGAAAGAATTGAATCCTAATCAATCCTTCTTACGACAAATCCTCGCTGGTACATTCTACAGAATTTCTTCCATGAAGGGAGATACAAGTCTGCAGTCAATAAAGACTCAGATAGATACCATGCGAGCACTTGCACAGGACTCACAAATAGCTACAGCTCTTTCGTATTATGCAACAGATGCAACAACGCCTAACTCAGCAGGTCGTATAATCTGGGCAACAGCTATTGATGAGAATTCTCAGGAAGCTGCTGATATAGTTAACACTAAATTTAAAGCGTGGGATGTAGACCGCTATGCTAGAGATCATATCTTAGAGATCGCAACAATAGGCAATCTGTATCTGCCTACAACAAAGATGTATAGAACAGCAGGTAACGGAGGCAGAGAACGAGTTTCGCTTGATGGCAACACAATAAGAGATGATTCATACGAAGTCATCCCCAACTGCAAGATAGACCCCGCAACTTGTTTACATCTTTGGTACATGGGCAAGTCTGAAGGATTCGGAGTTGAGTCGGATGACAATTCAGCAGTTATCAGATATGACGAAAATGCAATAATCCATTTCACTTTAGGTGGGTTGCTTGGAGAATATACAATTCCTGGTAAAAACAGTGAAACAGGTGAAGATATTGAATTTGATATTCAGTTCGGTCAGCCGCTCATGGCTGCTGCAACTCAGCCTACACAGACACTTAACTTACTTGAAGATGCAATGGTTCTTTCTTCTTTGTCACGTACAATTCGATTTATCAATGTCGATTGTGGCAATTCTGAGGAAGAGGAGATTCAAGCTACCCTTCAGCAAATTAAGGACATGATTGAGCAGCAGCTATCTATCAATACTAATTCAGGAGATGCACAGAGCTTTGTTAATCCTCAGAGCCCTAATAACTTAATCTACTTGCCTAAAATCAACAGTCAGGATGCTATTTCAATTGTCGACCTTAACATGGCAGAAGCAAACGATGCAGATAATAAGTTGCTTCAGTATTATCAGGATAAGAAGTTATCAGTATTAGGTGTTCCTAAAGAAGCGATGAACTTCTCTTCTGCAGAAGGTTTAGGCGGTGCCGGTGCAGTAATGTCACAAAGATCTGCTC
>Ga0310691_10007193_pt1 | contig 11687 bp, 3 predicted proteins | sample 176DNAGHGlowgp2_FD_203887 | JGI IMG/M metagenome (GOLD analysis project Ga0310691, IMG submission 203887) | Sheep rumen microbial communities from Palmerston North, Manawatu-Wanganui, New Zealand - 1766 DNA GHGlow gp2 (v2) (version 2) | ecosystem: Host-associated > Mammals > Digestive system >... | reverse complement strand
CGCCGCCGCCGCCTGTCGTCGCTTGGTTATAGCTAATCGTTCCGCCGGGCATATTAACCGAGGTCGCTGTATAAAGGCCGCCGCCCATTGGAGCGGAGTTGTGGTCAATGGTGCCATAACGCATATACATTGTACCGGCATTGCAAACGCCGGCGCCGCCGTCACGCGCCGTGTTGTAAGAGATGCTTCCTGCCCAGCTTTGCGCTGTTGGAGTCGCGCCAGTCCAAGCGTTGTAGCCAAGGCCAAGCTTGCCCGAAGTATAGTTGTAAATGCCGCCGCCAACGACCGTGCCGCCTGTAGTGTCTTTTTTAGCTTTGTTCGGTTTGCCGCTGGCGCCGATTGTTGCGTCGCCGTAAATGAGCGTGGTTCCGTTATTGTAAATGCCGCCGCCTTGGACTGCAGTGTTGCTGTTAATCGCGCCGGAGGACATCGTAAAGGTTGCGCCGCTTCCAACGCTAACGCCGCCGCCATTTGTTGCGGCAGTGTTGCCTTCTACGCTTCCGCCAGACATCGTGAAAGACGCGCCGGACAAAAGGCCAACGCCGCCAGAGGCTCCAGAAGATTCGTTGCTCTTGATTGCTCCGCCTGTCAAGGTAAAGCTTCCGCCAGAGACGCCGACGCCGCCGCTGCTATGAGTCGCGCTGTTGCCGCTAATCTCGCCGTCGTTCATCGTAAAGATTCCGTTTAGAACGCCGACGCCGCCGGCGTCATTCGCGGCCGTGTTGTTTGATATCGTTCCGCTGTCAAAAGTAAATTTTGCAGAGTTGCTTGTGCCTGTCAATCCAACGCCGCCAGCGTCATTAGTGGCGGTATTGTGGTCTATCGTTCCGCCGTTTAAATTAAACGCGCTGTTGTGCATATAGACGCCGGCGCCATCGCGGGCTTTGTTATAGTCTATCGTTCCGCCTGTAACATACAGCTTTGCTCCGGCGCCGTAGTTGTAAATTCCGCCGCCGCCGTCTGAAGCAGACGAGGCCAAGTTCTTGCTGATGTTGCCGCTGGCGATGTATATCGTTCCGCTGTTGCTGTTAAAGATGCCGCCGCCGGTTCCCGCGTAGTTGTAGTAAACGCCCTTTGTCAATGCCTCCTTATCGGACGCGGCGGGAGCGGTAGCAGTAGAAGCCCAAGCCTTGTAGCCAAGCGCAAGTTTTTTGCCGTTGTAAATTCCGCCGCCGTTTGTGCCGGCCTTGTTAGAGCAGGCTGTGGCTGACTCCGCCGTTCCGCTGGCGCTGGCGTTTCCAATTGTGGCGCCGTCATAAAGGCAAGTGATTCCTTCATTGCAAATGCCGCCGCCGGCGCCGTTTGTGGCGGTGTTGCCGCTGATTGTTCCGCCGCTCATAATGAAGGTTCCATTAGAGGCAACATAAACGCCGCCGCCGTCAGTAGTCGCAGTGTTGCCGCTTATCGTTCCGCTGTCCATTACAACTTTGCCGCGCTCTACATAAATGGCGCCGCCTATTGGAGCGCTGCAGCTTGTAATGTCAGTGTTAGACAAGTTTAAGGTTCCGCCGTCCCAATAAATGGCGCCGCCGAAGCCGGTTGTGGCGCTGGCGGTGGAGACGCAATTTTCAAACTTGCATCCCGTTATGTTCACTGCGCTGCAAGAAGTCGCGTTAATAGCGGCGCCGCCTGCTGATGATTTTCTTGCTCCTGAGAAGTCAAGGTCTTGGATATTAATGGTGGCGGTTACGCCCAACAATTCAAGAATAGCGTTTCCTTGGGCAGACAGTCCGCCTGTAATAACAGGAGTTGACGTAGAGGATCCCTTAATGGTAAGCGAAGTCGCTTTAAGGTCGCTGTCCGCCGATGCGTGCTGGACCGTCAAAGTGTTAACGACTTGAATCGTGTAAGCGGCGCTAGCATTGTCAAGTTCGTTGATCCTGTCAATCGCCCTTTGGATTGTGGCGTAGGGATTCAACGCGGTTCCGGTTCCTACAATGTCGCTTCCGCCAAGCTTAACATACAGCGTAGCCGGCGCTTGCAGCTTGGCCTGGGTAGTCGCGCCCGAGCCGACTGCAACTACAGTCCAGCCTTCGTCGCTTGTAAAGTAGTCGGCGGGGTCCGCGCCGCTTCCAGCCTTGCTGCCAAAATAGCTTGTAAATGTTTGACCATTGTCATAAAGCGTAACGCCGATTTTGCTATCTGTTATCAGGCCGTCAACAACTATTGGGTTAAAGACCGGCGTTCCAGCGTTTTCGCCAATCCAAAGGTTTTGGACCTTGTAAACTTTGCCGCCCGCGCCGTCGTCAAGCTCCATCTTGTTGTCTTTTATGACAAGCTTTCCAAGTACGCTGACGGTTCCTGTGGTGGAATTTATGGCCGGGCCAAATGGCGTGGCGCCGCTTGTGTTGGCCACAGTCTTGTTGCCGGAAATCTCCACGTTCTTTAAGTGGACGTCGCCCTTGGCGGCGATGGCGGAGCAAGATTTGGCGTACATGTTTTTGATGGAAGAATCTTCCATCCACAATTCGCTACCCGCAGTGTCCTCAACAAGAATCGCCGCGTATTTGTTGGCCGTGGCGGAGCTTTGCGTAATGTCAATGTGGGTCAGCTTTATCTTTTGGCCGTAAGCGACATAAAGGCCCGAATCGTCTGGCGTGTTGAACGTAAATGTAACGTTGTCGTTAAGAACGCCGTCCTTGCAGCCGACTATTTCATAGTAACATTCGTTGTTCGAGCCCAAGCCCGCCTTATAAGTCATGTTGGTAAGAACGTAAATCTTGTTCTTAAATTCCGCATTATAGCCTACAACGCCAGTGGGCTTCGGGTCGGTAAACTTTGTTGACGCGACCTTTATTGTAGCAAAGGGATGGTCTATCGTTCCGTCGCCAGAGTCGTCGTCGCCTCTTGGATAAGCGGCAACATAAAAGGCATTGCGTTCGTGCTTTAACACGCCGCCGTTTGTGGAATCGTACTCGATTGTCCAGGGGAACTCCACGCCCGCCGGCTGGGTAAGCGCAAACTTGCCGCACAGCTCTTCGGTTAGACCAGAGGCTGCAAGGACAGGCGTGTAGGCCTCGTATTCTTCGGGCGTGATGGTGGCGACAGGCAATATTGTAGAAGTAAGGGCGCCGCCTACGGTTATCTTGTTTTGGTGAGCTTTTCCAAGCCAAACGTCGTTGTCGTCGGCGACATATGCGTTGCCTTTCATCGTAAAGGCTTGGGTTGAGCTGTTTATATAAACGCCCGCGCCGTATGTAGCGGCGGTGTTGCCGCTTATCGTTCCGCCCTCAAAGGTGACTTTTCCCGGAGCGGAAAGGCCGCCGCCGTTTTTGGCGCTGTTGCCGCTTATAAGTGTGGAGCCTTTTATCGTAAGGTAATTTCCCGTGGTTACTTGAACGCCGCCGCCGTTTTCTGTGGCGGCATTGCCCTGAATCAAAACGCCGTCAAGCGTTGGGGTGGCGCCGCTCAGCGTGTCAAGGCTAAGGCCGCCGCCGTTTTTGGCGCTGTTGCCAATGAATTCTCCGCCTGTAACGCTAAAGGGCTTTGTGCCTTCTTTAGCGTAAAGGCCGCCGCCAGAACCTGTGGAAGCGTTGTAGCTTACCTTGGTGTTTACAAGAGTAAGGCTTACAACGTCTGACGAAGTAGAGGCGGCTGTAGAAGAGATACCGCCGCCGTTGGCACTGCCGCCAGATGTAGGCGCGGTGCTATAATTTTTTATGACGCTAAAGCCGCTTGTCGTAGAAAGCTTTCCGCATTGTAGAAGTATTCCGCCGCCGCCTTCGCGCGCGCTGTAGTTTCCGCAATTTGTAATTCCAGTTGGCGCGGCGTCAGCGGTTAGCTCTCCAATCGCGCAGCCGTCTATCGTAACTTGGGTGGCATTTCCAAAAATATAAATGCCGCCGCCGCCATAGCCCGCGTAGTTGTGGTTTATTTGGCCGCCGGTAATTTCCAAAACGCCGCCAAAGGCGCAGCAAATTCCGCCGCCCGCGTTGTCTTTTGTGGCGTTGTACAAAACTTTTGTGTTTGTTAAAACAGCCTTTCCGTTTTCCGCAATCGCAAGGCCGCCGCCGCCGCTTGCAGCAAAGTTTGAATACGCGGTTGAAGTTCCGTCAGCGCAAGAGCTAGACGACGCTCCGACAATGCAGTCGGTCAATTCAACTTGCGCGGCCGAACCGGACGACGGGCCTTCTACATAGATTCCTCCGCCAAAGCTGTCGGCCTTGCAGCCGGCTACAACGCAATTTTTTAAGACGGCTTTTGTTCCCGCTCCAGTTACATTAAGGCCTCCGCCGTTGCCGCTTGACTTTCCGTTTGTAATAGAGCAGTTTGCAAATTCGGACTGGCCGGCGCTTATGGCAAAGTCTTTTACTTTGTCAAAGATTACGTTCTTGCATTTAAGCGAGCTTCCGCCCATCGTGACGCTAAAAGAATCCGCTCCGTTGACTGCGCACTTTGCGCTGGCGTTTGTTCCAACGATAGAGATTTTTTTGCCGGAGTCAATGATGATGTTGTTGCCAAGGTTGGCGTTGCCCAAAAGGTAAATCGTAAACTCTGTTGTCGAGGCCAAGGCCGAAGCGTCGATGCGCGCCATCGCTTTTTGGATTGTAAGGAAGGGGTCGTATTGCGTTCCGGCGTTTGTGTCGCTGGCTCCCGTTCCGCCAACATAGTACGAGCTGCTTTCGTATTTTTGTATTACATCGCTTGAGACATTTACGTCTCCGCTGGAATTTACGTAGGGAGCGCTTCCGTTGATTTTGTTTGTGGTAAGGTTTGAGTAAATCTGAACGGATTGGTCAAGGCGGACTACAATTCCGTTTGCGTCAAGAAACTCGACGACAAGGTCATAGGTTCCGGGAGGCAACAAGTCAAAGGCCGTGTCTGCCGTTCCGTCCAAATTAAAGGTTCCGCCGGCTGGAGCGGCTACCGTTCCAGAAATTGGAAAGCCCGGCGTGGCGGCTTGCGCGCTTAGCGAATAAGAAATCGTCGTGATGCGGCCCGTGGCAAAGCCTATGGGCAAATTTAACTTTCCGGTCTCGTCGGAATTTTTGTAATACTCCAGTCTAAAGCTTTGCGAGATTACAGGGCTGTCTTCGTTTAGCGGAATGGGATTTGATTTTTTGGAAAGGATAATTTTGTCGTCGGCGTTGACCGCGTCCGCGCGCAAAATCCACGTTCCAAAAGGCAAGTCGATTGAAAAATTTTTGCTTGAGTCTACAGTTCCAGTTATCGGACTGCTTTCTGGAACGGGGCTTCCGGAGTCCGGCGTTCCCCAGGCGCAAATTTCGTAATGGCTTATTTGGGTTTCAAGCGTGTCTGAGTCCGGCGCCACTGTTTTGGAGGCGGAACTCTTTTCATTTTTGTTCTGGATTTTTCCGCAAACGCGGCCCATTCCCGCAGGCAATTCGCCTACGATTAGAACGGAAGAGTTTGCGCTGTCGGAGGAGTCGCCGTAGCCGCCGCCCAAGTTGCTGCAAGACGCAAGCGACGCTGACGCAAAAAGCCCCGCCGCCACAATCGCAGCCGCAAACGAGAACGCTTTTACTGTCCTAAGCAAGCCTGTTTTAGCCAAAAAACTCTTCCTTTCTTCTATATAACTATCGGCATTTAAAGCCAAAACCGGCGCTATTTTGCGCGCATTTGGCTAACATTATAACACAAAATGGCCAAAAAGTCTAGGAATTTTCACTGGGGAACGGTTGGGCAAATTTTTTGCGATTTTTTGGCAAAATAAACGAAATTCTTGACAACTATTTATACCTTATATGTGAGAAAAAATAATGGAGGTTCATTATGAACGAAAGACAAAATGACGGCCAAAAGTGGGAAGACCTTACGATTGCCAACAACTTCATGTTCTACAAAATCATGAGGCATAACCCCGACGTTTGCAAGAAACTGCTGGAAATCCTTTTGGAATTCAAAATCGACCATATCGAAATGAGCCAAGAAGAAGAGGTTAACATCGACTTTGGAAGCAAGGGCATCCGCCTTGACGTTTACGCAAAAGACGCGAATGGCCTCAAGATTTACAACATCGAGATGCAAGCGTCCGACACAAAGGAGCTGCCGGAACGCGCACGCTACTACCAGGGAGTCATAGACGTAGATTTATTGAAGTCCGGCCAAAAATACAAAGACATGAAAACATCGTTCGTCATTTTTATTTGCATCGATGACATATTTGGAGACGGCCTCCCCAAATATACCTTTGAAAATTTGTGCCAAGAAAATCCAAAAGTAAAGTTGAACGACAGGACCTACAAGTACTTTTTTATTTCCAAAAACTGTGATAAACTGTTGAACGAAGACCAAAAGGCGTTCTTGCGCATGGTGACTGGCGGCAAGGCCTCTAACAAATTCACTGGCCAAGTGGAAGACCTTTTGAACGACGCCAAACGCAACACGCAATGGAGGAAGCAGTTTATGGAATGGGAACGCGAAAAAACTTACATTAGAGAAGACGCAATGGAGCAAAAAGCCGTGGAAGACGCGCGAAAACTCCTTGCCGACGGCAAATACACAGCGGAAGAAATTTCGGCTTTGCTGGGAATCCCTGTAGAAACATTCGCAGCCCCCTCCCCCGCAAACTAACCGCGAGCTGTTGCAAAAATCTTTTAGTTCAACGTGATGATAAATTCCTGTGAAACCGCACGTGTCGTCACCACTCCGGAATCATAGTAGGCACCTAAACCAGAAATTGTTAGATACCAGCGTCCCTCGGCATTTGTCAATCCAACTGTATTAAATATTATCGTATGGGCTGTCGTGTCTACAGTGGGGGTCACAAAATCTCTTCCATTGGAAACCGTGGCGGCAATGCCGTCAACCATGGTCTCATCGTAAGTGATCACAATTGTTTCTCCCGTGCTGGCGCTAATAGGAACAAGATCATTGCTTGCAATATTCACAGCGGCGTTGGCTCCAACCTGATAGGTCTTTGTCCAAATGGCGCTGGCAAGAGCCGCATAGTTAGAGTGCACTACTGTAACATTTGCCGCGCTTCCTGCCGCTCCCATCACAACATAATTTGAATCAACAACCTTGTGGGCCCATTTTTGGCCTGGGCAAGACGAAAGCGTAAAGACAAACTTTACCTGAATAAAGAATCTGTCGTGTCCATAGCTGGCAAGCATAGTCCTAAAGTCTGTTCCCGTTCCATCGTAGGGGTCTATGTGGACAAGGCTTGTCGGAGCGCAAATGTAATAGGTCATCCATTCGGTGTCGGGCTGGCCCCAATCCTCACCGGCGTTGTAATGGACTTCCATTTTGTAGCTTTCAACGCGCGGGTCAGGCGTTACTATCGTGGGCGGATTGGCTATGACAACCTTTGGCTTTTCAGCGACAAAGCTTGCGGTGGCGCTTAGCGTTCCGCCTGAATATGTGATGGTCTCCACTCCGCCGCCGTCATCGGGAGTGATTGAAAGCATTTCGTGTCTTATGTACTCGCGGTAATTGCGGGGATTAATCGGCTCAATCTGAACGGAATAAACATAGCGCGTTCCCGTGTCGCAAAGAGGCCAGAACACTTCCGCAGTCGTAGCTGACGGATCAGGGCTGTACTCGCAGCGCAACGATGTCGCTCCGCCAACTTCTTGCCTGTAAATTGTAATGACGCCAATGCCGCCGCCCGCGCTGGGCTCGTACCAAGTTTCGTGCGGCCTAGAAATAGTAAACTTAATTCCGCCGGCCACGTTCTCTACCTTGGCGTGAATGTTGTTGGTCATGTCGGCGGACGCGGAGTAAAGGGTAGCCGCGTTTGTAGAGAATTCGCTTGCCAAATGCTTGATTTCGATTTCGCTTGAATATGTGTTTCCGCCGTAAACCGCGTTTATCTTAAGAACATAGGTCGCTTCGTCAAAGCCAAACAAGTCGGCTTCGTTGGTGTCGAATGTGGTTCCTGTGTAGCTGTTCAAGCAGTAAAGCTTCATCGACCAAGAAGTTATTTCGCTTGTGATGTCCGTCGTTCCGCTGGAAGAAGTTGCGATGGCCTTGTAGACGTGCAAGCTTCCCACGCTGCTTGCGGCGTCCTCTTCAAAGCTTACGCTGTAAATGTCGCCAATATCGATGCTTCCGCCGCCGGCCGCAAAGGCCGCTTCGCCAAGCGTGGCCGTCGCCTCGGAAAGGATCGCGGCGTAGCCGCTGTCGCTTGTAAAGTGAGCGTAAGGCAAATCCGCCGCGCTGGCGCTGGCCGCGTAGCCGCTTGTGAATACGACCGGATTTCCTGTCGTAGGAACGTCTACGGCGCTTATGCCAACCTTTGTTCCGGCCAAGCCGTCCGCGTCTACATTTATCTTTTGTCCAGATCCAAGTTGAATGTTATGGGCCTTTCCTGTAGAGTCCTCGTTTCCTGTAATCTTTACGAGGTCTTTTAGTATAAAGGTTCCGCCAAGAACGCTTACAACGCCGCTAGCAGCGTTTGTGTCGCCAGTGATGGTTATCGCGCGCAAAGAAACTGTCGCCGTTCCATTGACAGAAAGAACTGTTCCGCCGCCGTTAACGCCAAGATTGACCGGGCTGCCGGGCGTTTTGCCCTTGCAGCCTACGATGTTGTAGTAGCCGTTGCTGAAGTCGCTCAAACCGTCAATCGAAGTCATGTCGTCAAGAACGTAAATCGTGTTAAGCGGGTTGTCTGGCGTTCCCGCATTATCCAACAAATACTTGGCTTGACTGAATGTCTTAAACGGATGGTCTTTTGTTCCGTCGCCGGCAGGCGTGTCGCCGGGGCCGTGGCCGTCGCTTGCAACATAAACCACGGTGGCGGCGACGCTGTATGAGGCGTTAGTTACGCCATTAGTCTGGTAGTAATCCTTATAAGGAGCGGCTCCAAATGTATAATTGCCCGCCGCCTCAAGAACAACCTTTACAGGGCTTGGGCCAGTTTCCGGCGCATGTGTTCCGTAAGACCAAGTAATGTCCGCGCCTTGCGCGCTTGTGATCGTAACTTCGGTCTCTTGCGGGCATGACGCTCCGGGCGTCGGCGAGTAAGTGACATCGTCAAGCATCTTTCCTTCAACATTAAGGTCGCCGTTAACGCCAATCGTACTTGCCGCGTCGTTGGAATCAATCCAGCCGGCTTTTGTGGCGTAGGCTTGCGATACTGTATAAGTTTGGACAGTTCCGTATACCGTTGGATACAGCCTGAACGTCGCCGCGCCGGTCACGGTCGAAACGTTTCCGTGAATGTCGGCCACAGGATTTCCGGCGTCGTCTTCTATCGCAAAATGCAAAGTGGCGTCGCCGCAGTTTGACGGAGCGTAGATTATAAAGTCAACGTAGGGCTGGTCAAAGGTGTTCCACAATGTTGGCGTTCCAGTCGCAATGTTGCAAGTCGGAGTTGCAAGCTTTCTTCCGTGCGAAACTGTTGTGGTCGTTGCGGACAAGCCGCCCCTGTCATAAAAAGTCAACTCAATGTCAAAAGGAGTCCTGCTCTTTAAATTTTGAACGTCGGTGGCGATGTAATAAGCCGGTCCAGTTGGAGTGAACGCCGGACCGTCGTCATAAGTCGGTTCCAAAGTTCCGGGAGCGGTGGAAGTCAAGTCCCAGCCGTTGGAAGTTTGGTCGGCTATCGTTCCGCCAGAAACGTCATATGAGTGTACGGTTCCGCTGCGCTTGTCAACGACTCTAAGCAAATAAACGTCGGTTGGAATTGTAGCGACGCTAAAGCAAACCACAAGGCGTTCGTTTATCGGCGGGTCAACAGTTGTGTCGCTGTAAAGCTGGCTAAGCGCGCTGGCCGCGGGCGGCCTGGTGTTGCAATACAAGGCGCGGTTGTCGTAGCACTGCGCGTAATTGTCGCTCTTTCTTACAATAGAAACATATGGCGAAACGTCTCCCGTTCCACCGGTGTCAACGTTTCGGCTTGCAAGGAAACCTTGGGGATATGTGACTGTGATTCTGTTTAAGTTGTCGCTTGTTATGGTGATGCCTTCAGCCACCAAGTCTGTCACGCCCGGAACGCTAAGGGAGCATTCAAATTCATCGTGGCCGGGATTGTCAACGTAATAGTCTATTACAAGCTCGTCGGTGTCGTCCGTGTACAAACGGCCGCCTTCGGAAATCAATCCTCGGCTTGGATAAATGCTCGTAACGGAAGCGATGTCGCCGTATTTTTTTAGGAAGGCTCCTTCCTCAAAATTTGAGCAAGAGAAACAAGCCAACGCCGCAAACGCGGCCAAAGCCGTTGTCATGCAAGAGGAAATGAATTTTGCAAGGCGGTTCGCTCTCTCTCTAATCAAAACCTTCCTCCAAAACTTGCAGAAGGATAAATCATTCCAAAACTCATGTCTTGGAATTTACAAAAAACAAAATCGCCGGCAACTTCTGCGTACAAATGCTTTGCAAAATGATATTGTAAACCCAAACCGCCGCCAAAGGCAAGCCCAACGCTGTTCAACGCGGGGCTTTTTTGGCCGGTGGATTTGTTCTCAAACGAAAGGCCAAAAATGCTTGCCATTCCGGCTCCTGCGTGAACATCGATAAGAAGTTTTTTGGGCATCAAGTATTTTTGGTAGGTCAAGCAGCCCAAGGCCGTGGCCAAGTTTCCAGTAAGCTTGTAGGTTCGGCTGTTGGTCGGAATCATAAAAGAATAATTTCCGATGGCGCTAAAGCCAAAGTCGCCGATTTTTGTCCAAATAGGAATGATGGCGATTTTTGCCGTTCCTGTTAGAGGAAACGCTTGCTTTTGCGTGTATTGGGTAAGCTGGTTTTTGCTAAGGGCAAGCGCAAAGGAATAGCCGCCTCCAACTGTAAGGCGCCACTTTTTGTCCTTCTTGTTCTTTATGTGCAGGGTCTTTGAAATTACGCTAAGGCCGCCTGGATTTTGCGCGTAGATTTCGTACTTGCCTTCGTCAATGTCGTTTATGTCAAACTGAACTTGCGCGCTGGAACCATCCGGCGAAAGGCTTAGGACTTTTCCGTAAAGAATTTTCGGCGGCTCAACGTCCTTCTTTTCCATTGTAAAAATCGTACGCTCGTTTAGGTTGCTTCCGTTGAGGGTAAAGATTCCGTCCGCTTTTTTTGAGCTAAGGTACATCGAGTCGGTTTGCAAAGTTTCGATTTTTGGCTGGAGCGCCTTTAAGACCTCAAAGCTTCTCCAGCTGGAAGACTTTTCCAATTGGTCAAACAAGTTTATTACGCCAACCTGAAAGCGGTATTGGCCGGCTTCGAGCGAAACTTCGATGCGGTTTTCCGCCAAGTCTTTTTCCATAACCTGAACCCAGCCCGCGTCTGTCAACCGTTCTATTGTAATGCGGTAATTCTTTATGTCGTTGATTTTGTTCCAGCTTAACTTTTGGACAAAGCTGTACTGGTTGTTCTCGTCTTTGGTGATGTAGTAGTTAAGGCCTTCCGCTGGCTCTTCGATCGCAGAAATTTCGTAGCGCGACTCCTTGTGGTCCTCGGTTTCGCGGGCAACTTCCGCCGGGGCCTCTTCAACCGGCGCGGCCTCTTCCGCCGCTTCTTTTTCAGCGTCGGACAAATCGACAATTGCGTCCTTTGGCTCGGCGACAGGCTCATCTGCAGCCTCAAGCTTTTTTTGCTTAAGCCTTCCCTCCGCGACAAGCTCTCCGTCAGAAGTCTTTATGGAATATTTATTCTTTGCCGCAAAAGAAAGCGATGAAGAGAAAAGCGCCAAAAGTACGAAAAGGCGGAAGAACTTACTTGCCATAAAGCACTCCCGTATCGTCGATGATGATGTCGCCCGCAACCGGCAAGTCAATCGTAAACGCGCTTGAGCTTATGTCGCC